>Ga0105099_10000227_pt1 | contig 38345 bp, 34 predicted proteins | sample PPLLak3cmMay2015_2_FD_79138 | JGI IMG/M metagenome (GOLD analysis project Ga0105099, IMG submission 79138) | Freshwater sediment microbial communities from Prairie Pothole Lake near Jamestown, North Dakota, USA - PPLs Lake P8 Core (1) Depth... | ecosystem: Environmental > Aquatic > Freshwater >... | reverse complement strand
ATAACAATTGAACTGAACTTTAACCCCAGGCCCGTCAGCGTCACAACGCCCACAATGATTCCGGCAGCCGCACAAGTGGCGGCGACCGGAAGAACCCCTAAAGCCCCTCTCTTTAATGCGTTTATGAGTTTTTTGGGATAAAGAGCTGTATCGCTTCGAATGAAACTGACCACAAAGGTGATCACCGTCGCCCAAAAGACGGACATGATGGGTGAAAAGCCTATGACCATTATCACAACGATGGAGACAAGAGAGATGAAGTGAAATCCGTAGCGACAGGTCAATTGCCACAGACTGTATGTTTTATCAAAAGCAATTTGTTTGACGCCGAATTTTCTGGCATCCAGTTCCACCATTAAAAAGATGGACCAGTAATAAAGACAGGTTGGAACGGTCGCCATTAGGATGACGTCCAAATAGGATATTTTTAAGAATTCTGCGATAAGAAAGGCTGCTGCTCCCAGGACAGGCGGAGAGAGGATGGCTCCAATCCCTCCGGCGGAGAGAAGCCCGCCGGCAGCTTCTTTGCTGTAGCCGGCTTTTGCCAGCATTGGATATGCGACCGATCCTAAGGTAACCGTAGTTGCCACTCCGCTTCCGGATGGACCTCCCAGGAGAAAAGAGGCCAATGTTACGGTTCGGCCGGCCCCGGTCGTCTTTCCCCCCATGGCTGCAAAAGAAAAATCGATAAAGAACTTTCCGGCGCCGGAGAATTCCAAAAAGGCACCCCAAATGGTGAACAGTATGATAAAAGTCGAGGAAACATCTATCGGGACGCCGAAAATTCCCTCAAGAGTCATATACATATGGCCTACGATACGATCGATGTCATATCCCCGATGGGTCCAGGGATTGGGGAGATACGGCCCGATGAATGCATAAACGATAAATGTAATGACTATTGCAGGCATGATCCAGCCGCTTGTCCGCCGGGTTGCCTCCAATATTAGAAGGATAAGAATGATTCCGAAAAACTTGTCCCAAAAGTTTGGAACAACGGACCGGTATATAAAATCATCAAAATCGCCCAGCATATAAACTATTACGGCAATTCCGAGAAGGGAAAGAAGAACGTCAAACCATGTGATCTTGTTTTTAAATCGTTTAAAGGATGGAAAAACCAGGAAGGAAAGAAACAGGACGAACATGACATGGATTCCTCTCAGAACCTGGGTCATGACTATGCCGACGGCGGCATAGAGATGTATGAGAGACATTGCCACCGCTACCACCGTGATAAAAATTTCCATCTTTCCTGCAAACCGGCGCACAGGTCCTTCTTCCTCTTCGATATACTTTTCTGCTTCTTTAAGGGCTTGTTCGGTGATCACCGGTTCCTGATCGTTCTTTTGCTTCTCCTCTTCCATCGGTCTGTCCTTTTCAGCGTTAATTATTAAACAGCATCAGGAAAATATAGTGGCCCAAACGCATGAATTCAGCGCTGAGTTGAATGCTGTCCCCTTTTTCTCCAATTTCGTTCAAGAATATTTTCTTTTCTCCGATCCGCAATCCCTGTCCTTCCACCATACCCTTTTTAAAAATAAAGGCAGCTCCAAGATTCCTGTTCATCGGATGGAGTTCTCTGGTATCATCAAACCCGTAATATCCCATTACACCGGGACTTTTAGTTCTTACACCCTTAAGGAAAATTGAATCTCCTTTAATCTGGAATTCTTCGGAGACAGGTTCATTGTAAATCGAGTTAATATAAAATATGGAAAAAGCCCCGGAAGGACCTGTACTTATGCGCAGGGTCTGTGAATGATCAAGGTTCCTGACCTGAAGGACGGTTCTCTTTTTTACAAAGAGAAAAAGCCCTCCTGCTAAGATTAATATGCCAATCACCAGCAGGAGGGGTCGTTTCTTTAGTTTCAATTATTTAACCTTGAATCCTTTTTCTTTAAAAAACCGGACTGCACCGGGATGGAATGGGATCGGCGACCCGTCAGCCTGAGATTCCATGATCAGGTTTTTTGCCTCCTTATGGACGGTTATCAGTTCTTTTTGATGTTCAAAAAGAGTTTTTAAAACATCATAAACCTGATCATCCTTCATATTCTCATTGCAAACAAGTAAATTCCAAACCAGAGCAATTGAGACATCTTTATCCTCTCCAGGGTAAGCTTTTGCAGGAAGCACTCCTTTAACATAAAGAGGGCCGTACTTTTCTCTCATTTTCACAACCGCATCACCGTGGTTGATCAGCTTAATTTTGATCCCCGGGGTGGCGCCCAGATCGGTAATCGAAGCAGTGGGAATTCCTCCGTCCCAGAAGTAGGCATCGATCTTCCTGTCTTTTAATGCGCCGGCGGACTCAGCGGCGCCCAGTTTATCCCTTTTCATGTCTTTGTCCGGATCCAGGCCATAAGCTTCCAGAACCCTGAGAGCCTTTATCTCGGTTCCGCTTCCCGGTGCGCCGGTCGAAACCCTTTTCCCTTTCAGGTCGCTGAACTTTTCAATACCCGTACCCTCAACTGTCACTACATGCATGTTATTCGCATAGAGAACTGCTACGGTTCTTAAAGGGATTTTGGCTTTGAACTTTCCTTTCCCTTCAAAGGCGTCCCATCCGACGTCCGCCATGATAAAGGCCAGGTCAGCCTTTCCGGCTCCCACCAGAAGGCAATTATCCACTGAAGCTGCCGTCACTTCAGCGGTTGCTTCCATATAGTGGATGTATTTAGATAAAATATTGGCCATCCCTCCGCCCATGGGATAATATACGCCTCCCGTTCCTCCTGTCGCGATTGACAACCGAACCGTTTTTTGAGCCCATGCAGATGGAACAACAAATACGAATGCTACAACAAGCCCCCATATCACCAAGCGTTTCATCATGACCTCCTCCTTTTAAAAGATTATAATTATAGGCGGAAACAGCAAAACAAGGTTTGCATCAATTACAGGCTTTCCCGTGCGATATACCTTTTTAATAGCCGTTTAAAAAAAATATATAATGGAGAAAGAACTAAAAAAAAGCATCGTAACTGTTCAGCTCCTCTATTAATCTGGACTGAAAGTATCTTACCCCCTAAAAAAGTCAAGGGATTTTTTAATTGTAAAACTGATAATTTCATCATATCCTGAACCAAAAACAGTGAGCGTATTCCCTGCTTAGGGCATAGTCAGCACGCACGCGGTTTCAAGTTGAACCGTTTAGTAAGTCAGAGATTATTTTCTGCGCTTTTCTACCCCTCAAGGGAGTGCTGAAAAGAGTCCCGTTTATCAGGGTTAGAAAATACAGATGAATATGCGAGGAAAATATCAAATGAAAAAACGTATCTTGATGTTAATAATAATTTTTTTTATTCCGTCCGTTCTTTTTGCTTCAAACGAAATTGTTGTTTCGCCCGGCCTTTCCGGTGTGAAGGTTTTTCTTAAAGGCGCAGAGCTTTCGCATACGGCAAGGATGAATCTTGAGAAAGGATTAAACGAAGTTGTCTTTACAGGACTTGCCTCAAAAATTGAAAGTAGCAGCATATATGTTTCCGGAAAAGGCGATGCGATTATCATGTCTGTTGTTCAGCGTTTTGATTATCTGCGACCGGTAGAGAAGACTTCTCAGATTAAAACTCTCGAAGACTCTCTTGATGCGCTGAATAAATCATTTTCATTGAATCAGGTCTGGATTGATGCTCTTAAAGCCGAAGTAGATCTGCTTGCGGCAAACAAACGCATCAGCGGAAAGGGGAAAGGGATTTTTTTGACGGATCTCCAGAAGATGGCGGAATATTATACGAAAAGGCATTCCGAAATAAACGGCAGGATCCTGGATCTTTCCCTGAATGGAAAGAAGATTCAGAAAGATATCGACAGGGTAAAAAACCAGTTGAACGAACTTGCCGCCCGCATTAAGAAGACAACAAACGAAGTCGTGATTTCCGTTTTATCAAAAACAGGCGGTCCTGCCGAACTCAATTTGTCATGTTTTATTCCGGACGCCGCCTGGCAGCCTTCTTATGATATACGTATCGACAGAATAAACTCTCCCGTAATCCTGACATCTAAAGCCGAGGTAAGGCAGCAGAGCGGAATTGACTGGAAGGATGTGGAAGTGGTCCTTTCAACAAGAAATCCCTCATTAAGCAATGAAAAACCCGGGATTTCGACATGGTTTATTGATTTTCAGCGCCGGGTCTTTTCTCCAAGGATGAAGATCATCGAGGAAAAATCATCTGCCGCGCGGATGCTTGGAGAATATGATGCTAAGGAGACGGCAGAGGCACCTGCAGAAGTTGCGACTATGGCCGATTATTTTGATGTGAACGCAAAACAGCTCTCCGTTGAATTCAGACCCCAGATAAAATATTCGATCCCCGCAGACGGCAAGCCGCATTATGTCGCTTTGCAGGAGTTTTCCATTCCAGCCGGCTTTGAGTATTATGCAGCACCTAAAATAGACGGCAATGCATTCCTGGTTGCGGGCTTAACCGATTGGGCAGACTACAATCTTTTAGCCGGTCAATCCAATATATATTTTGAAAATACTTACATCGGCCAGGCCTGGATAAATCCAGAATCCGCAAAGGATAAACTTTCGGTTTCTCTCGGCCGCGATCAGAACATTTCCGTTTCAAGAGAATCCCTGAAAGATTTTTCTGAGGAGAAACTATTAAGCGGCGACCTTGAGAGAACCTTTGCTTTTGAAATTAAAGTAAAAAACAATAAAAAAGTTGCGGTTAAAATTCTGATTGAAGATCAGATCCCGGTATCAAAGAATAAAGACATTGTCGTTAAACTGGTTGAATCATCCGGAGCCGAATTCAATCCTGAAAACGGCAAACTTAAATGGATAATCGATGTCGAGGCAGGAAAGGCGGTTTCAAAAAAACTTGTTTATTCGATCAGGCATCCGAAGGATAAAAAAATTGAAGGGTTGTAAATAATGAAGGTATCGGAAAAAAGTCTACATACCTCTTTACCCTTATGGATTTTAACATGTCTTGTTTCTGTAATTCTCATCCTTTCATGCTGTGCCGGATGCGGAAAGATTTTTGAACAGCCCGGAGTTAAAATAGAAAGCGTCCATATTAAAAGGATCAAAAACATGGAAGCCCTTTTCAGGGTGGACATTGAAGTATCAAACCCGAATTTTGTTTCTTTTGAAATAGAAAGCATTGAGTGTGATGTCGAAATGAACGGCAGGCAAGTTGCATCGGCCGTTTCCGGAGAAAAAGCCCGGATTCCCTCACGAGGCACGGGTATTGTACCTCTTGAAGTTCATTCAAACTCTTTTGACAACATATCTGTTCTTCTCAAAATATTAAAATCAAAACTAAATGAAGACAGAAAACTTGAATACAAAATATCGGGAAAGATTTATATAAACAGCCTATTTTATTCTCCCCCGCCTGTCGCTTTCAGTTCGACAGGAAATCTGTTTGAAAAGATCGGAAGTTCAAAACAGCAATAATGTTCCAATAAAAAAACGGGATATAAGCTTAATCCTTGACTATGAGGGGTTTACAAAATATAAAGAATATTAAATTGTGAATAGTGAGAAGGGAGAACAAATGATTACAGTAAAAGATATCATGAAAACAGATGTGATTACGGTTTCACCCGAAACAGAAATTATACATGCCGCAAAACTCCTTCTTGAAAAACACATAAACGGAGTTCCTGTTCTTGACAAAGGAGGAAAGCTCGCCGGAATACTGTGCCAGAGCGATATAATCGCACAGCAGAAAAAACTCCCTATTCCGTCCCTGTTTTCTTTTCTTGACGGTTTTATTTCCCTTTCTTCAATGAAGAATCTTGAAAAAGAAGTACAGAAAATTGCCGCTACGACTGTTTCTCATGCTATGACATCAAATCCGGTAACCGTGAAGTCCGATACTCTGATAGAGGTTGTAGCAGCTCTAATGGTTGACAATAATTTTCATACTCTTCCGGTCGTTGATGAAGGAAAGCTTGTCGGAATAGTTGGGAAGGAAGATGTCTTAAGGACACTTATCCCCAGAAACGGCGCCTGAAATCCCGCGTTTTTCACTCGACCTTTTGACCCATAGAATCCCTGAACGCTTTTGTAAAAGGAAAAAGCCATATGAAACTCGGAATCACAGGTCTTTCAGCGGCAGGAAAATCAACCGTATTTGAAGCCCTTACCCAGAATGTTCAGGAAGAAGGGCACAAGGTCGAAAACCGCGTTGGAACAATAGAAGTGCCCGACAGCCGAGTTAAGGTTCTGTCGGACATGTATAAACCTGTAAAAACCATTTTTGCGAAGATAGAATATTATCTTCCCGCGATTCACACTCAGAAAAGCGAGGCAAAGAAAGAACAGAATATATGGACACCGGTTAGAGACTGCGATGCCCTGATACATGTCGTAAGAAATTTTTCCGGGTACGGACTTGAGGTACCAACACCTTATAAAGATTTTTTCAACCTTGACCAGGAGCTCATTCTTGCCGACCTTGTTACGGTTGAAAAACGCATAGAGCGTATCGAAGCCGATAAAAAAAGAGGGAAAAAAACGGACCAGGAGGAGTTCACCCTTCTCATGACCTGTCTTGAAAACCTTGAAAAAGAAATTCCCTTAAGAAGAATTCAGGAAATAGCATCCGCACAGGTTTTAAAGGGTTTTGCTTTCGTGTCGGCGAAACCGGTGCTTGTTCTGTTCAATAATAACGATGATGATTCAGGACTCCCCGAAGCGCAGGATCTTATAATACGGGAAGAGTGCATGGTTATAAGGGGAAAACTGGAGCAGGAGCTTTCACGCATGTCACCTGAAGAAGCCGGCGATTTCCTGACCGAATACGGCATAAAAGAATCCGCAAGGGAAAGGGTGATAAAGAAATCTTATGAACTTCTGGGTCTTATCTCGTTTTTCACTGTTGGAGAAGATGAGGTAAGGGCATGGACAATCAAAAAAGAAACGAAAGCTCTCGATGCTGCCGAGGTCATTCATTCCGATATTAAAAAAGGATTTATCCGCGCGGAAGTCGTTTCATACAATGATCTGATGGATGCCGGAACTTATCCGGAAGCAAGAAAAAGAGGGACGGTCAGGCTCGAAGGCAAGACTTATCTGGTTCAGGACGGGGATATCATAAATTTCCGCTTCAACGTTTGATTTAAACAGACGAATTGCGAATTTCAAACAGCGTATTTCGAAGAAAGAACGATAGGGAATATTGGGTTTATTCTGACCCTGACAGGATCCGGTCCTTTAATCAGATGTTATGCAAAGAGCTCAATGAAATACCTTGCTCCTGTCTAAGTTGCGGTATTGAATCGCTTCCGAAACATGATCTGCGCTTATATCCCTTTTCCCGTCAAGATCCGCAATTGTCCGGGCAATTTTTAAGATACGGTTGAAAGCTCTTGCAGACAGCCCCAGTTTGTCTATCGCAGCCTCAAGGAGGCTGCACGAAGTATCGTCTATTTTGCAATATTTTTTTACATGCCTGCTGTTCATCTGAGAATTGCAGTAGATTTTCGTTTGCCTGAACCTTTCCGACTGAACAGCTCTGGCATCGGTTACACGCTTCAGTATATCTTCAGAAGGTTCAGCGCTGATATCCGCCATAAGATCCCTGTACGGAACGGCCGGCACCTCGACGTGAATATCGATCCTGTCCATGAGGGGGCCCGATATTTTCGATCTGTACCTGTGTATCTGATGGTATGTGCATTTGCACTCATGCTTGGGGTCTGAGAAATAGCCGCAGGGGCATGGATTCATAGCTGAAACAAGCATGAAACTTGATGGATATGTAATTGTCGATGAAGCTCTTGATATAGTAACCTTCATGTCTTCAAGCGGCTGCCTCAGTACTTCAAGCACATGCTTCTTGAATTCTGAAAGTTCATCCAAAAAAAGGACTCCATTGTGCGCAAGACTGACCTCTCCCGGTTTCGGTATATGGCCTCCTCCGATTAAACCCGCATCTGAAATAGTGTGGTGAGGAGACCTGAAAGGCCTTTTAACGACTAAGGCGTCTCCTTTTGGGAGCATACCAACAACACTATAAATCTTTGTAGTCTCAAGGGCTTCTTCGAAAGTTATAGGAGGCAATATGGAGGGCAGCCGTTTGGCAAGCATTGTCTTTCCTGAACCGGGAGGACCGATCATAATAAGGTTATGGCCTCCTGCCGCTGCTACCTCAAGCGCCCTTTTCGCATGTTCCTGTCCTCTTACTTCGGAAAAATCTACGTCATGCAGGCTGTTTTTTTCAAGTAATGCCGATATATCTGTTTTTTCCGCTTCAAGGTGTACGGCTCCCCGGAAAAAATCGGCAACCTGAGAGAGAGTCCTGACCGGAAAAACAGAAATTCCTCCCACAACCGAAGCCTCTTTTCCGTTTTCAACAGGAACCATTATTCCTTCATAGCCAGCATTTTTAGCTGCGAGCGCCATAGGCAGAGATCCGTTTACCGGCTTTATGCGCCCGTCCAGCGATAGTTCTCCGAGTACCAGGTATTGTGAGAGCATTTTGCCTGTAATGTTGCCGGTTGCGGCAAGAATGCCAAGGGCTATCGGCAGATCAAAACCTGTGCCTTCTTTTTTTATGTTTGCAGGGGCAAGATTGACCGTAATTCTGTCGTCCGGAAATGTATATCCGGAATTTGTAATAGCAGATTTAACACGCTCCCTGCTTTCTTTCACTGCCGCTTCCGGAAGGCCTACTGTAGTAAAAGAAGGAAGACCTGATGCAATATCCACCTCAACCTCAACAAGATATGCGTCTATGCCGATAACAGCGCTGCTCAAAACCTTTGCAAGCATGCTTCCTCCTTTTTTAAAAGGTAAAGGCCGGACTCCAGACTTATCTATACAGAATAAATCTGTTAAGATCAAGAATTTGTTGACAATACATATGTTGTCAAGTTATTGTTGCGATATAGATTTTTCTGAGCTATATTTCATATTATTTCCTGATACATGCTGTATTGAGGTCTTGTGCCGAAAGAGAGAACTCATTCGACGCTACTTGAGTCCGATACAAGATTCTTGCCAGCACTAAAGGGATGTTATGTAAAGCTCTCGCCTCAATAACAGCTGTTGATGGCTCAATTGTAATACTGACCAAGAGAATGTGGACTTTAGACTTATATAATGGATTGTTATTTAAATCAAAGAACTGTTGCAAAAACCGTTTGCTGTTCGGGGATTGGTGTTCACTCAGGCAAGACTGTTAATCTGACCATAAAGCCGGCGCCGGCAAATTATGGAATCAAATTCATAAGAACAGATCTTCCCGACAGTCCGAGCATACCTGCCCGTTTCAGCATGGTTGTTGATACTAGCTTGGCTACTGTTATAGGGCATGACGGGTTTATTGTTTCGACCATAGAGCATCTTATGGCGACCTTTGCCGGACTTTCGATTGACAATGCGGCTGTTGAGATAGATTCATATGAAATGCCGATAATGGATGGAAGCGCCGAGCCTTTCACCCGACTTATAAAAGAAGCCGGGGTTAAGGAGCAGGACGGGCTGAGATACTATTTTATTGTGAAGAAACCAATAGAGCTGAAAAAAAACGGGAAATCTGTAGGGATATATCCCTCATCTGATTTTAAAATTACATGCACCATAGAATTTGATCATCCTCTGATAAAAAAACAGACTTTTTCTGCCGGAATTACCGACGATATATTTGAACAGGAAATATGCAGCGCAAGGACTTTCGGTTTTTTACACGAAATCGAATATCTTAAGCAGTATGGTTTTGCCCGTGGAGGATCTCTTGAAAATGTTGTAGTAATTGACAAAAGCACAATTTTAAATAATGACGGTCTCCGTTTTCCGGATGAATTTGTCAGACATAAAACCCTGGATTCCATAGGCGACTTTTCTTTGCTTGGTTTGCCCGTTATGGGGCATTTTGTGCTTAACAAATCAGGACATGCTTTTAATCATGCTTTTATTGAAACATTTTTTTCCGAAAAGGAATCCTGGGAAACCCGAACTCTTATATGATAACAAAAGATAAATGCCGATATGAAAATACATAAAAAATATAAAACGTGGATAGTTTTTCTCTGCTTTCTTCTTGTGCTGCCGGGGACAGGTTTTGCTCAGGAAGTAAAACTTACCAACATAGCAATTACCCGATATCATGATGACCTTCTCTTCAAGATGAATCTGGACGGCGCTTTCAGGGAAGATATGAACATGGCGATAATGAGCGGGGTGCCTGCCACGTTCTCATTTTATATCAAACTTAACAGGGTGAAAGACTTATGGTTTAACAGCAGTATTGCTGACGTTTATTTAACTCATACAATTAAATATGATGCACTGAAAAAGGTTTATACCGTTTCACGACCGTGGAAGAACAGCGAACCGGTTGTTACCGAATCTTTTAAAGAAGCTCAGGAACTGATGACTCAAATTGATGGATTAAAAATTGTCCAGTTAAACAGGCTGGAAAAAAACGGGCATTACCAGATAGAAACTAAGGCGGAAGTCAGCAAGCTTACCCTGCCGTTTTACCTCCATTATGTTTTTCTGTTTGTTTCTCTGTGGGACTTTGAAACCGATTGGTATATAATAGATTTTGTCTATTAGTAAGTTCGAAATTATTTCCTGTCGGAAAAACGGGGGAAATAATCTCTAACTTACCCACTGCTCCTAAAGCCAGGTTATTGAATGCCTCCTCATAAAAAACCTATATGAACAATAATTCATCCTCCAATAAATATTCCACCGACTCCTCACAGGAAAGTTTCAGGCGTAAAAGAGAAGGCATTATAATCATTGCTATAATAGTTATTGTTGCCTTTTTGACATTTATAGAAAGCAGAATCATCAAATTCGGAACCGATATACCGGTATCAAACACGGTTCTAATGTTTATCCTGATCAATATAAATCTGTTGTTGCTAATCCTTTTGATATTTCTGGTATTCAGAAATCTTTTCAAGCTGCTTTACGACAGAAAAAAGAAAGCCATGGGGGCTAAACTGCGCACCAAACTAGTCATAGCCTTCGGGACCCTTACCCTTTTGCCCACAATAATATTATTTTTCTTTTCAATCAGTTTTATAACAACCAGTATTGAGTTCTGGTTTAATGTTCCGGTTGAACAGGCACTTGAAAATTCGCTTGATGTCGGACGATATTATTATGACCAGATTGAAGACAACAACAAGTTTTATCTGAAAAGAATTTCGTATCAAATCGATTCCAAAAAACTTCTTGATCCTCTCAAAAAAAAATCTCTTTCCCAGTATCTGGAGGTCGTTCAAAAGTCTTTCAACATAAATGCCATCGAATTATATAACATCAATTTCGAAAGACTTTCTTTCACACTTGCTCCCGAGCTTGAAAATTTCCCCTTGGATACAATCGCTCCCGATAATATTCAAAAAGATTTGTCTCCTGAAAATGTTCGAATTATCACTGAAAAAATTTCCAGAGGAGAGCTTGTAAGGATTATCGGAACAGTGCCTTTCGGAGTTAAGCCTGATGAGGCAAACGGGTATATAGTCTTGACAAGCCTTATTCCCAATCATCTTTCCAATAAGATGAAATCCATTTCAGTTGGTTTTGAAGAATATCAGCAAATCAAACTGTTTAAAAAACCGATTCAGATTTCATATTACATATTACTCTCTATAGTTGCATTGCTTGTGCTTTTTTGCGCTATCTGGTTTGGCTTTTATCTCGCAAAATCAATTACTATTCCTATCATGGAGCTTGCTGAGGGTACAAGGAGAGTCGCTGAAGGAGATCTTGGTTTCAGCATTGATATAAAGGCCGATGATGAAATTGGAAGTCTTGTCGACTCATTTAATAAAATGACAAAGGATCTCAGGACCGGCAGGGAACAGATAGAACTTTCAGCGAAAATGCTCAGGCAGCAAAACGTAGAGATTGAAGATAGACGCCGTTACATGGAGATCGTATTAAAAAATATTTCGACAGGCGTTATAACCCTTGATGCCGATGGAATTATCACTACAATAAACAAGTCGGCGGAAAAGATGCTAAATCTTGAACCAGATGAAATTATAGGAAAAAGCTATAAAGAGCTTTTAAAAGATCAGCATCTTAACATCGCTGACGAAATAATGGAAAGTCTGTCGGTTTCAAAAGATAATGCTGTTGAATTGCCATTGAGTCTTTCAATCGGAGAAAGACGCCGAAGTTTTCTTATAAATGTAAATGCTCTGAAGGATGATTCAGACCGGCACGTTGGACTGGTCATGGTTTTTGACGATCTGACCGAACTTGAAAAAGCACAGAGAATGGCTGCATGGAGGGAAGTGGCGCGTCGCATAGCTCATGAAGTAAAGAATCCGTTAACGCCGATTAAGCTGTCTGCCCAGCGAATCAAGCGTAAATATTCAAAACAGATCAACGAGCCGGTATTTGAAGAATGTACCCGAATGATAATAGACCATGTTGATTTAATTAGGAATATTGTTAATGAATTTTCATCCTTTGCCAGGTTTCCAACTGCAAATCCGGTACCGTGTGATTTACCTCCCATAATCAGAGAAACTGTCGCACTTTATAAGGAGGGCCATCAAAACATTCTTTTTGTCATAAATATTCCTGATAACGTACCACGACTTAACCTGGACAGGCAGCAGATAAAACAGGCAATGATCAATCTGGTTGATAATGCGGTTGCTGCAATTAAAGATCACGGCAATATTGTAATTTCTCTTGAGCATGATATTGAATTAAAAACCGTCAGGATTGAAGTTGCTGACGATGGAGCGGGTATATCGGAAGAAGATAAGGCGCGGCTTTTTGAACCGAATTTTTCAACAAAAAAAACCGGATCCGGTCTTGGTCTCACTATAGTCAACACAATTATTGCTGACCATAAAGGCGTTATCAGGGTTCAGGAAAATTATCCGAAGGGAACAAAATTTATTATTGATCTACCTGTAATTTAGACCAGTTTTTTTATAAAACATTCTCATATACTTTTTTATGAGATATTCATTGTTTCGGTTTCGCAAATAGTTATAATTTCACAATCAGGATCATGAAGAGCACGAAGATGTAATAAATATTCTGTTTATGCTGCTTTTTTTCAAAGCCGTCATTTTTGATAATCTGACTGAAGGAATAAAAAAATGTTTCCATCCATATTAATAGTTGATGATGAACCGTCAATTCTTAAATCGTTAAGCGGTCTTCTCGCAGATGAAGGCTTTGAAGTTATGACTGCTTCAAACGGATATGAAGGACTTAAGATTATAGACAAGGAATCTCCTGATCTGGTTCTCCTTGATATATGGATGCCGGGGATAGACGGTATTGAAACTTTAAAACAGATTAAAAAGGAGAATCCTTATGTGCAGGTTATAGTTATTACCGGCCACGGTAATATTGAAACTGCCGTAAAAGCAACAAAACTTGGAGCATATGATCTCATAGAAAAACCACTTTCAATCGACAAGATAATAGTTGCCATCAGCAATGCGCTGAATTTCAGGCGTCTGGAAGAGGAAAACAGGTATCTTAGGAAAAAAACTATCGAAAAACATGCCATAAATGGAACCAGCACTCCAATAATTGAACTGAAAAAAAAGATAGCAACCGTTGCCCCGACAGACGCATGGGTGTTGATTACAGGTGAGAACGGAACAGGCAAAGAGCTGGTTGCACGCACTATATATCAACTGAGTTCCAGAGTTGAAGAACCGTTTATTACTGTCGATTGTGCCACAATTCCTGAAGAATTTATAGAAAGCGAACTTTTCGGGCATGAAAAAGGAGCCTTCGCAGCAGAAACAGCTAAAAAAAGAGGAAAGTTTGAATTGGCTGACAATGGAACCATCTTCCTGGATGATATTGGAGACATGAGCTTAAAAACACAGGCAAAAATTTTAAGGGTGCTTCAGGAAAAGAAGTTTCAGAGAGTCGGGGGGAACAGAACAATAAATGTTAATGTGAGGATAATAGCAGCGAGCAATAAGTCACTTGAAAAAGAAATAGAGAAGGGTGCTTTCAGGGAAGATCTTTATTACAGGCTTAATGTTGTTCCCATAGAAGTTCCTCCTCTTAGAATCCGTAAAGAAGATATTCCTGTTTTGATCGATACTTTTTTTGCCGAATGCGCTAAACAATTTAAAACCGAAACGAAAATTCTTTCACCAAAAGCCCTTGAATTATTATGTAACTATTCCTGGCCGGGCAATGTAAGAGAACTGAAGAACTATGTTCAGCAAATTGCCATAATGGTAGAAAAAAACATGATCGGTGTTTCCGATATTCCGGATCAGTATAAAACTGATCTTAAAGATAAAATTGAATCTGCCGAACAGGAGTGCTTCCGGCTTGACAGCTTGAAAGAAGCTAAAAAAGCTTTTGAAAAAGAATTTATTAAAAGGAAGCTTTCGGAAAATGAAAAAAATATATCAAAAACGGCTAAGAAAATCGATGTTGGACGAAGTTATCTTCACAAAAAATTAAAGTATCTGTAACCCGATGGGATTGAGGATTATAAGCGGTGATTTGAAGGGAAAAAAACTTTTATCACCAAAGGGCATGAGGATAAGACCCACAGCGGATCGGTTAAGAGAAAGTATCTTCAGCATTCTTTCCGACCGTGTTTCCGGTTCGGTGGTGCTTGATCTATTTGCAGGAACCGGAGCGCTGGGTATAGAAGCTCTGAGCAGAGGAGCCTTATTCGCACTATTTGTAGATAACGATACGGAGGCGCTTTTAATCATCAAAAAAAATATTGAGATTTGCGGACTCAGAGCCAGAATTAAAATAGCAAGATTAAATATTGAAAGAAATTTTATTGATTTCAGGCATATGTTTGCGAATGCAAATCTTGTTTTTATGGATCCGCCCTATAATAAAAATTTAATCAGGCCGGCTTTGGAAAACCTGTCCGAAAGCCGCATTCTTGAAAATGAAGCCTTGCTTGTAATCGAACATAATTTACTCGAAAAGATTCCTGAAGAGATTCCCGGCTACAAACTTGAAGACCAAAGGAGATACGGAAAAACCCTTGTTTCGTTCATAAAATATATGTTATAAAAGGATCATATTAGGACTCAGGGGTTCCGATGTTCGATTAAAAGCGGTGATTGTGCTCACTGTTTCGGTTCAATATTTAATAAATTACCATTAACAAGGCTCCAGGATTATAAATCAATGAAAAGAATTGCTGTTTATCCAGGTTCGTTTGATCCTGTTACAAATGGTCATATTGATATTCTTGAAAGAGGACTCAAGCTTTTCGACAAAATAATAGTTGCCATTCTACATAACCCCGGTAAGGAATCTTTATTTACCGTCGAAGAACGAATTAACATGCTGAAAATAAGTTTAAAAAAAATCAATAATGTAGAAATAGACACATTTGACGGACTTCTTGTGGATTATGCTGCAAAGAAAAAGAGCCACGCTATTCTTCGCGGAATGCGCGCGGTGTCCGATTTCGAATATGAATTCCAGCTTGCGCTGATGAACCGGCGTCTTGACAGGGAAATTCAGACTGTTTTTCTTATGACAGGTTTGAGATGGATTTTTACAAGTTCATCAATAATAAAAGAAGCAGCACGGTTTGGCGGAAATATCAACGGTATGGTTCCCTCGATAGTAAATCAGAAACTTAAAGAAAAATTTGGTTTTCATTGCAATTCAAAATATAATGGATCTGTGGCACCTTAACATCTTCTGTAAAGTTGTCGAACACAAGAGCTTTTCAAAAGCCGGGGAAATAGCTTATCTTACCCAACCCACGGTCAGCAGTCATATAAGAGATTTGGAATCCCACTTCGGTTGCCGCCTTATTGACCGCTTATCAAAAGAAGCGGTTCCTACAAAAGCCGGGGAATTGCTATACTCTTATGCCAAAAAGCTCATGTCCTTGTACGATGAAATGGAAAGCTCTTTATCCGAATTTCAGGGAAATATTAAAGGAAGTCTTGTGGTAGGCGGGAGTACAATTCCGGGTGAGTATATCCTTCCACGAATCGTCGGGGCTTTTTCCAAAATTTATCCGGATGTAAAAATCTCGCTTATTATCGGCGACACCGAAAAAATAATAAATGAGATTCTCTCAGGAATTCTTGAGGCCGGAGTTGTGGGTGCGGAAAAAAAAGACAAGCGGATTCACCAGGAAATTCTCATTGCCGATGAAATGCGTCTTATCGTTCCATCCGATCACAAATGGGGAAAGAAAAAGAGAATCGGTTTAAAAATGCTTCTTGGCGAACCGTTTATTATCAGGGAGCGCGGATCGGGTACGTTAAAATCCATAGAGCAGAACTTGAATGCAGCAGGATACGGAATAGATGATTTTAATATTTCAGTCCAAATGGGAAGCACGGAAGCTGTAAGACAAGGAATAAAAAACAAGGCTGGCATATCAATTCTTTCAACCAGAGCTGTTGAGGGAGATTTAAAAGAAGGATCTTTAAAAGCACTTGCAATAGAAGGTCTCAGTCTGAAGCGAAGTTTTTATCTTACAAGACACAGGCAGAGAAGCATTTCCCCGATATGCAACGCTTTTATATTATATATGAAAAATGAATTATGCGGCAAACAGAGAATCCCAGCCGATAAAAGTTGAAAACAGCCATGAAAATATCTCTTTCAAAAAATGCCGAAATTATACTTGAAAAACGTTATCTGAAAAAAGATAAGGATGGAAAAACAACAGAGACTCCCGAAGATATGTTTATAAGGGTTGCAAAGCATGTTGCTTCGGCCGATTTGTTGTTTGACTCGCCGCATGATGTTGAAAAAACGGAAAAGATATTTCTATCCCTTCTGACCAATCTTTGGTTTCTGCCTAATTCCCCGACGCTTATGAATGCCGGCAGGCGTCTTGGCCAGCTTGCGGCATGTTTCGTACTGCCCATTGAAGATTCAATGGACAGCATATTTGAAACATTAAAACACACGGCCATGATACATAAAAGCGGTGGTGGTACGGGTTTTTCTTTTTCGCAGATACGTCCTGAAAAGGATCTGGTACTTTCAACCGCAGGAATATCGAGCGGCCCCATTTCTTTTATGAACGTTTTTGATGTAGCTACAGAAACAGTCAAGCAGGGCGGTACCCGCAGAGGTGCAAACATGGGTATCCTGAGGGTGGATCATCCGGATATCGAGTCTTTCATCAACCTTAAAAATGATAAGGGCATATTGAACAATTTCAACATATCGGTTGCTATTACGCAAAAATTTATGGATGCGCTTGAGAAAGATTCTCTATATGACCTGATAAACCCGAGGACAGAACAGGCCGCAAGAAATGTTTCAGCCCGAAAAATATTTGACTCAATAGTAAATTCTGCCTGGCTGACCGGTGAACCGGGTGTATTGTTCATTGACAGGATAAACCTCGACAACCCCGTTCCTCATATAGGCAAGATTGAAGCAACAAATCCATGCGGAGAACAGCCACTGCTTCCTTATGAATCGTGCACCCTCGGTTCAATTAATCTGTCCGGAATGGTTGCTGGAAAAGCAATAAATAACAACCGCCTGAAAAAAATAGTTCACAACGCAGTCCATTTTCTTGATAATGTTGTAGAAATAAACAAGTATCCTCTGCCCCGCATAGAAAAAATCAGCAGAGGAACCCGAAAGATAGGCATAGGGGTGATGGGGTTTGCCGATATGCTTATTAAGCTGAGAATCCCTTATGATTCGGATGAAGCAGTATCAGAAGCAGAAAAGGTAATGGCATTTATTTCTGAAGAATCAAAAATTGCATCCGCAGCACTTGCGAAAAAGAGGGGTAATTTTCCATTTTACGAAGGAAGTATTTATGACAGCCATAAAATTCCACATATGCGAAATGCAACTACGACTACGATAGCTCCGACCGGGACTATCAGCATTATCGCAGGAACATCGAGCGGCATTGAACCTATATTCGCCATAGCCCAGGTTCGTCGGGTTCTCGAAGGAAAATCTCTTTCGGAGATAAACCCACTGTTCGTGGAAATTGCAAAAAAAGAGGGATTTTATAATAACAGGCTTGTGCAGGAGGTGTCGGAAGGCAGCTCAATTCAGGATATAAAAACAGTCCCGAATAATATTAAAGCTCTTTTCAAAATATCACACGAAATATCTTCGGAACAGCATATAAAAATTCAGGCTGCCTTCCAGAAATTTACCGACAATGCGGTTTCGAAAACAGTCAATTTCAGCTCCGAAGCTGCACGCGGTGATATAGCAAAAGTATATATGCTTGCCCACAAAAGCGGATGCAAGGGGGTTACAATATATCGTTACGGAAGCCGTGATCAGCAAGTATTAAGTATTGGTATGGAAAAAACAGATTCCGTTAAAATTGCCCCCAGGCCGCGGCCTGAACGAACAGTCGGCACGACTGAACGCATCAAGACAGGATGCGGGAAATTATATGTCACAATAAATTCGGATGATAAGGGCATGTGCGAGGTATTTGCCCAGATGGGAAAGACGGGCGGATGCGCGTCATCTCAAATTGAAGCGGCAGGCCGTCTAATATCGCTTGCTTTACGGTCAGGCATAAAAGTTGAAGCCGTTATTAAACAACTGACCGGGATAAGATGCCCTTCCCCCGCATGGCAGAACGGAGAAATGGTTCTGTCATGCCCTGATGCAATTGCAAGAGTGCTTAAAAACAAAACCAATTATTCTCTAATTGAAAGCGGGGCAATGATAGGGGTTTGTCCTGAATGTAACGAAGTCATTACTCATCAGGAAGGCTGCGTTGTTTGTCACTCCTGTGGATATACAAAATGCTAAGCCGGGAAAAGAAAACATTTAGCACACGTTTAAAGAGAGTATAGGCAAATACCCGGTTACCCATGCCTGTTCCGGAGGGGGATTATTCAAAACGTCTATTCTTCCCTCCAGCCGTGTTCTCCAACAAGCTTGACAAACCTGCAACCACCCAGGTTTGTCCTGTGAATGCCCCGTGCATCCCTGTAAAGCCTGATCAGATCCTGGGTATATTGATTCCCGACAGGAATTACTAACCGCCCTCCAATTGCAAGCTGGTTCACAAGAACCTTTGGAATATCAGGAGCACCGGCCGTAACTATTATTGCATCAAAAGGACTTTCAGACTCCCATCCAAGGGTTCCGTCTGAATATTTCGTCACTATATTATGGTAATGCATCCTATCAAACAGATTGCGGGTCTTAACATAAAGAGAATAAAGCCTTTCTGTTGTATATACACGAAAAGCAATTTCAGCGAGAATCGCAGCCTGGTAACCGGATCCTGTGCCAATTTCAAGAACCCGGTCTTCTTTATTCAGGTTGAGCGCCTGAGTCATTTCAGCAACAATATAAGGCTGTGATATTGTCTGCTGTTCACCGATCGGAAGGGGAAAATCGCCATAAGCCTGGTCCATCAAAGCATCACTAACAAAAAGGTGGCGGGGAACTTTTTGCATGGCAAAAATAACTTTGGGGTCGGTTATGCCGCGGACTTCGATCTGGGTTTTCACCATTTCTTTGCGCATCCGCTCGAATTTCAATGCGGTTTCATTCATGTTTGATTTTCTACCAAATCAATTAACCCGAGTCAAGAATTCAAGCCTTGAAAGTTTAAGAGTTTTATTTTATATGGTTATGATAAAGAATGCATTCTGGTCACCGTGCTGAAAAGACTGTTTGCTGTCAATTCCGGGCTGAAATATAAATGAACAGTATAAAACATCTCATTCTATCACTTATCTTAACACTCTTTATATGTACTGCTGGAACAGCAGGTTATATGATTATTGAGGATTGGAATCTTCTTGACTCAATATATATGACAGTAACAACAATTGCCACTGTCGGATACGGTGAAGTTCACGAGGTCAGCAGAAACGGGCGTATTTTTACAATTTTACTGATATTTTTCGGAGTCGGTTTCTGCTTATATGTTGCGGGTGCCATGGTACAATTCATGGTAGAAGGAAGAATTAGAGATCTTCTAGGAAGGAGGAGATTGGATAAAAAAATTATCGGCCTTAAAAACCACTACATTGTTTGCGGATATGGTCGAATAGGGAAAATATTGTGTAAAAACCTGATGATCAAGAACGCTTTTGACCTTATTGTTATAGAAAACAACAAAGATCTTATCCCTGTTATGGAAGAAGATGGGGTTTTGTATTTATCCGCAGATGCTGGCAATGAAGATAACCTTATAAAAGCAGGCATTAAAACAGCTAAAGGACTTGTTGCCGTCCTTGCTACAGATGCAGATAATGTGTTTCTTGTCTTAAGCGCAAGACAGCTCAATCCTGACCTCGATATAATAGCCAGGGCAAGCCGAAATGAAGTAAAATCAAAGCTGCTGGCTGCAGGAGCAAATAATGTGGTTTCGCCTTATGATATCGGCGCAATCAGCATAGCTCAGAGAATTCTGCGGCCTGCGGTAACAAGTTTTTTGGATCTCGCTTTTACCGAGCAGAGTAAAGAGATAAAAATGGAGGAAATTCCAGTCAGTGCTTCTTCAGGCATTATAAACATAATGTTAAAAGATTCCGGAATCAGGCAAAAATACAATCTCATAATCATGGCGATAAAAAAACAGGACGGAAGTATGCTCTTTAATCCTTCCTTTGAAACTAAAATTCAGGCCGGCGATACGGTTATTGCTGTGGGAGAAAATGCAAATCTTCAAGCATTCGAAAAAATCCTGCAACCATAGATTTTAATAATTCGATACATTTGAACAACATGCCTTTTAGTACCGGTATAGATGAAATTCTTATCTTGAAGCGCACTAATCCATCAAATCTTGTATATTATCCTCTCTTCGGTAATAATAATATCCACATACTTATCATGGACTTCCATCGGTATATGCTGAACAATCTGACTTTCATATGCAAGAGCGACTTTTCGGGTGGTGGCCGGGAGTTTTGGAATTAACCTGTCATACGATCCGTCACCGGAGCCTATTCTTCCACCCTTTTCATCAAAAGCAATCCCTGGAATAATTGCTATCTCGACAAATTCCATAGGAATAATTTTACATTTATAGGCATCGGGTTCCGGAATCCCTTTTTCACTATACTTCATGTCAGTTTTAATATTGTCGACTTTCAACAGAATCACCTCATTTTTTTGCAAATTAAAGGCGGGAAGAACGACAATTTTATTGTTATCAAAACATTTTTTTAAAATGTTTCCAGTAACGACCTCACATGCAGAATTGATATACAGCAAAGATGTTTTTGCCTCGACAAAATTAGCAAATTCAAAGAGCCTTTTTTCTATTCCTTGTGTTTTTGCAGAGATATTATTAGCTGAAAGTTTGCTGAATATTTTTGATATATTATTGCGTATTTCAACTTTTTTTCCCCGAATCTCCTCCATACATGATCTCCCGAGATAATGGAATTTGCAGTTTTATTAACATAATAGTTGACAAATGTCAACTTATAAAAATCATTGACTAAAAAGACTGTACATGGTTATAAGTAAACCAGTTTGTTTTGTTATTTGCTATAGGTTATATTCAGTCACTGGTTCAAGCATATGAACGCAGAAGGCTGTAGGCGTTTAGGATGCAGTTTAAGCTGACAGCATACAGTCAAATAGCCTTATCGAATAGGACAGTTACAATTATTTTATAGAAAACAGGGATACTTATGCTAGAATTAAAGTTTGTCAGACAAAATTTGGATATGGTTCAAAAATCAATTTTAAAGCGATGTAAAAGCGCTGATATTGAAGGTTTTAAAACATATGACACTAAAGCAAGGTCTATTCTTGTTGAAATTGAAGAATTAAGACATCACCGTAATGTTGTCTCAGATAAAATTGCATCTATGAAAAGAAAAGGTGAAGATGCAAATGGCCTTGTTCTTGAAATGCGCGAAGTTTCAGCGAAAATAAAAAGTTTTGATTCGGAGTTGTCTGAAAATGAAGAAAAAATAAACAGGATTCTTCTTGAAATACCTAATATCCCACACTCTTCTGTTCCGGAAGGAAAAGACAGTTCGGATAACCGGATTATAAGAACGGTTGGGGAAAAGCCTGAATTTGCATTTGAACCAATACCTCACTGGGAAATTGGTGAAAAACTTAAAGTGCTTGATTTTGAAAGAGCTTCAAAGATAACCGGGGCCCGCTTTCCTCTTTACATTGGAGCCGGAGCAAGGCTTGAAAGAGCATTAATTAATTTTATGCTTGAAACGCATACGACTCAGCATGGTTACACGGAAATATTGCCCCCGTTTATTGTCAACAAACAAAGCATGACAAGCACAGGGCAATTGCCCAAATTCACTGAAGATCTATTCAAGCTGGAAGGCTGGGATTATTACCTGATACCGACAGCCGAGGTGCCTGTCACAAATATTCATCAGAACGAGACACTGGATGAAAGTGTTCTGCCGGTTTTATATACTGCATATACTCCATGCTTTCGCTCGGAAGCCGGTTCATACGGAAAAGACACAAAAGGATTAATAAGACAACACCAGTTCAATAAGGTAGAACTTGTAAAATTTTCAAAACCGGAAACTTCTTATGATGAACTTGAAAAGCTGTTAAACGATGCGGAGACTATTTTAAAGAACCTCGGACTTCCATACCAGATTGTATCCCTTTGTGCGGGAGATCTTGGCTTTTCTGCCGCAAAAACTTACGATATTGAAGTATGGATGCCTTCTCAGGGTGTCTACAGAGAAATATCATCGTGCAGCAATTTCGAAGATTTCCAGGCAAGGCGCGGAAACATAAGATTCAAAAGAAAAGGTAAAAAAGGATCGGAGTTCGTACATACATTAAATGGATCAGGCCTGGCCGTAGGCAGGACCTTTGCAGCCATTCTTGAAAACTACCAGAAGGAAGACGGTTCTGTTATTATTCCCGAACTATTGAAACCCTACATGGGCGGTATGGAAAGGATATCATCATGAAGCCTGAAGATTTTCCAGATGAAATACGTCATTTTATCATACCGGAACATAAAGGGAGTTTTGTTTACAGGTGTTTGGGGTGCGGCAGGGAATATGGAATTGAAAAGCTTTTATATACCTGCCCCGATTGCAATAAAGTCCTTTTGCTTAATGATTTGAATTTTGATCTATTGAAAAGAATCCCTGGCGAAAAATGGCAACGCATATTCGACTACCGCAGAATGACCAAAATACCGGCTTTAAAAGGCATATACCGGTACCATGAATTTATCGGGCCGGTTATACCTCTTTCTTCAATAATATACCTTGGAGAAGGACATACCCCGCTTGTTGAAGCCAATTCATTGCTGCAAAAAAAGGCCGGTGTGAAATTTTTCTTCAAAAATGACGGTCAGAATCCAAGCGCTTCTTTCAAAGACAGGGGAATGGCCAGCGCATTAAGTTATATAAATTTTTTGGTCAAAGAAGGACTTGTTTCGGATGTTCTTGCTATCTGCGCATCCACAGGCGATACTTCGGCGTCAGCCGCTTTATATGCATCCTATCTTCAGCCTCATATAAAGTCCGCGGTTCTCCTTCCTCATAAGAAAGTGACACCCCAGCAGCTTTCTCAGCCTTTGGGCAGCGGTGCTTCGGTTTTCGAAATCCCTGGTGTTTTTGACGACTGCATGAAGATAGTAGAGCATTTATCAGAAAAATATAATGTTGCACTCCTTAATTCAAAGAATGCATGGCGAATTCTCGGGCAGGAATCATATTCCTATGAAATTGCTCAAGATTTTGAGTATGATATGAATGACAAAACCATATTTATTCCTATCGGAAACGCGGGCAACATCACGGCAGTATTAAATGGATTCATAAAATTCTATGAGACAGGCATTATAAATGTGCTGCCGAAAATAATCGGCGTTCAATCAGAACACGCCAATCCGGTCTTCAATTACTACAGTGAACCCGATGTCGCAAAGCGCAAATTTGTTCCGGTAGATGTTAAGCCGAGCGTTGCTCAGGCCGCAATGATAGGCAATCCGGTTTCAATGCCGCGGGTAATTCATCTTGTTGACAATTACAACCGGCTTGCAGGAAAAGAGAGAGTTTTTTTCATAGAGGTTAACGAACAGTCCATCTTGGACTGGCAAATTACAGCAAACCGCAACGGGCATATCGCATGTACGCATGGCGGTGAATGTCTCGCAGGACTTGCAATTGCGGTTACATCCGGTTTAGTATCTTCAAAAGAAACTGCCGTATTGGATTCAACAGCCCATGCCATTAAATTTTCAGGATTCCAGGAGATGTATTTTGAAAATAAGTTTCCTGCCGGCTATGAAGTCCTGCCGGACAAATCGCTGATTAATTTTCCGGTTTTAATACACCCTCAAGGGTTGGATAAAATTCCTGCTCCCGGAAAACCATTAGCCGGAAACGATTTTAATATGTTTGTAAAACGTGTTTCAGATGAAATTGCCGGTCTGCTTGATCTTAAAAAAAGGTAAACAACTATTGAGCTTAGAGGAAAAAAATGAATAGAAAATGGCTTTGTTATACCGGATTTATTTTTTATATATTCTGCATTGCTTCATGCGCAGACATTGAATTATTAAAAAAACAGGAAGAAGCAGGAAGGCTTGTTGGAGAAGCCTACATGGGGCAAAAGGATTACACTGCAGCTCTAAATGAACTTTTAAAAGCTGAAAGAACCTATACCAATGATCCTCACCTTCATAATGATTTAGGTCTTGTTTACATGACAAAAGATCAGCTTACTCTGGCGATCGAGCATTTCAAAAAAGCAATTGATCTTAAACCTGATTATGCTCCTGCCAGAAACAATCTTGGAACGGCATATCTGGCAACCAAAAACTGGGATTCGGCAATCATTTGCTTTAAAGAAGTCTCCAGAGATCTTCTGTATGCAACACCTCACTATCCTTTGACCAATCTCGGGTGGGCATATTACAACAAAAAAGAATTTGCATTAGCCGAAAGCTATTATAAGGAAGCATTAAAGATTGGCCCCAATTTCCCGATTGCGTTACGAGGGTTAGGACTTACTTATATTGCGATTGGAAACCCACTGGATGCAGTAAATTGCTTTGAAAGGGCTGTAAAATATTCTCCAGGCTTTCCCGAACTGTTCTCTGATCTTGCAGGCGCTTATGCGATGTTAAAAGAATATAATAAAGCATTGTTATTTTACAGAAAAGTGGTCAGCATTGCGCCTGGAAGCCAATTGGCTGCTGAAGCTATAAATGAAATTTCACGAATACAAAAAGAACACCTCAAATAGAAATTCACCCCCGTTTGAGCGGGAGTGAATTTATTGAAGCTCCCCGACTCAAGCAACGGGGAATAGGGGAATAATTCGCGCTCGCGTTTCAGTTCAATGAAGCGCTTCGCTGAGCGCTTTGCCGCTCAAGCATAACTATCTTCGGAGTTATGAATATAAGAAGCTCTTCCTTGTTGTCGGTTTTCCCGTCGGTCTTGAAAAGCCATCCTAGTATCGGAATCATCGACAACCCTGGAACTCCTGCGCCAGCTGAACTATTGGTGGTCTTGATTATACCGCCAATTACGACTGTTTCTCCGTCATTCATTAGGAGTTCGGTTTTGGCTTCCTTTGTTGTAAAAGATTGCACACCACTTATTATCTGCCCCAGATCATCCTTTTTTATCTCAATTACCATAGAAATCCGATTGTCAGCAGTAACATGCGGTGTTACATTCAGCAATAGATTTACCTCTTTAAACTCCAATGTCGTATTCCCGGAAGTATCGAGTTTGTAATACGGATAGTCTAGTCCCTGCGAAATTGTAGCCTTCTTATTGTCAAGAGTAACTATCTTAGGCGCAGATACTATTTTACCTTCACCCTGGGCTTCCATTGCCTGAAGTTTTGCATTCAGCAAAAGCGGTGTTCCGCCAAGTTTGACAAAATTAAACCCAATGCTTGCCATATCAGTAAGACCTGTAGTTGTCGGGAAATTAATAGCGGTATTTGCTCCGTATGTTCCACCAACACTGCTAAAATTATTCTGAGGGCCGACTCCGACTCTGTCATCAATCGAAGAAACATCTCCATATGTGCCAGCTATAAGGCTTGTCGGCTGAACACCGATTCCACCCCCCCAGCTGGTGCCGATTTCTCTAGAAAAATTGGTGCTTGCTTCAACTATTCTTGCCTCTATGATTACCTGGGGTGTCACTTTGTCAAGTTTACTTACAATTTCTTTTGCCATCTTGACAACTTCAGCAATATCCGTTATTATAATAATGTTTTGTCTTTCATCAACACCGACGCTTCCCCTGTACTCAACAGCAGCACCTGGCGGCTTCAATGGGTCCTTGGTTGTGGTTCGTAGCGGCAGCAGGTGTGGTAATATCTCTGTCTTAGCGTTGGCATAACTGATCGGGATATATTCAACCACCATCGGTTCCATAACCCTTTCTTGTCCCCTTATTTTTTGAAATAGGTCAAACTCTGCCTGTTTTAATTCATTTTCCTTTTTGATTGCTTCTACAGGAGATATCCTGATAATATCTCCTTCATAAACCATTCCAAGCTGATTCATTTTAAGAACAAGATCTAGAACCTGGTCCCATGGAACAGGTTTTTCCAGCGACAAAGTGACTTTTCCGGTTACGCTTTTATCAACTGCAAAATTTTTACCGCTGACTTCCTGTAAGATACGAAATACATTCTTAATATCAGTATCATAGAAATCAAGAGCTATTTTTTCTCCCGTGTATTGTTTTTCGGATCCAAGAATAGTCTTTTTAGCTTCTGCAACCTGCGATTCCGTGTGTTGTTTTCCAGACTCAAGAAGGGTTTTTTTAGCTTCTGCAACCTTCAATACCGTATGTTTTTCTGGCTCAAGAAGAATCTTTTTAGCTTCTGCAACTTGCTTTGTCAGCGGTTCTACTGTTTTGGTTTCGACCGGTTCAATAGGCACACTTGCAAGAACTTCCTTCCACTCCGGAAGGGCAGCCTCTTTTTCAGGCTTGGGCAAAACGGAAGAAGCTTCAAAATGAACCTTCAGAATGTTGTCCGACTGATCAACCACGTAAGGTACCGCTTCTCTAAGTTCGATTGCCACTATGGTTGTCTTTTTCATAACAGGCTTCAGAACAGGTGTAATTCTGTCTACAGCGCTGTTGAAACGAGTTGTTATAAGAGGTCTCCTCTGATTAACAGGAATATTCGTGTTTTTAAGCTGAAGATGAAGCAGTCTTTCTTCCACCTTTATTACATTATACTCAACTGGTTTTGTAGTTCCTATAGTTATTGTTGATTTACCTGAATCTTCGCTTGAAAAGTCAATTTTGTTGACCCATGCAGATTTTGAATCAGTTAACACAATTTTATTCTTCAAAACATCCGAAACCGGCTTAATATCTGATGTCACAGACTTTTCTGCGATTTTTCCAGCCGAGACTAAGGGCTCTTTTTTAATGACCGGCTGAGAACTTATTTCTGAAGTCTTTGTCTCCATAGGCCCGACACTTATCAATAGCCCGTTAGGAACAGGTTTGGCTGAAAAGGATTTTAAATATTTGTTTTTTGTATCTAATACTATACGAACTTTATCAGCAGATGAGTAATGCCTAATTTGGCTGACCCATTTTGTATTAGCCTTGACAATTTGCTCCTTTTTAAAAGGGCTTTTAACATTAATAATGTCAAAAATGATTCGGGCCGGAAGATTGGGTGTACTATCAATTGTGGATGATTTAAAATCATTTATCATTCCGTCTGATTTGACTTCTATTACTGTGCCATTGCCTGATTTATCCAGTGTAATAGATTCGATCCGGGTTGCAATTTGCGGAGCTTCAGCAACGGGCTTTCGTTCTTCCTGATCTTTTTGCTGCGCATGACTATCAGAGACAGATCCTAAAAGCAAAGAAACAAGAATGGCAAGAAAAACGGTTACTAAACGAACTTTTAATAATTTCAATTGGTCATAATTCATATCATTGTTCTCCAAGAGGTTTCTGAAGTTTAAGTTCTCTTTCTTGGATAATCCTCTTCCCGATAATATTTTCAGCTTCTTCCTCAATAATTATGCGATCTCTTAATATTTTGATCACTTTTCCAGAATTAATTCCCATGTAAGTCCCATTTTTAACAACATATCCTTTACCTGAAGCTTCTTCTACAAGAGCTTTATTTCCGCTCTTTGTATGCATTATTGCCACAAGTTTTAATTGACCCAGATCAACCATTTCAAGGGGAGTCCTAGGAATCCGCCTTTCCTTGCTTTGTTTGTTTGGGCCAGAAGAATCCCCTTCTTTAAATAAAACGGCAAACGGATCTATCTTTCCTTCAGGATTATAACCAACCAGTCCTTCAGGTTGCATTTTTGCGATGTCTGTTTGAGAAACTGATGCAATTAATTGCCCAGTCGGAGAAGGCGCCCCAGGTTGAACCGCGGTTGGTGAAACCCCTGTTTTCTGTTTATCAGCATGTCCTGCAGAATCTGGTTTTACCTTATCTGCTGCGGTTTCGCTTGGAGCAGGTGTTGCCAGCTGCGAAGAAGAAACGGCCTGTTTTTCCGCTTCGATAATAGCAGGAGTTTGAACAGGCGCAGATACAGCATTGCTCTTTGCAACTATCTTCTTGCTGACAGCAACAGCCTTTTGGGGTGGTTCACTTTTATTGCCACATCCAATTGTAAATTGAATCAGGCATAAAATACCAATTGCAATATTAATTTGTGTCAGATGTTTATCCATGCTTACCAGGCTTTGTTACGACTTTTTTCTTTTTTGCGGCTTCCTTTTTGTCTTCAGCAGCAGGTTCGGCAGCCTTGGCCTCCAAAAATCTATAAGTCACAGCGGTACAGGTTGTTAAAAGCTCATTATTCTTTTTTGCCGTGTCGGGTTCCATGTTTATATCCTGAATATTGACGATTCGCGGAAGTCGTGCCACTTTGTCAAAAAAAAGAGCAACATTATGATACTTGCCGGATATTTGTATTGACACCGGAATTTCAGCATAAAAACTTTTATCCTGTTCATTTCCAGGCTGGAACAAAACAAATTCAAGTCCGGCGTCCTGACCTGAAAGGGATATGCTTTCAAGAAGAGTCGGAATCTCCCTTGTTTCAGGAAGAGCTTTCATAACAATTTTCAGTTGCGACTCCGCATTATTCATCTCTTCTTTAACTTTAGACAGATTCTTTGCGGTCTTTTTTGCGGCAGTAAGCTTTTTTTCCAGATCTTCATACTCTGAACCCAGCTTCTTTAATTCCTGCATTTTTGGAAAATACATAAAATAACCGAAAATAGCTATTATAAGCAATAAAGTACCGCCAAAAAAGAGCATTCTTTGTATCTTTGAAAGTTTTTCAAGCTTTTCAAATACAGTGGCGATTGATTTTGAGATGCTCGGCTTTTCCATTATTTATTTGCCCTTACTTTTTGCTGCTTTCTTCACTTCTTTCTTTTCCACTTGTTTGTCTATTTGTTTCACAATTTTGCCGCATGATATGTCAAAACGCTTAAATATTGACTGTTTGTCCACACCTGGTTTCAATGTTTTTGATTTATCCACATTTTGTTTCAATGATTTTAAATTGACCGTTTCAAAAAGCTTTGATCTTTCGAGGCGTGTCATAAAATCTGCCACAGTTTGATTGTCTATTGCAACCCCCGAAATGTTTACGGTATTTCCCCTTCCATCTAAATTGACAAACCACATCCGTTTTGGAACAATAAGGCTCGTCATCGCATCCATAAGCCTCACCGGCTCATAGCGATTGGACTCAAGGGTTTTAATCACGCCCATTTTAGTTTCAAGGATTTCAAGTTTTGCCTTAATCTCTTTGATTTCATTATTAATTTTTTCGTATTTTGCAGTTTCTGTCTTTGCAGTTGCAACTTTTGATTTAATCTCTTTAACCTGACCGCTTAGCTTTATATTGAAAAAAACCAAAAGTATTAAAACCAGGAATAAAGAGAAAAACAGTATTGATGATTGGCGACGAACATTCTCTTTTTTTCTTGCGGTACGAAAAGGCAGAAGATTAATTTTTATCATTTATCATCAACCCTTCTAAGTGCCAGACCCATGCAAATAGCGGCCTGAGGAGCAATTTTTTCAAGGTACGAAGAATCAAGGTTATCGGCCACTTCCAACTTGTTAAATGGATTAATTATTTCCACCTCAGCTGAAGCTTCCGCCGCAAGCAGCTGACGAAATTCATTTATATTGGCGCCGCCGCCGCTTAGTATTATTTTTGTTATGGTATCATCAGGATATGTGGAATAAAAAAAGTCAAGCGCGCGTTTGATTTCTGCACACCAGTCCGATACAACAGAAGATATTATTTCATTTAAATCTTCCGAAGATATTTTTTCATTCTGGCCGCCAAATTTCATTTGCTCGGCTTCTTCAAGGGAGCATCCCGCAAGAGAAACCATTTTTTGATTTATCTGCCCGCACCCCAGGGAGACATCTCTCATGAACAAGGAAGAAAGCCCCTTTAAGATATTCAATGATGTTTTGCCTGCTCCGATATCAATTAAAGCAATGGTTTCATCTTTTGCATCATAACTGAATTCAAATATATTCTGTAGAGCAAAGGCTTCCACATCAATTATGCATGGATTCAGGCCGGCCATACGAACAAGGTTAATATATTCACTTACCATTTCCTTTTTTGCGGCGACCAGGAAAACACTCATCTGATTTGTATTATTTTCCTTCTCTCCGAGAATTTGAAAATCAAGATTCACATCGCTTATGTCAAAGGGAATATATTGCTCGGCCTCAAACTGGATTGTTTCCTGCAGCTTGCTTTCATCCATTGTCTGAACAGTAATTTTCTTTACAATTACGGAGAATCCACCTATCGATACCGCAACATTCTGTTCCTTCATTTTGTTTGCTTTGAAGAGCTGGCGGATATAATCTGCAACAGAATCATGATCATTAATTGCGCCATCTTCAATTAACCCGGGAGGAATATCGATCGTGCCGAATTTTTTCAGGCGACGCCCTTTTTTCGTTTCAATAATTTCGCCCGCTTTAAGGGTTCTTGACCCGATATCCAAGCCTATAAGATGATTTTTACTGCCGAATGCCATGAGAAACTCTCAATTGCCAAATATTTTGTCTTTATCCGAAAGATTAAAACCCATAGCCAGTATAATCTTTCGTTTCGTCTCCATCCGACAAGGCATACCATCTTCGATCCGAGAAATGGTAATTGGAGACACATTTGCCTCTCTAGCAAGTTCTGCCTTGCTCATCATAAGAGATTCTCTGATTTTTTTTAATGAATTCCTTCCCATCAATCAGACACCCTGCTAATTTTTTTTTAAAAGAAACTAATTTTTCTAAAAAAGTTGATTTATAGATTACAGTTTATTTTATATATGTCAAGCAAAATTTATGTAATTTATATATAATTATGCCTATATACACTATATTGTGTTTCTTTGGCAATTCGTTACAATATATTGTATAGATAAATCTCTACTTCCTTTTAAATTCGCTTTAAAAAGAAATTCTTCACACTAATTTATTGCTATTTCGGATAATAATAATTGATGTTTTCATTGTACGTATTACTTCTTGCCGGTCGCACTATTTCTGATATTCATGCGTATCATTTAATTAAAAGAATTCCTCAGAGCTCTGCTCCTGGGCCAAATATAGTAAAAGTAAATTCCTTATTATCGGCAAAGCGTAGCGTAGCCGACGTGATATATCTCAGCTCTGCTGCGGGGAGAGTTTATTTGGGTTTCGTCCGGAGATAGTCCTTTTGTGTAATCTCAACATCAATCTGCAGGATGATATGTGTGAAAGTGTTTAAATAGTTTCCATCCGGAAATGGCTCTTTTGAGCGATCTCTGTGTCAATCTGCGGGATTACTTGTGCGGCATACTATGCGTATGTCTTAAGCTCAATCCCTTGATTTCCTTGAGCTTGCCCAAAATTGCTGATTTCCGAATTGGAAACTTAACTGTGTCCGAGCTTGGTTTCCGGATGGACACTAAATAGATTTTACAGTCAATATTTCAATTTATATAAAGCGGCAAGTATTGGCTGCGCTTTTTCCCTGTGTTCAGGGGGAATCATAAGTATCTTTAAATGATGATTTTTTATAAGAGTAGATAACGGATTGATCATTTTTGATGACAAAAGATTGTCACGATTTTCAGTATTTTCCAGAAAAAGCAAAACATCAGCCAGATTGCCATAAAACCCCCCCGCATCAACATGCTCTAAGACCTGGAGGAAAATATTATTTACAGTCAGCACAAAATCATCAACTGTTGCAATTCCGCTTTCTGAGCAGTTTTGCTTAGAGACGAAGCACCTGCATCCAAAAGGTCTTTCATTATATATAGCGCATTCATGATTAATCAACAGGGGGCATTGCCCGGGAAAGGCATTATTCTCTTCGGGAACAAATCCTTCTTCCATGGAGAGCTCCGCAAGCATGTTAATCGTTTCCCTGGGGCGGAATCTTTGCATAGATGAAGAGCATCTTATTTTATCAAATAAATTCTTTTTTTCTTCTGGAATAATGCTTTTGGCTATTTTACGGCCCTCAAGGGTTGTCATTGTGACATTTACCGTGCAACATAATGAACAATATCTTTTGCAGGCAATATCCAGAGTGCCGGCAAAATCATCATAAATCTTGTAAATATTTTCAAGCGTCTCAATCTTCGAATTCAAATTCACGTTATTTCTCCTTTAGATAAATATAACTCCTGTCGGCTTGGAAAAAAGCGAAACTTCCCACCCTGATAGCGGGATTTTCCGGTAATTAAAACCTTTGCTGCATATAGCTTTCACTCACCATGTCTTAAAAGGCAGGACTTGCGGCGAGGAGCCGAGCAAAATATTTCAAACGTCTTGACTTAAATCTGTCCAGTCGTTATTTTCATATTATAAAAAAGCCAAATCATTTCACCATTTCCATAGCGGGAGTATATCATGAAAAGCAAAGTATTTTTTACAAATTTGAGGGCAACTCACAAGGAAAACCTGTTTAGAAAGTTGGAAAAGCTGCTTGAAACCGCAGGTCTGTCAGATACTGTAGATAAAAGAGATCTTGTTGCAGTAAAAATTCATTTTGGTGAAAGAGGGAATGCCGCCTTTATACGCCCTGTATTTTTGCGTAATATAGTTGAATCGATTAAGGCTGCGGGAGGAATACCTTTTTTGACCGATGCAAACACACTGTATGCGGGAACCCGAAGCGATGCACCGCATCATCTTGTAACGGCAACTCAAAACGGTTTTGCCTATTCCGTCGTGGAAGCCCCTATTATCATCGCAGATGGGTTGCGCGGAAAATCGGAAGCGACTGTTGAAATTGATCGGAAGCATTTTAAGCATGCATATATAGGATCTGAAATTGTCCAGGCTGATTCAATCGTATCCGTTGCCCATTTCAAATGCCATGAGCTTTCCGGGTTCGGCGGGACAATAAAAAATCTTGGAATGGGGTGCGCATCAAGAAGAGGGAAAATGGCTCAGCATTCTACGGTCTCTCCTGCAGTGAAAAAGAAAAAATGCATAGGGTGCGGGGATTGCGTTGAGCATTGTTCTCAGAAAGCTATTTCTCTTGTTGAGGAAAAAGCTGTGATTGACCCCGGTAAATGTATAGGCTGCGGCGAATGTATTCTCATATGCGTAAACAGCGCCATCCAGATAGAATGGAATCAGGCGATTCCTGTTTTTCTCGAAAAAATGGTCGAGTACACTATGGGCGTATTAAAAAACAAGGAAGGTAAAGCATTGTTTTTAAATTTTATTACGGATATATCTCCCGCCTGTGACTGCTATCCGTATAACGATGCTCCGATTGTAAGAAATATCGGGATAGTAGCCTCAAAAGATCCGGTAGCTATAGACCAGGCCTCTGTTGACCTGATAAATAACGAGCAGGCCCTGCCAGGCTCATGCCTGAAATCTTCCCTGGGTCCAGGCGAAGATAAAATCAGGGCTCTTTACCCCGGTGTTGACTGGTCGATACAGCTTGACTATGCTGAAAAGATAGGACTCGGAAGCAGGAGTTATGACATTATAGAGGTGTGATCGGCTTCCGGATTAAAGCAATAAATAATCACCACATATCAAGAGATTGAGTTGTTCTATGGAGATGTCGAAAAGCAAGAAATTCTTATATACGGCAATCATACTGCTTGCTCTGCTGTCAGTTCTGTTTGTTTTTGATGAAATTGACAATAACCGCCATAAAAAGCCTGAAGATTTGAAAGCATTATATCCCGAGAGTTTCACCTTTTTTGATCTTGGAGCAAACGCCGAATTGTCGGATGGAATAACGAAAAGGCTTTCCGGAGAACTCGGTTCATATGCTGTAGAAAAAATGACCACGCTCGATCTAATCATACGTGACAGGGTGTTCTTTAATAAGTATTTTCCGAAACTCTTTGAGTTGCATTATAAATTCAATGACGAAACAGGCGCAAGGATCGAACACAATATTACAAACCTTGTTTTCAGATATCCGCAGAAGGAAAATACAGCCTTTGATAACGTAAAACTCGTTTTTTCAAACTACTCAAAAAAACCGCTGCTCTTTTCAATTATTTCGAGGAAAAGAGAAGCCGACATAACGGATACTTTGAAGGATAAATACGGTGAACCTGCTGTAATAAACTGGGATGATGCTAAAAGCCTATCTTTGCTGTGGGAAAAAAGCGGGGACTATCTTGTTTTTTCAAAGATTTCGGAAAGAGGAGCTTTCAAATACAGCATAATGATATACTTCGTAAATAACATGGAAAATCTTCTCAGGATAGAACAGAACGAATCTAAAAAAAATGAAGAGGAAAGAAAGAAGGCAGGTAAAACGGCTTTTTGAACTGAAACAGAGAACGCATTCCTATCTGCTTGCTGCGGGGAGATTGAATGTTTGACCAGAAAATACCTTGCTGTGAAGCCAATCCCTGTATTCGGGTGGATTCACATGAACAGAAAACAACCATATGATTGAAAATAAAGCAGGAAACATAGCCTATGTTGCCGGAAACCAGGCGATTGATCAAAAAAAACCTACGATCCTGTTTCTTCACGGTTCAGGAGGATCAAGCGCCCTCTGGGAAAACCAGGTAGATAATCTTAAAAAATACGTGAACACAATCGCTGTTGATCTGCCGGGTCACGGGAAAAGTGGTGGTCCGGGATTTGACAGGGTCGAGGATTACAGCGCTGCAGTCGTGGACTTTATCGAAACAACCGGAATACCCGCGCCGATTCCATGCGGTTTGAGTATCGGGGGAGCCATTGTTCTTCAGCTTGTACTGGAGTACAAGGCCCTTTTTAAGGCCGCAATACTTGTGAATACCGGAGCGCGTCTTCGTGTGATGCCGTTACTTTTTGAAACAATTAAAAATGATTACAAAGGATATTTAAACTCTATCACAACTTTTGCGGCTTCCGGAAAGACCGCCCCGGAAAAGCTTGTCTCTTTTATGGCGGAGTCGGCAAAATGTCCTCCCGATGTGGCATATGGTGATTTTACTGCATGCGACCGGTTTAATGTTGCTGAAAGGCTCCCTTCCATAAATACACCGTTTCTGATATTGACGGCGGAAGATGACAAGCTCACTCCGCCAAAATATGGGATTTATATGAAAGAGCACATCAAGAATGCATCCATGATAAATATAAAAGATGCAGGGCACCTGTCGCCAATTGAACAGCCTGAATTATTCAACAGAGCAGTCATTGATTATCTGAAACAGGAAAAGCTTATTTAATGGTGCGGAAAGGAGTTTTTTAAAAGAATGAATTCGGAGATGCAGCTATATCTTAAAACTTCACCAATCATAGACTTCGATAATGCAGCTGTCATCAATTTTATAAGAAAAAACTCGGGCAATTCAACAGATCCGCAGAAACAGGCGATCAGTCTTTATTATGCCGTGCGGGACGGCATCCGCTATGATCCATATTCTATCAACTTGTCGGTAGAAGGGCTTCGGGCAAGCACGACACTTGGCGCGGGCCGGGGCTGGTGTGTGGCAAAGGCGATTCTTCTTGCAGGATGCTGCCGGTTTATGGGGATTCCGGCCCGGCTTGGTTTTGCCGATGTGCGAAATCATCTCACGACCGCTCGCCTGCGTGCGCTTATGAAAACGGATCTATTCTTCTGGCACGGTTATACATCGATTTATCTCGGCGGAACATGGGTCAAGGCAACGCCGGCTTTTAATATAGGGCTCTGCGAGCGATTCCGGCTTAAACCGCTTGATTTTGACGGCATTAAAGATTCTATATATCATCCGTTTGATCTTGAGGGAAACAGGCACATGGAATACGTAAGGTATCGCGGAGAATTTGCCGATGTTCCGATAGACCAGATAGTTGAGACTTTTAGCCGGGAATATACTCCGGATGAGTCATACTTAAAGGCAGGAAACTTCGACAACGAAGTGGAAATAGAGGCCCAGATTCATTAAGTGAAATATTTACTTCGAAACATCAGAAACATTTCCTGCGGCTTGAAGCGGGAAACTTAAATCGATCATGTTCAAATAATCCAACTCCTCCATTTTATGCCGGAAACCGACTTGAGGCGATAAAGGATAATCCTCTTTAAACATAATGAAACAGAATTTGAACGTCCGGAAACACATACTGCGGCTCGCTATCATGACAATAGCTCTCTTGCCTGCAGTTCTTGCAGCAGGGGTGGAAATTCCATTTCTCGCCGGACGGGTGACTGACAATGCGGAAATTCTCACCGAGGGCATGCGCCGGACGCTGACCGAACTCCTAAAATCTCACGAAGACAGAACCGGTAACCAGATCGCTGTTCTAACGGTGCCAACGATTGAAGGTGAGAACATCGAGGAATATTCCAGCGCTGTTTTCGGAGCTTGGAAGCTCGGCCAGAAAGGCAAGGACAATGGTATACTGGTGATAGTGGTGCCAAATGAGCGCCGCATGCGCATTGAAGTTGGTTACGGTCTTGAAGGCACCATGACAGATCTTTTAGCAGGCCGGATCATTCGTAACATAATGACTCCAAGGTTCAAGACCGGAGATTTTGATGGAGGTGTTGAGTCCGGAGTTAAAGCCATTGTTGCAACTCTTGAAGGCCGGGAAGTCATGAATATTGCCGACTCGGCAGATTCAAAGAAGAAATCTTCATACGGTTTTCAATTTGATGAGCTGGACCTGTCGCTTACAGAACGCATTCTCTTAGGAGCTTTCATTTTCGGTATCATAGGCCTGTTTAGTGTGATTGGCGTTCTTACGCCCGGAGTCGGATGGTTTCTTTACTTTTTCCTCATTCCATTCTGGGCGGTTTTCCCCATCATTGTTGTCGGAACCGGGGCCGCTCTGTATCTTCTCACAAGCTATATGATTGTTTTTCCCATTGCCAAGTTGCTGCTAAGGAATACCGACTGGTATAATAAGGCAAATATGGCTCTCCGGACCAGGGGGAGGGCCTCTATCGGAGGATTTACTATCACACCCGGAGGCTCTGGGGGTTCCTGGAGCTCGGGCAGTTCAGGCGGTTCAGGCTTTTCAGGAGGAGGCGGGTCTTCGGGCGGGGGAGGCGCATCAGGCAGTTGGTAATTTTGCTTTATAATAATCTTAATATCGATTTGAAGTGAAAGGATGAATCCATGGCATCAGGTATGGAAGGTATGGAATTAATAAAAATGGCTTGCGAAAGCGCTGTAATAAGTCTCTAAATAATGTCATTTAAAGCCAAAGTATTGTAAATGAACTTTTTTGCAGAATACGGTTATACCGGTCTTTTTATCGCTTCGTTTCTGGCCGCAACAATACTACCTCTTGGTTCTGAGTTTGTGTTGATTTATTTGCTGATGAACAATTATGACCCGTTTTTATCGATTATGGTAGCGACTGCCGGGAATGTATTGGGTTCTGTGATAAACTATGCGCTGGGATTCTGGGGAAGCTTTCTGTTAATGGAAAAACTGTTACGATTATCTCAGACAGAAATAGCCCGGTCTGAAAAAAGATTCAGAAAATATGGAGTATTCAGCCTTTTATTTGCCTGGGTGCCGATTATCGGTGACCCTCTTACAGTTGCCGCGGGAGTATTAAAAATAAATATTTATCTTTTTTTGAGTCTGGTGACTGCCGGAAAAGTGTTAAGATACATAATAGTCGGCATCTCAGTACTTCCTCTACAGGTTTAAGAAGATTAACATTTTATCCGGGAAGCATGAACTGCAGAACAGGGAGTAAAGATGAAAATAATAGAGATATATACAGGCATTGATGGTGAATCACATTTCGATGATATTGAGATACCCCTCGAATAAAGCGAGGAAATAGGGAATCTATCGAATCCGCAAAAAGCAACCAGCGGTATCTTCCGTGAGACGGCTGATGATTATTATTAGTGTCCATCCGGAAACCAAACTCGGAAACTAACTAGTTTCCATCCGGAAATGGCCCTTCTGGGCGATCTCTATGTCAATCTACGGGATTTCTTGTGCGACATACATTGCGTATGTCTCCGCGCAATCCCTTGATTTCCTTGAGCTTGCCCAAAATT
>Ga0105099_10000226_pt1 | contig 38394 bp, 40 predicted proteins | sample PPLLak3cmMay2015_2_FD_79138 | JGI IMG/M metagenome (GOLD analysis project Ga0105099, IMG submission 79138) | Freshwater sediment microbial communities from Prairie Pothole Lake near Jamestown, North Dakota, USA - PPLs Lake P8 Core (1) Depth... | ecosystem: Environmental > Aquatic > Freshwater >... | reverse complement strand
TATCTGGTGCTGGAAAACGGAATTTTCGTGTTCGGCCTGTTGTTGACCGAGGCGATGCCGGTCATGATAGAGGCGGGCGCACTGCTTGATCTTCTGGTGGGGATATTTGTCATGGGAATTGTCATCAACCATATCAGCCGGGAGTTTTCGTCCATCGACACATCCCGCCTGCGGACCCTCAAGGAGGAGTAGCCGCATGTTGTTTACCCTTGTCCTGCTGCCCCTGTTCGGGGCGCTATTTGCCTGGCTCGTGCCGAATAACCGGCTGCGTCCACTGATCCTGCCTGTTATCGCAACTGTCCATCTGGTACTGACAGCGCTGCTTCTGGGCAATGCCCCGCCGCCATCTCCCGGAGGATGGATCTGGCTCGACCCCCTGGGAAAGGTCGTGCTCCTGTGCATCAGTCTGCTGTTTGCCGTTTGCGCTTTCTATGCGGTAGGGTATCTGTCGTACCGTCAGGAGCGCTCCAACCGGGTTCTCTGTTTGGGGTTGCTGGTCTGCCTGTCGGCTATGGGGCTGGTGACCATGACCCAGCACCTGGGACTCCTCTGGGTCGCTCTGGAAACCACCACCGTCTCGATGGCACCCCTGATCTATTTCAATCGCAACGCACGTTCCATCGAAGCAACCTGGAAGTACCTCATGCTCTGTTCCGTGGGGATCGGTTTGGCTTTGCTCGGCCTGCTGTTCCTTGCCTATTCAACCTATGTCGCGCATCATGATGCAACCTTGCTGCTGGGGACGTTGCTGCAGTCGGCCCACGATCTGAATCCAGGCTGGCTGCATGCGGCGGTGATTTTTCTCCTGGTGGGCTACGGTTCGAAAATGGGTCTGGCACCTTTGCATGCCTGGAAACCGGATGCCTACGGCGAAGCACCGGGGCTGGTGGGTGCGCTGCTTGCCGGTGGATTGGTCAACTGCGCCTTTCTGTCGATCCTGCGGGTGTACCAGATCTGCCTGGCATCCGGCCTGGAGATCCGGTTTTTTCAACAGGCCTTGCTCGTTATGGGACTGCTCTCCATGGCCCTGGCCGCCGTTTTCATGGCCCGCCAGGCCGATTTCAAGAGGATGCTGGCCTACTCGAGCGTCGAGCATATGGGAATTCTTGCCATTGGGCTCGGACTCGGCAAGGGAGCGTTATACGGCGCGCTCTTTCACCTGCTGAATAACGGCCTGACCAAGGGGGTACTGTTCCTTTCCTCTGCCAACATTCACCGCTCCTACTCGAATAAAACGACCAACGTGGTCAAGGGCGTGCTGACGCGTCTCCCCTGGTCCGGCGGGCTCTTCCTGGCCGGCTTCATCGCCATCACCGGTTCGCCGCCTTTTTCGCCGTTCATCAGCGAGTACACCATTGTCAGCAGCGCCTTTATCGATGGGCACCATCTGGTAGGAGCTCTGTTTCTGCTCTTTCTGGGGATTGTCTTCATCGGCATGACCCTTACGGTACTGCCGATGGTTATGGGCGCCCCTCCGGTAGATATCGAACCGACCGACTACCAGGACCGTCTGTTGACGGTGGGGCCGCCGCTCCTCATGATGGCGGTAATCCTGGTACTTGGCGTATGGCCGCCGGAATTTCTCGTCACGTTGCTCAAGGATGGCGCCGCCATGCTGGAGGTGCAACCGTGATAGGCTCACTACGCACCATATATAACGGTTCCTCACTGCCGCTGGCGGATATTCCCGAAGTCGCTTCCAGCGAGTTTTTGCAGAGCATTTTTGACGCTGTTGACCAGGGCTGGCGCGTTGTTTCGTACTTCGGGATTCCAGCCGTTGCTGAAACCTCTCTGTACTGTGTGCTGGCGCACCGGGCGGAGAGCCTGCTGGCGGTGACTCGTACGTGCGCAAAAGACGCTCATTTGCCTTCCCTGGCTACCCTCTGCCCTCAGGTACAGCTGTTTGAACGGGAGATTGCCGAGCAGTGCGGTCTGATTTTTGCTGACCACCCCTGGTTCAAGCCGGTACGTTTCCATCGCCCGATCGTAGCGGGTCGCGATGCCTGGAGCCGTCCTGCGGACGAGCTGCTCAGGGTGGGTGTTATGGACTATTTTCAGGTGGCCGGCGCGGAAGTGCATGAAGTCGCGGTCGGACCAGTACACGCCGGGATCATCGAACCGGGACATTTCCGTTTCCAATGTCACGGTGAAGAGGTCTTTCATCTGGAGATTTCGCTCGGCTATCAGCACCGGGGGATCGAATCATCCCTCCTGGGCGGGCCTCACCCCCGCACACTTCAGGTGATGGAATCCGCAGCCGGAGACACCACCATCGGTCATGGTCAGGCCTACTGCATGGTCATGGAAGCATTGGCCGGGATCAAGGTGCCGCCGCGGGCGGAAGTTCTGCGCGGCGTTGCGCTCGAACTGGAACGACTGGCAAACCATGCCGGCGACCTGGGTGCCATAGCCGGAGACGTGGGCTATCTCCCCACCGCATCCTTCTGCGGCCGCATCAGGGGCGATTTCCTCAACATGACGGCGGTACTCTGCGGCAGCCGGTTTGGGCGGGGGCTCCTCACCCCCGGCGGCACGATCTTCGATCTTACCCGGGAGCACTGTGACGACCTGCTCAAGCGCCTGCAAGAAGCGCGGCGTGATCTGACCGGCGCCGTGGAACTGCTCTTGAACACCCCCTCTGTCATGGCACGACTGGAAGGAACCGGGCCGGTGTCTCAGGAATCAGCCGTGGAACTGGGACTGGTGGGGCCTGCGGCCAGGGCTTGCGGCATCAAGCAAGATGTGCGCAATGACTATCCCTTCGGTATCTACCGGATGACCAATCTGCCGGTCGCCACCGCGTTCGACGGGGATGTCTATTCAAGAACCATGATTCGTTGGCAGGAAGTTCAGAAATCAATGGATTTCATCGTGGAACAACTGCGGCAACTTCCCGGTGGAGGACATCGGACAAAGACAGTGCCGTGCGCCAGTCAGCGCCTGGCCGTGGCACTGACCGAGGGGTGGCGGGGCGAGATCTGCCACGTGGCGATCACCGACGACCTGGGGCGCTTTGCCCGCTACAAGATTGTCGATCCCTCTTTTCACAACTGGCAGGGGCTTGCCATGGCACTCAGAGGACAACAGATTTCCGATTTCCCTCTCTGCAACAAAAGCTTTAACCTCTCCTATTGCGGATTCGATCTGTAGGGCGAGGCAAGGGAAGCGGCAGGTCAGCTTTCAATCATACTTGGTTATACCAATTCCAGCTCAAGGATGATCTCAAGGCGGAGAGGATTGAGGCTGCGAGGCGTACTGAAGAGTACGTTGAGCAGCCGAAGACGAGCCAACGAAGAGAGGGCCTTGATATGGAATTGGAATTATACCCCGTTTACCGGGAGGAAGGATAACCCGTCATGTTCCGCGCCATCATTTCTCGCATCAAACAAGGGCATCACACCATGCCGTATCCCGCAGCGCCGCTGCAAATGCCGGAACGGTTTCGCGGCTACCCGATCGTTTCAACGCTGTCGCGGACTGCCGAACAGATCGCTGAGGCGCCAGAGTGCCCCTATGGCGCGTTCACCGCTACCGGCGGGGGCTGCCTGGACATGGGGAAATGCCTCTTCTGTGCCGAGTGTCCACTGGGCAATATTCAATTCAGCACGGACTACAAGCTCGCTGTCACCAGCCGCGACCACCTGTTGGTGCGTCCCGGGTCGGAACACCACCATGCCTTGCCACTTCCCCCCGATCTGCGGCGGCTGTTCGGCCGCTCGCTGAAGTTCCGGGAGGTCAGTGCTGGAGGGTGCAACGCCTGCGAGGCGGATGTCAACGTCCTTTCCACCATCGGCTGGGATCTGGGCCGCTTCGGCGTCCAGTTTGTCGCTTCACCGCGCCATGCGGACGGACTCTGGGTGACCGGACCGGTGACCAAAAACATGGAACAGGCCCTGCTCACAACCTACGAAGCGATTCCGTCCCCCAAAATCGTCGTTGCCTGCGGTGCCTGTGCTATTAACGGCGGACCGTACCTCGATTCGCCCCAAGCTTATAACGGTGTGGACAGCCTTATTCCGGTCGATCTGTACATTCCCGGCTGTCCTCCTCATCCGGCGACCATTCTTGACGGGATTCTGCGAATTCTGGACAAACTTCCGCGTCCCCCTAAGTGTCGGCTGCCGTCCCCCTAGTAGCCGGTTTCACGGGGGGATGCGGAGGGGGCTTCCACAGAAAAAGGATTATAAAGCACGATAAATTTTTTTCGAAAAATCGAGTGCGTATCAATACCGGAGTTGGGGGCCGATGATAATGCCTGACGACAACTTGACCTCCTGCAACGCCGCCGACTTGAATTTCAGACCTGATTAGTTGAAGGTAGGAGTGTGCCTTTTGTGTGTATCCGCTGCTTCTCCAGCTTTGTTAAGGAGTCTCCGGTTGCAGGTTTTGCACCAGAACTATCTGTGCCGGCGTCGGGGCTGGGAAGCCTGCTCCCGACAATGCCTCCCGGATGGTGCGGTTGCCGTCGAAATACACCTGCCAGTAATGGTCATTGTGGCAGAACGGGCGCACAGCGAGAACAGGGCCGACCAGATTGAACTCCAGGATCTCGACTTCGACCGCTGGTTGAGAAAGAACATTGGGTATACCGGCGAGCTTTTCACGAAGCAATGCCATTGCCGCAACATGGTCAGCGCTGCCGGCAAGCTGACACTTCAACTCGACCCTGCGGAACGGATTGTGCGTGAAATTCTGAATGGTATCGCCAAATATCTTGCCGTTGCCAATCAACGTCAAGACGTTGTCCGGAGTGTTAAGGGTGGTAGCGAAAAGTCCGATTTCCATGACGGTTCCGGTTATTCCTCCGATGGTCACGAAATCTCCTACTTTGAATGGTCGCAGCACAATCAGGAAAATGCCTGACGCCAGGTTGGAGAGAAGTCCGCTCCAGGCAACGCCTACGGCTAAGCCGATACCGGCCACCAAAGCGGCAAAGGTTGTCGTCTGAACGCCGAAGTAGCCGAGGATGGCAACAACCAATATGATATTCAATGTCACCGCAACAAAGCTGCCGATATACCGAATCAGACTCGGATCCAGCTTCTGCTTTTCGAACGCCTGCTTCATCATGCGCCCGACCAGGCCGATCAGCCAGCGGCCGACAATCCAGAAAATAATGGCAGCAACAATTTTTGTTAAGATCGCCATTCCGTAAGTTGCAAAAAGTTGCTTGTATTGGTCCAGATTCCCCATGTCAAACCCTCCTTACTGTTAAGTTTGCCTGCACGCCAACACCCTGTCTTCTCGTAAATGTTTCCGCCGAAGAGAATATTTATTCAGTATACCTTGAATTCGATGCCTGCAAAGTCCCAGGCTGTGCATCAGTGGAAAATAATCGGTTCAATCTCCCAATATGAGTCTCATTCAGATGCCGGTCATTATTGATTGAAGCAAAACTCGATAATTGTTTGCTTCAAAGTGGTCATCGTATGTGTCAGTTCTGTCAAGTATGACAGTTGCTGTTGACAGTTTCCTCAACGCTCCGCACTAGTACTCCAGCAATTAAAAAGCACAATCCTGATGTAGGGGAGCTGCTTGCCGCGCCCCAATCGGGCAGGGCAAGACTGCCCCTACCATTGATTTATTTAATTGCCGCCATACTACCCCTTGCGAAGTTATAGCTTGAATACCAATGATTGCTTAGTTTTGAAGCACTATTTCTTCAGCTCATGTCTTGGCACACCCTATGTTGAAACTATAACCAGGAAGAGGAACCGTTTGGTGATCATTATAACTGAGAGGAGAAAAGATGATAACTATGTATGTTTCATGGTACTTTCCGATGACCGCGCTTTCTCGTTGGTGCGCATGGAAAAGGTAAGCACAACTCGCTCTACATACGTAAATTCTATATTGACATAAGTATCAATTGATACCATACTGGGTCCGTGGAATGGTTAAATGTCAACGCGGACTCATTTGCGGGGGAGATACTGTTCATGGCAAGGCCGAGCCACAAGGAGTTGAACGGAAAGCTGCAAGCGGCGTTGAAATCCGTCCATGCGAACCGAATCGTTCTGGTTGAGCCCGCGGCTCTTGTGGCTGACGCTGTTGAACTTGGTTATTCGATCAGGAATGAGTTGCAGGTAGTGCTGATTGAACTGTTGAACTGCAGCGGCCCGGAGGAATATGTCGGCTATCGGCCGCCGGAAAAATCGTATGAAACGAAAATTCGCGAACTTGAGCTCTGGGCTTTTTCGGTGGCAATTCCAAGATTTAAAACCTGCATCTATTGTAAATTTTCCTTGTATGGCGATACCTTCTATCTGGTTTCGCTGCATGTATGTCGCAGTCAGGGGACGTAGGAGAGGTTTGATATGAAACGCAACAAATCGACGGTGACCTGCCCGCAGTGCGGGGAACAGGCGCAGAGTGTTGAGTTGGAGAAAAAGGCCGAGTTCAAGGGTGTTGAAGTCAGGTACTCCGCCAATCTGCACCGTTGCGCAGGGTGTGGGCTGGAGTTGGCGAATCTCGACGATGCGGCCGACATGCAGGATCGGTTGACGGATGCTTACCGACGGGCAGTTGGTCTGCTTGACGGCGATCAAATTCGCCTATTGCGTCAGAAAAAAGGCTTTTCTCAGCAGGGGCTTGCCGATGCGCTTGAAATCGGGGTAGCCAGCGTCAAGCGCTGGGAGAATGGCGTCATTCAATCCAAAGCCATGGATAACCTGTTGCGAACCCTGCTCGAAGAGCACCCTTGCAACGAACACACCGGCAATCGGGAATTCTCCATTACCCGCATACGGCTGGTGCTCGATACCTTCGCGCTTCACCTTGGGCGTCCTCTGTTGAAGAAAAACGACCGGATGCTCTATGCCGCGAAATATCTCTGGTATGCCGACATGACCGCCCGACGCGACCTGGGACAAGGCATGACCGGGGCAACCTATGCCGCCCTGCCCATGGGGCCGCAGTTAAACAATTACCGTGACCTCGTTGATGAAATTCTTAAGTCCGATTCGGCAGACGCCCAACCGTTAACCAATGAGGAAAAGGCTGTTATCGCTGCCGTTGCCAAAGCTTTTCCCGGTAACAAGGCTGTCTATGACGCTGCGCACCGGGAATCCGTATGGAAACAGTGCATTACCGGGGCGATCATCTCCTACTCGCAAGCCGACGAACTTTCGGAAATGCCGAAAAGTTCAGGCACGGTTGCCCCTCGCTGACTGTTACAAATCCGCTCGGAATCTACACCAAGGAACTTCCATGACTATCGCAAACAAAGAATTCGATCTGCTTCGCGCCTTTCTGAAAGATATGTTTCAGTTCGAGGATCACGACCTCGACTTCGGCATCTACCGAATCATCCGCCTCAAGCGCCGATTTATTCAGAGATTCATTGACGGCGATAGTGATATTCGTAGTTCACCTCCTAAATTAAAAAATCTGACCGGACCCGCTACGGGTTCTTGGTTTTTTTTATCCACCGGGATAAGCACGCCCTCGGCAAAATGGTTGCAAGCTCTCTTTCCCGAATCCGTTGGTCCCTCAAACCGGACATTAGAAAAATGTTGACATAGCGTCATAGAAATGTAAAATACAGAAAAATATTTGAGAGATAGACGATAATACTTAACCATTCGCAAGAATGGGGCGGAAAGCCTACGGGTCTTACTGAGACAGCCGGGTTGCCGAAATATCACAAGATATTCGGGCCCGGCTTTTTTATTATCAAAATATAAAAAGGAGATCTAGTCAGCAAGAGGCGCGTCTTGAAAGGGCTCCGTAGTATGTCGGTTCGCGTCGGTGACGGAAAATAGTATTAAAATGGTTGGTGGAAAACGATAATACTCAACCATCCGCGAGGGTGGGGCGGAAAGCCTACAGGGTCTCACTGAGATAGCCGGGTTGCCGAAAAGTCACCTTGTCTTCGGTCCCGGTTTTTTTGTGTCCGGAGCCGGAAATCTTATTTTTATTGTTGAGAAAGGTAGCTTATTTACTCTATGTGTCGAATCCTTGAACTATCACACGTATCCAATTGGCGTCGTCTTATAACTCTCTGTCTATTCATCCTGTCTCTCCAAGGATGCGCTATTATGAAAAGTTTTCAGGAGAAAACCGGTCTTTTTCCGGGCCATCCTGAAAAGGAGCTCGTACGAAATAACTTTTCGGTTGCAAAAGGGGATGACGTCATTGGCCGGTTGGGAGTCATCAAACTTGAAAAGGGGGATACTCTACCGGATATTGCACGGCACTTCAGTTTGGGGATCAATGCAATCAGTGCAGCTAATCCCGGGGTAGATGTCTGGGTGCCTGAGGCCGGAGAGCGTATCCTGTTGCCTCTGAGTTTTATCCTGCCGGATACTCCCAGAAAAGGCATTGTGATCAACCTGGCCACCATGAGGCTTTTTCACTATAAGTCGGATAGCAAGTCACTGGTGGTCTCGACCTACCCGGTCGGTGTCGGAACCGAAGAGCGATCCACGCCCACCGGTCAAATGCATGTGGCGCGCAAGGCCGCCCGGCCGACCTGGCGTGTCCCTGCTTCAATTGCTGCGGATCATCGAAAAAAAGGAGATATTCTGCCTGCAGAAGTTCCGCCGGGACCTGAAAATCCCTTGGGAGAATATGCACTCTATTTAAGTAAAGCGGGTTATTTGATCCATGGCACCAACAAACCGGCCAGTATCGGTCTTAACGCAACCAATGGCTGCTTGAGACTCTATCCGGAAAACGTAAAGATGCTCTTCAGTGACACTCCGGTTAATACGTCGGTACTTATTGTTAATCAGCCATATCTCATAGGTCAACGCAATGGAGTACTGTACATGGAAGCTCATACACCCTTGGAAGACTCAGACGCCAGTGCGCTGGAGAAGATCTATGCAAAATTGAGAAATATTGAAAAGAAATCGTCGCGCACGCTTGACTGGAAAAAGATTAAGGAAGTTCAGACCGAGGCCAGAGGCATTCCTGTTCCCCTCTTCGAGATGCGTCAAGGAAGTGAAATAGAGGCTGAGAAGCCCCTGAAAGTTGAGCACCCGGACGAATTGTACGGCAAACCGGAAATACCGGAACTGAATCTGAAGGCGTGGTATGTCTTGGCCGCCGATGTGCGTGACGAGATTGATGCTCAGAGGATTGCCGCCATTATCAACCACCAGGGTCCGCAAATTCCGGCAAGGGTCCTCTCAAGGGACAATGGCTACCGTGTTATAGCCGGTCCTTTCAAAGATATCAGCAAAGCCAAAGATGCAGCCAAACGCTTGAAAATTGATTTGGAAATAGACGGTATACTGATAGAACCTGTCAAAAAGGGATAGTATATCCCTCTTCCTGGTAAGGTACACTGAACAGAAAGGAGGTGATAAGAGATGAAGAAAAGTCTTTTGCTAATCTCAATGATGCTTGTTCTTCCTGTGACGTTGATAGGTTGTGCTACATCCGGTGAACTTGAGAAGGTGCAGGCTCAGCAAAAACTGATTGATGCGAAAGCTGAGCAGGCATTGCAGGATTCTCAAGCTGCCAAGGCTGCAGCCGATGCGGCCAAGTTACAGGCAGATGATGCCACAGCTCGCGCCGAAAATGCTGAAAAGGCAGCATCGGAAAGAGAAAGGATCGCTGATGAAAAGGCGCAAAGAGCTGACGCCGCTTTCCAGAAATCGATGAGGAAGTAATCCAATCTTAAGGTAGATGTTACTAGTACCTTTGGTGCTACTGATAATGATGTGGCAGGGTCTCAAAACCCTGCCATTTCATTATCGTCTGCCCGGACTATTCAAAACTTAGCCTGTTAAGCCGGGATAGTACACAAAAAATTCCAGATGATGCTGCCAAGGAGTGAGAGGATGTGGGAACTGAAAATCTTCCAAATTATACTGTCAAATAGATTGAGACCATCTTTGGCATGTTGGGGTAATAATCAAAGCAGGATGGTTAAGCATCTTTTCTCTATCGGCATCTTCATAACTTCAATTCTACTATCCGGATGCAGTCACTTGAATGACAGTTTTCAAGAAGCGAATGATTTATTTAGCCAGGGAAGCTACACGGCCTCTCTCAATAAATATGAGCAGATGCTTGAAAAACATCCCACTAAGGGAGACAGGATTCTATTCGAGATGGGGATTATTTATTCCTATCCGAAGAATGGACAAAAAGACTATCAAAAATCACTGGAATATTTCCAGAAACTCATAAAGGATTACCCCGAGAGTGAATACAGGCAGAACAGTGAGGCGATGATATTTTCTATCAATAATGCCCCTGTCAAGGACAAGCTGATTAGGGCGCAGCAAACACAAATTGCGACTCTCCAGCAAGAGGTTAAAAGCAAAGAGCTTGAGATAAGTGCATTGCAAAAAAAGGTTGAAGAGCTCGGGAAAAACGTTTCTGCTTATGCAATCCAGAAGGGTTCGGCAGATAAGTTAGTCATAGAAAAAGCAGCACGACGATTGATGTTGATCGCAAAGGGTGAGGTGCTCAAAACCTACAAGATAGCCTTGGGGGGGAACCCGGTTGGTCCAAAAGAAAAGCAAGGTGACAATAAAACACCGGAGGGAACGTACTTTATCGATTCAAGAAACAAGGACAGCCATTATCACCGCTCACTTCATATTTCCTATCCGAACGAAAAAGACAAAAAGCGAGCAGAAAAACTGGGGGTATCTCCGGGCGGAGACATCATGATCCACGGCATTAAGAAGGGTTTTTCGTGGGTTGGTGATGCTCACGCGGAGGTTGACTGGACGAAAGGGTGTATTGCTGTAACAGACGAAGAAATCGAGGAAATTGGCAAGGTAGTGCCAAATGGTACGATTGTTGAGATAAGGCCATAGAAGACCGTATAACGTATTGCTCCATCGGATCGCCAAGGAAATTGGTGGGTTTCAGGTTCTGGGGTCCCCCTCCGGTCCTGTGCTGATCAGTTTCATCAACAGCAACGGAAGATTCTTTTCAGGTACGTATGCTGTACAAAAAGTGGCAGGTTCGTTCACGAAAAACGGGATGATTCCAAGTAATCAGTTGCTGTCTGCAGCGACTGGAATCAGGATCTCGTTGCGACGCATGAACCACGGCGTGAAAGGAGGATTGTAGCGGGCCCAGACCGGCTCACCCGCAACGACAAACCCTTCATCCCGAATCCAGGCCGCAAGCTTTCCTTTGTTGAGCAGATACTTCTTTTCACTCCAGAAACCGGAATATCGTACCGCAGCCACCCGGCGAGCCGGCACCTGCCGCAGAGTGATACTTGGGTCATCGGGAACCGGCAGGGTTTCCAGAGTGTAGGAGGCCGGCATCATAAAACTGATGGCCCATTTATCCTGAACTCGCTGCTGGCTGACAGGAGCGGTCATGGATATCTTTTCACCTTTCTGCTCCTGGGATACGGGAGCCGTCATCGCAATCTTTCTGCGTGAGTGGTTAGCGCCGGATATGTAGCGGAAAAGCAGCCTGAATGCCTTGTTTCCGGCTCCTTCCAGGTCTCCATCAACAATGGTTTCAGCGAGAACCTGAGGCGCGTACTCGCGCAGTTCAAAAATACCGGCGGCTTGTAAAACCTTGTAGGGGGCTTCTTCTGTTGCCATGGCAGTAATCGCTCCTGTGAGTATCAATGCAGTTACAGCTATGATCCGTCTGATCCTGTCTATTGTCACCATCGTGAGTTGTTTTTCTGAAGTGCCATTGAAGGACATATTTACTGCCCCTTTAGAACTAATTTTCACGGTAAACCCCCTTCAGCAGTAGTTTTTCCATCCGTAGTTTCTCAAGTCTTCGGATCGCAGGTGGTATGATGTCAGCCGATTCCCGCCGGATGTTTTCACTGTTGTCATCCTTGATGGATGATCCTTTTTCCTGCAGGCAAAACCAAGGGAGGCAATGCTTGCCTTCCTATCCCACATTTACTGCTTCAGCATTCGGCAATCTGACGATGCATGCCTATACAAGTATACACGCCCGGTGGGGCAATTGGGCGTTGAGCTTAATTCCCTTTTCCTGCCGGCCTGAAAAAACGGATCTGCCCGATTGTTCTCTAAAGAAACCTGCTATACTTTTCAATACATATACGAAATAAAGGAGGCGCACCATGGGCGAGATTGAAGCAATCTGCACAGATCACCGTACCGAAGATGGCGGTAATGCTCGGAATGAGGCTGCGCTTTCCTCGATCCGCCCCTATTACTTGAGCTGGTACCGCCTCGTATTTCCCCAGCGGATACCTACCCGGGATGACGAGCAGCTTGTCGCGGAGAGTGCGCAGCGGTAATGCCTCAGACACGCCATCTTTCAAATCGGATTTACCTTTGGTGTCGAGCTGGGCACCGTGAGGGGTCGGTCAAATGAAAGCAGAACCTGCATCCCCGGCACGGCACTATCGACTCCGGTCTGCCTTCAATTGTCTTTCGCGCCCAGGCAGGGTCTGCCAGGAGACCCCGACCAACGTAAATCAGGTCCGCCATGCCATCCTGAAGAGCATGCTCAGCAAGATCGGGGTGGCGGATTCCTCCCCCGCCAATAACGGGTATCCGTAAAATCGATTTAGCTCGATAGGCCAAGTGCAGCCTGCCGGAGTAGCGGCTATTTTCCGGTTGCACGGAATCAGGGATTCCACTGCCGCAGGAGACGTCAAGAAGCTTCGCCCCTTCACTTTCCAACAAGGCGGCGGTGGACAGTCCTTCTGAGAGGGACAAGCCTCTCCGGTGTCCATCCGCAATGCCAAGTCTGCAGGTAACCAGGGCTTTATCCGCTGCCTGCCTACAGGTTGCACGGAACACTTCGAGGAGAAGGCGCCGGCGATTTTCCAGGCAGCCTCCATATCGATCTAATCGCCAGTTTTTCAAGGGGGATAGAAATTGGCTGAATAAATACCCGTGAGCTCCATGCAGTTCGATAATGTCAAAGCCAGCCTCTATTGCTCTGCGGGCAGCATTCTGAAAAGCCTCCTGGATACGAAGCAGGCCGGATACCATTATCTGCTGTTTCATTAATCGGAACAGGATCTTCGGAAGCTGCTGGTGCTTCTGTTTTCGTGTTACCGCAAAAGCGGTCGCTCCGACATGGTGAATCTGGATCGCTGCCGCCGCTCCGCTGGCTTTGATAGTCCGAGCCAGCTGCGCAAGTCCTTCAACATGCCGATCGCTGTATATGCCAAGCTGACGTTCGCTAATCCTTCCTTCCGGCAAGACGGCCGTACCTTCCACGATAATCAATCCAGGCCCTGAAGAGCGTGCATAATGTTCGAGGTGCGCTTGGGTGACCAGGCCCTCAGCTGCTGCCAGGAAAGTGACCATTGGTGGCATTACAATCCTGTTCGGCAGGTTCAGCGTATCGATTTGCAGCGGTGTCAGCAATAGTGTATGTTTCATCCTTGCCCCTCTACCAGCTGTTTCACATCCGGAGTTTCCGGATGGAAACCAGCTTGTTCATATGTCGCTGGTAATCGCAGCTGTGTGAATACTTCTGTGAAATGTTGTTGGTGAGTATTGAACGTCGGCTTTTATACGTTATACTATAACTTCGACGAATACCAAAACCAGCAAGGAGGGAAAGCTATGAAACGTACAGTTATTTTGGTGTGCTTGGCTCTGGTCTTCCTCTTGTCAGCGGGTGTCGCACTGGCGGCAGATAGCATTCAAGGCCGGATAGGGGTGACCGGCCGCATCGGTTTTCTCGTTCCTGCAGACAGTGAAGCGTTCGATCCTTTACCTCCTGGCTACGATCTTGAAACCGATGTCGGCTTTATTGGTGGCGGTGGCCTTATCTTTGGACTCTATAAGAATTTTGCACTTGAGTTCAACATCACGTATACGGAATTTGGTGCCGAGATCGCGGGTATTCAAGAGGGAGACTTTGATACCACAAATATATCTCTGGGAGCGCAATACCGGTTTGTCGATAACTCGCCAATGAATCTGGTTCCCTATGTCGGCGGCGGGTTGGATATCCTCGTGAATGGCTTTTCTTCCTCAACAGGAGACAGTCTTGATGTTGATACCGTCGCGGGTGTCCATGTTTGTGGAGGTATAGACTATTTTCTTCTGAAGCAGTTGGCCTTGAATGCCGAATTAAAGGGCGTTCTGGCTCCTGATGCGGACATTACCTTCAGAGGGGGGAAAGTCGGTAATTTTGATCCGACAAGTGTTTCGATGACTTTTGGCGTGCGATTTTTCTTTAACTGATACCAGGCCGTCCCGTATGCTTTTCTTTCAACCATAAACCTGCAGATTCTGCCTGATAAAGGCATCCGACTCCCCTGAACCTTATGTCGGATGCCTTTTCTCTTGACTTGGCAACAATATGGCTTATATTCCTGACACGGCCTCTTATCAACCAGGATGAAAGGTGTACCCAGGTTATGAAAGATTACTTCAGCCCAAATATCAACGAACAGTCCAAGCCGGGCACGGATGCAAATACTAACGCCCTTTGCCGGTCAGGCAGCGATGCAGACGCCTGTATCAGTGGCAGCGGATGCACAGGCTGCAATACGGGGAGTGAAGTCAGTAATTGTGTGCAGGGATAAAGGCGGTTCTCTTCTGAAAGCTCCCCCCCCTTGGTTCCCGCTGCTCCGCTTGGAGCGACGCTGGAAGCTTTTCCGGCCTCCGCGGTTGTTTCCGAAGCGCCAAATGTACGTTTTACAAAAATAGGTAGTTATCATTTGCAAGACTCGACACGTTCTGAGCAGAGTTCCGACAAAAAGGATTTTTTGAGAGACAAACCGTTCAAGCTGACGGCACCAACGAAAGTGTGCCTGTCCATTACCTCGAAGTGCAATCTGGATTGCAAACACTGCCTTGCCAAATCGGGTCAGGCTGATCAGGACCTTTCTACCCGGGACATCTTCAGAGTTATTGAGGAGCTTGCGGCGGAGAAGGTCTTTTTTGTTTCTCTTTTTGGCGGAGAGCCTTTCATCCGGCCAGATATACTGGAAATTGTCGAACATCTTTCACACTTTCCCATCGGTATTTCAATCAATACGAATGCGACGCTGATCGATGATGAGCTGGCAGAACGGCTGAGCAAGTTCAAAATTTCCTATGTCGTCAGTCTGGACGGCTCATCAGCGGAAACAGTTGACGGCATCCGGGGGAAGGGTGTATTTGACAAGACCCTGAGAGGGCTCCGTGCCCTGAGAAAACAGGGCAGTAAAGTTCTGATCTCAACAACTGTCCTGTCCCAGAATTATCATGATCTTGGTAAGATTGCCGCGCTCGGCAAAGACCTGGGGGTCATGGGTGTTCGCTTTAATACCGTTTTCTTTATCAATAATGCTGAATGCTATCTTGATGACATTTTACTGACACCGCAGCACTATCTCTACCTGTATGGAGAGTTCGAGAATCTGAAAAAGGACTATGGAAAATTCGTTTCAGGTTCGTTGCTGCAATTGATGGAATCGGTAAAATCGATCAATGAAAACGGACGTCCCGTGACCAGCGGCGAAAGGGAACTGACAGTTCAGCCTTGTGGTGCGGCGGTCAATCAGTGTGCCATCAAACCGGATGGAGAAGTGCTGCCCTGTGTGCTTCTGTGGAATACCCCTGCAGGAAATCTGGTGCAAAAACCATTCAAGGAAATCTGGGATACTTCAAAAACACTCGATGAATTCCGGATGCCTTTCACGCTGACCGAAAAAGAACTCGCCGATTGCATTTCCTGTAAATATCGCCAGGTTTGCTATACGGGACATCGCTGCACTCCGTATTTCATTCCGGGCGGGATCGGCAATAAGAAGCTGTTCTGCATAAAACAATGGCTGTAAGCTACCGGTAAGGCTAGGGACCATGGACCATCTGCCCCTGAGAACGATATATTTTTATAACAAGAACTGCAATCTCCGCTGTTGCCACTGCTGGATCGTGCCGGGCTTCAATGAAGAGACCGAGGGGGAGATGACATTTGCTGAGGTTTGTGAGCTCATTTCGCAGGGTCAGGAACTCGGTCTCAAGGGAGTCAAACTGCTGGGTGGCGAGCCATTGCTGCTGCCGTATATACGAGAACTCATCGATCTGCTGATTTCCGAACGGCTCAAGGTCATGATCGAAACGAACGGGACTCTTGTTGATGACGACATCGCCGGGAGACTTGCCGCGAGCGACCCTTTCGTTTCGATATCGCTCGATGGCTCCCATGAACAGATTCATTCTCTCCTGCGCGGCAGTCCGGGGTCTTTCCATGAAGCCGTTGCCGGTATCCAAAAACTGGTGCGGCGCAACATTCGTCCCCAGGTGATCTTCTGCCTGCATGCGGGGAATAAGGCTGATCTGGCTGCAACGGTAGCTTTGGCACGAAACCTTGGCGCCTCCAGCATCAAGATCAATTTTATTTCGGACATGGGCCGAGCACAGGATATGGAAGGCGAGCGCCTTTCCGTACAGGAGTTCATCGATATCTATCAGTCCTTCGGTGAAAAATCCTCTGATGATTTCAAAGTCGTGTTCGATATCCCTCCAGCGTTCCAAAGCGTTGTTTCTCTGGCCAGAAAAGAGAATCTGCGGGTCTGCGGGATCAAGAATATCATCGGTGTCCTGTCAAATGGCGATCTCTCCATCTGTGGCATCGGAAATATTGACAAGGGCCTGTTACTCGGGAATCTCAGAACTCATTCACTGGCATCCGTGTGGAAATATGATAAAACAGTACGCATGATACGGGAAAATCTTCCCGAGAAGCTGGGTGGCGTGTGTCGCCGCTGCATGTTCAAGAAAACCTGCATGGGGCGCTGTATTGCAAATACCTACCACAGTACCGGATCGTTACTGGATGGCGATCTTTTTTGCGGAGAGGCCTACCGGATCGGATCATTTCCGGAAACCCGACTGATCTGAACTGCCCACGATGATTTTTGCACCGAATCCGGCTTGGCTATTCATACATCCTGATCCCAGCGAAACGGAGAATATTTTGATGAAAAAGTATGTTTTACGCGATAGTGTGGTATTCAGAGCTGAAGCAGATGGCGCCTTGATCTACAACCATGAGACAGGTGATGTTACGCCGTTGAATGCAACGGCCGCCTTTATCTGTGAGTCGTTGTTCATCGAGAACGATGATCCTGAAAGGGTTCTGGAAGAAATAAAAAAACGCTGGAATGTGTTGGACGAGGAAACCGTCAGATCCGATATTGAAAAATTAATCATCGGAATGAAACAGCTTGGTTTAATTGAGGAAAAGGCAAGCTGACGGAGGTGGGCAGCTTATGGCTCCACCTTCCATGCGGACGGGATAAACAGCTTGCAATCCCGGTACACGGAAGATACCTCTTGCAGAAACTCGACCGACCAGGAAACCTTCAGCGACTGCGTTACCAGAACCGAATCGTAGAAAATACCTTCCTTAGGGCCTCCCAGCTTGACAATCACCCGGTACTCCCCGGGCGCCAGATTGAAATATGACGCTTCACATTCCACCAAAACCTCCCCTTTTCCGGGTATCACAACCCCTTCGCAGGCAGGACCGTGGCTTTGGACACTGGCGATGAGATCAATCATTCCCGGGTCTAGAAGCAGGATACTTACCGTGGGGAGCGCGACTGGCTGATTGAGGGAATTACTGACCCTGGTTTGAAACCTGACGGTACACGGGGCGGTTATTTCATTGAGATACTCAGCAGCATTTCCCCTGATCGAAAAATCTTCGATATATACCTGCATCGGGCAGTCATGGTGATGAATGAATTTGTCAGTGGGGTGGTTTGACTCCACAGCCAGTTTGTGCTTCAGGGACAACTCGTAATATTTCGAGATCGCTTCCAAGGTGTCGCCGATAAAAACCATTCTTCCTTTGTCGAGAACCAGCGTCTTCCGGCAAAGCCTTTGTATCATGCCGATGTTGTGGGAGACCACGATCGCCGAGATTCCTTTTTCCGTCACCATGCTTTCAATTTTGTCATAGCTGTTTTTAATGAAATTCACATCTCCCACAGCAAGAATTTCATCAATCAGCAATATGTCCGGGTTGGTATGGATGGCGATTGCAAAGCCGAGCCTCATTCTCATGCCGGTGGAATAGGTCGCTACCGGTGAATCGATGAATTCATCCAGGTCGGCAAACCTCACGATGTCGTCGTAGCGCTCCTCCAGCTCTTTTTTGGAAAGTCCCAGTAGTGTCCCGTTAAAAAAAATGTTTTCACGCCCGGTAAAATGGGGATGGAATCCGGCGCCGAGGGTAATCAGCGAACCCACCTTGCCGTTTACCATGACTGTCCCTTGGTCGGGTGTGTAGATGCCCGACAAGAGCCTGAGCAACGTGGATTTTCCAGAGCCGTTGGCGCCGATGACACCCAAGGATTCCCCCTTGCGTACCTCAAAGGAGAGGCTCGATACTGCCCAGAATTCATCCTTTCTGAGCCTTCCGGTATCGAGCCGGACACCCGCGAAGATTCGGGAAACATCCAGAAAACCATAGTAGAGGCTTTGCTTGAGGTTGCGGCAAAACTTCTTTCCGGCCTGCTGTAATGAAAGTGCGATATTCTGTTCGATCATTGTGAGGTTCGTTCCGTCATATTTTTTCGATTACTTTGTCTTCGGCCAGATACAGGAGTCTTAAGCCCGAGAGAAAAATCAGAAGAGCCGCGAGGGAACTCAGCAGGAATTTTAGCGGATCATCAAAGGATCCGCCGATTAGAGAGGCGCGACTCCAATCCAGCAGATAGGAGACCGGGTTTACGGAGATGATTTTCCGTATCAGCGCATTGCTCACCTGGGGAGAATAAATGACCGGCGTAACGAACATGAGAAGCTGCATGGCATAATCCAGCCATTTCTTGGCATCGGGCAGGACTACGGAATATACCGAGGTCAGCAGTCCGATCCCGGCACCCATCAGGATCAGAGGGAGCAACGTTAACGGAAATGTGAGAATTTTCCAGGTTGGATAGATGCCGTAATAGACAAGGACGATCTCGATAAAGATCAAACCAACGGCAAGATTCAGGGTCTGCAGGATTATCTGCTTTACGATCAGGACTTCGCGAAGAGATCTCACGTCGAGACTGAAGGACGCGCTTTCAAAAAACAGATTGGATATCGACTGGTAAATACTTATGAAGAGTCTCCAGATCATGGTGCTTATCAAGACATAGGCAGGATAGGGAACAGGCAGCTGCCCGGGGTGCAATATGTTCGTATAGTTGATGATAAGCCATGACAGGACCCCAAGGGCTGGGGTTATCAGTATCCAGCCCACACTTATGAATGAGCGCTTGTAATCCGACAGAAAGTCGCGCTTGACCAGATAGAAGAGGAGATCTTTCCGTTGCACTACCGTTTGGAGGTAGTTCAACCAGATACGAAAAGTCCTGGTTTTGGCCCGATAGTTGGATTCATAGACGACATAATTGGACATTGAAGGCTTTCAGGTGAAGAGACGGTTACGGGAAGGAGGAATTTTCTGCCTGTTAAGTATCAAATGCGTTGTTCTTTGTCAACGTCATCAGGTCTGTCTCACAAAGGAAAAAGATGGTTCCATATGCCGTTCAAATGTACTTGTCAGAGAATGGCATCAAATGAAAGAAACGCAGGTTCGCGGAACCGGAGACTTCCCTCCCTGTATCAAAAAATCAGCTTGCCGTGTCAAAGGGAAAGTACTTCATCGGCGAGAGCGGCAATTCAGGCTCTTTTGAGGGTTGAAGCTTGTAGACACAACAAAATGGAGAGTTCAGAGGGCAGGCAGTTATTTAGTATGCGTAAGCACACAATTGTGATAAAGTAAATAAAAAAGAATTGCAGGAATCAGTGAAACCCGGAGGCTTTCAAGGTCCCGGTTTTTTTTTAGCCGGCACCAGTTTAAGCCCATCCGTTATTCATTGTACCGTACATTGTACAGCCAAAAACTGTTCCTCTGATCCCTGCGTATCTTCCTCCACTTCTCTATTGTGTAACCTTCCTCCACCTCGCATAAAAATTCCTTGGAACAGCCCAAAAAGTTCCTTTCCGAGCGATCGATGAAACGAAATCCTTTGCTAAAACTGAAATCTTGGACTGCGCAGTGAATTAGTGAATTACATAATGTGAGTTTTACAAAAAAGCAAGTAGCCACAGAGTTCACAGAGCACACAGGGAAAAATCGGAATGTTGTCAGCGTAAGGAGATCCACCCGTTGGGTTTTACGGAGGTCGGGCTTCTCATTTGGATTTTGTGTTCAAACAGGCAAGCCCGATACCATAGGCCCTTTCAAAAAGGAGAAAAAAATGAACGTCAAGCGCGGAATCGTAGTAAGTCACATGGCAATGAATGAATGGGGTGCCGGCATGGTCGTCGCCGTGGCCGACGGCAGAGCGACAATCCAGTTCAGTGATGGAATAATCAGGAAAATCGCGGCTTCCCATTACACGACTCTTCAACCGGCTGACCCTGCTTCTTATTTACCGCCTCCTGAATGCGATCCGATAGTAAAAAAAGTTCGTGCCGTTCGAAAGAGTGTGAAAAAGATCAAAGAACCGGTAGTATAGTCGAAACATTTTGCACCGAAAAAGGTCTGGTGCAGAAAATGCCCCCGTACTCAAGTAATCCGGTTACAAGGAAAATATGATCAGAGTCAGGATCGGCTGCAACTATGTAAGTCAGCCCTTTTGGAAGGTAATCCTCGGAGTCCCGCTTATTTACCTGCCGATTATTGCCACCATACCTTTTGTCATCATCGGGGTTTTCCTGGTAAAAACGCATCTCACGCTCGTCGGTGGCATGGAGATTCAGTCATATTGGGATTTTGTGCCTTCCTGGGTTTCTCACCGATACCGGAATAAAGATCAGCCGACTATCAATATTTCGCGATTCCATGCGGCTCACTACAGGTTTTTTTGGATATTTAACTGCAAACTCTATTGTCCCTTGAGTGTAGCGTTATTCCGGTACGCAGCGTATCTGGTTAAAATTGTTGAAAATTGGTGGTGTCCGTTTGCCCATAACCGCAAAAAGGACTATCTGGAAGGTGCGATCGACAAGTCCTTTTGGCACATGTACCCGGAAGAACTTGAAAAGCTTCATCCCGATGACCAAAAAGACCCGATGTGGAATGAAATAGATGAATCTTGAGCGGCTTCTTGAAATCTGAAATAGTATTCGCATCTGGATTTTCAGAAAAAAGTAATGTAAAACAGTGAGATGGATGATTTCAATAATTCCGGCAGAATATTTTTTATTTAAATGCTTGCATTCCATCGTATAAAGCTGGTAAAGTTACTTATCCGGTAATTATATCGGTTACAACTAACAAGAAGTATCAGGAGAAAGTAAGCACATGGTAAACGGAACAGTAAAATGGTTTAATGACAGCAAGGGTTTTGGTTTTCTGGAGCAGGAAAATGGTGAAGATGTATTTTGTCATTTCTCCGCGATTGCAGGCGACGGGTTTAAATCCCTTGCTGAAGGCGATAGAGTTGAATTTGAAGTAACTAAGGGTCCGAAAGGGCTACAGGCCGCGAACGTAAGAAGAATCTAAACTTCGTACTCTGTCGATGTAAAAAAGCCCCGGTTATTTCCGGGGCTTTTTTTTATTGAAAAAAATACAGATTCCAGGAGATTTCACTGTGCGGCATTTAGTTGCGAGTGCCGGAACTGTAATTCGTTTCTTCCGAATATTGACCTGCCTGGCATGAGAGTTTTTCCCCTGGGCCGAACACCGTATACGGTATAAAAGGAGTGGGTCTATGGCAAAGCCTAATTTTAAATTTCAGAAGCGTCAGAAAGAATTGGAAAAGAAAAAAAAGAACGACGAGAAATTGCAGCGTAAAATGGATAAGAACAGTACCCCGCCATCTGAAAATAGTGATGAATCGCAACCCGACGAAGAGACTCAGTAGTATTTTCAACAGTATGTAAGAATAACCCCAACTCCCTTCCCGGTAACAATCAAGTCTGCAACTCCCCACAGGTGCTCCACTTTTTGTGGAGCTACTCCTAACATTCTGCAATTACCATGTTATGATTGAAGAAAAGTTCCGATTAGAAGTATTGGTTGCCTTCTCTGCACATTTTTTCGTGACCAGGCAGAGATCATCATTCGCAGGCTGAGGCATGGTGCCATTCTGCTGAGTAACAATCACTGCTGGCGTCGCAAAAAGAATGTCCTACGGTGTTACGGCGCTTATTCAGAATCTCGACATACTAATATGTATGCCTTCGTCCCTGAGAAACCACCAAGCCTTGTAGGACGAAATTTTTGCTTAGCCATCCTATGGGTTTTTGTGGAGGTATCAACCATTACAACAAATATGCGGCCAGACACTCCGCATGCAAAGGAAATTCAGTGAAAGAATCGGTAACCGTGGAAATATTCATCATTGGTAACGAAATTCTCAACGGAGAAATCCAGGATACAAATACTTACTGGCTGTCAAAGGAAATAACCGCTATGGGCGGTCATGTGAGTCGAGGAACAGTCCTGCGTGACGATCTCGATTGTATCGCCACGGAACTGCGTGCCGCAATGGATCGTGGCGCCAGAGTCATCTTCACCTCCGGTGGTCTCGGACCGACAGCTGACGATCTGACCCTTGCCGCTGTTGCCAAATGTGTCCGGAAAGAGCTGAGGTTGGATACAAAGGCGCAGCAGATGATCAAGGAAAGCTATGATGCCCTGTTTGACAAAGGAATTCTGGCCCAGGGCGGCCTGACCCCGGCGAGGGAGAAGATGGCCTGGCTGCCACAGGACTCCATCCCGCTTTACAACTCCGTTGGCACGGCTCCCTGTTCCCTGCTTCATGCCGAACAAGCCGTATTCATAAGCCTGCCCGGCATCCCCAAAGAATTGAAAGGAATTTTCAATAGCTCACTGCAGCCGTTTCTACAGGAGACTTTCAGGGGCGGCATCTCAGTGATGCACACCATTACTGTCTGCTGCAATGACGAATCGCTGCTGGAACCTGTTCTCACTAGGGTTGTGCCTGCCCATCCCGATGTGTACATCAAATCCCTGGCAACCATGCCCGGCGAGACACCCGAGTTGGATATAACCCTGACCGCGGTGGGCTCTGATCGGGCTTCCCTCGTGTCGCTCATCGGTTTGGCACTGCAGGACCTGACGAAAGGTTTTTCTGACCTTGGCTTTGTCTGCAGAAATAAGTACACCAAGGGGTTCGATCAGCTTTGAATTGGAGAAAAAAGCTTTTCATGCACCGGTGATAAATACATTCCAAAAAACTGAGAGGAGGCAGATTATGGAAGACATCAAACGGATACTTGTTGTGAGCGGGATTGCCAGAGATAACCAGAAAGCTTTTCATTACGGGGTTTCACTGGCCCGGAAATATAATGCGGAGCTTTACCTCATTCACGTTATCCACAACCCTTTCGGCCTTGAAGGATGGAATGTGCCGATGCGTTCTCTTAAAGAAGAGTACGAGAGAATCATTACAGAAGCTGAAAAGAATCTGGAAGAAATTATCGCCCTGGAGAAAGCAAACGGCCGCAAAGTTCATGAATTGATCAGAAAGGGGCACCCAACAGAGGAAGTTTTGAAGGTAATTGAAGAAGAAAACATCGATCTCCTCATCTTGAGTGCCCATGAAGAGACGCATCTGGAGCATCTGGAGTCGCGTATGGAGAATTTGATGTTCGGACGGAGTAACGATGAACTTATCCGAAAAATGCCCTGCATGATACTTCTGGTAAAGCAGGATTTCTGATCATCGGATCAAGGAATCACAAAAAGTAATTCATCTGTGCCATTGCCTTTTTTTGTTTTACTGCAGATATGGTTTCTGTTGATCGTCTTGCTGCAGAGGGGGCAATACTGATTGGTGCTGTAGACATATTTGGGAACGAAAAAGGGGCCCATCTCAGTGTGCAACTTTGCAGACTAGTGAGATGAGCCCCCTGTATTTTCAGGCACTTCCATCAGGATGGTGCGTCTGTCGGGTGACTAATGCCTGTCGTCCCCCGGCCGGTAATCCCTGTCCTGATCATGGTCTCTGTCACGGCGTTGATCATGGCCCCTGTCTTTATACCTGATCTCTTTCGGCCAGTGCGATCTCGGCAGATCGGTCCAAGGTCCTTTCCTGGTGTTTGAGTAGCGCCAGTAGTTGTTTTGGTAGTTATAGTAGTAGCCGTTCTGATAGTAGTACGGGTCAGAACCCAGCTCGACAACTGCTGGAAGAGGCGAAACTACGATACCCCCGCGACCTCGGTGGTCTGGGGAAACAACACAAGCCGTGAGTGTGAACGTCGCGAATAACGCGACAAGAATCAGATTTTTCATTAGCTTCTCCTTTCGTTTGTTTTTGTCCTTTTCTTCAGGCTGTCTACGATAATTTTACGACTATTGTTCAGAATAACAACTGCATGGAAGCACTTGCTATCATGGTGGACATTGCGGGGCGTCGACTGTTCGTGTAGGCTTGTGAGGTGAGGTTACGAATGAAATGTGGGGAAAAATCATCAACCGGAGCTGCTGAACTGCGCCGTACTGCTGAATCGCTGTTGGATTCGAAAGCCGCAGAGGAATATGATCCCCACTCGGAGTCAGAAATGAGGCGACTCCTCCATGAACTTCAGGTCCACGAGGTCGAGCTGGAGATGCAGAACGAAGAGTTGCGCCGCGCCCGGGAGGAGTTCGAGGTGTCGCGGAACAAGTACGCCGAACTTTATGACTTTGCACCGGTCGGCTATTTCTCTTTTGATCCGCAGGGACTGATCCGGGAGGTAAATCTCGCCGGAGCGAAGCTTCTTGGATTCGAGCGGCAGCTGCTGGCCAATAAACCCTTCAGCAATTATATTGCCGATAAGGAGGGACGGGAGATTTTTTCCAATCACCTGAAATTGGTTTTGCACCGCAGGGTCACTCTGAGGTGTGAAATCAGCCTCAGGTTAAGCAACAATGTCGTGCTTCATTGCCAACTTCAAAGCATAGCGGTGGACACGATCGAACCTGACAACGATTACATTCTTACTTCGGTCGTTGACGGCACGGTCCGCCATCAGTTGGAAGAGAAGCTGCAAAAGGCACACGACCAGCTGGAGTTAACCGTACAAGCTAGGACGGAAGAGTTGACCAGGTCGAATGTGCAGCTCTTGCAGGAAATTGAGGAACGCAAGGAAGCTGAAAAGTCGCTCCATGCCGCGGTTGTAGAAATTAAACAGTTGAAAGAACGACTCCAGGCCGAGAACATCTACCTGCAGCGGGAGGTTTCCGGAGATTTCAGCTTCGGCGAGATTATCGGCCAAAGCAGTGCCATGTCGTATGTATTCTTTCGGGTCGAACAGGTGGCGCCCCAGGATGCGACAGTCCTGCTCCTTGGCGAGACCGGCACCGGCAAGGGGGTAATCGCACGTGCCATCCACTGCAGCAGTGCCCGCAAGGACCGGCCGATGATTACGGTCAACTGCACGTCACTGCCGGCTAATCTCATCGAAAGCGAACTGTTCGGCAGGGAAAAGGGTGCGTTCACCGGGGCAAATGCCCGTCAGATGGGGCGCTTCGAACTGGCCGACGGCGGCACCATCTTTCTCGACGAAATCGGCGAGATGCCGCTGGAACTTCAGAGCAAGCTGCTGCGGTTCATTCAGGACGGCGAGTTTGAGCGACTGGGGAATCCCCGCACCATCAAGGTCAATGTTCGGATTATCGCCGCCAGCAACCGTAATCTGGAAGAAGAGATCCGTAACGGCAGATTTCGGGAAGACCTGTTCTATCGGCTCAATGTTTTTCCGATCACGATCCCGCCGCTGCGGCAGCGCACGGAAGACATCCCGCTGCTGGTCCATCATTTTATTGCCAAACTCAACAAGAAAATGGGCAAGAAGATCGAGTCCATTTCAAAAGAGACCATGAAGGCTCTCCAGGAATACAGCTGGCCAGGCAACGTCCGGGAGTTGGAAAGTGTCATAGAGCGGGCGGTAATCACCAGCCAGGGAACAACACTGCAGGTGTTGGACCGCTTCGATACTTTCCGCAAGGCTGGGGAACTGGCAGTTGAGGACGTTAAGGCCCTTGCCGATCTTGAACAACACCACATTCTCCAGGTGCTCAAGACAACCGGTTGGCGAATCGAGGGGAAAAAGGGAGCAGCTCTGCTCCTTGGACTCAACCCCAGTACGCTTCGCGCCCGGATGCGCAAATACGGTATCTCCCGCCAGTAAAAGGTGTCCGACTTTTTGCCTCGGGCCGGTACGTCAGAGAGGTACTTTATGTTGCTCTTACGACTACTGCTGGCCGTCATATTTCGCAGTTATGTTATATGTGACGGATGCCGCAGACGGGTTTCCTCCCGCCCTGCAGAGCCTCCTTCCAGTTTCTCCAGTACAATCAAGCTCTTATCTGTTCAGCAGCGGAAGGTCTTCTCCGGCACGTTAGTTGCGAGGTACCTTCATAGCAGAAGATGGGGCACTTCCGTTCGTTCCGAAAATTTGAGTTTCAGTTATGAATATGGAGGAACGTACATGAACTCACTTGATATTCATCGATATAGGGAAGGGAGTGCCGATCTATATGGGATGGAGGACCTGGCAACCTGTAAACTATGTTTATTTTCAGGGAGGGCAAAAGCAGTTTCACGTTACGCCCGACATTTCAGCGTTCCCGTTGGGCTTAGGATGTTTTGCCCGGCATGCGCCGCGGTAGTGTGCCAGGGTGCAGCGATCATGGGCTAGTCGCCCGAGCAAAAAAATACATGCTGAAAAAGGAGAACCGAAATGAAGTTACGAGTACAATCTGGCGTATTTTTTACCGCGCTACTCCTCGGAGCATTCACCTGCCTGACCGGCTGTGCAACTACCGGCATTGATCGGGCCACAAAAACTACTGATTCGATGCAGGCGGTTGAAGAGGATTATCTGAAAGCTTCCGAGCAGATCGATGTGACCAGGGTATCGTTGGAGAATCTGATCAAACCGCAGCAGCCCGATTTGAGAAAGAGCTATGATGAATACGCAGACAATGTCGAGAAGATGGAGAAACTGGGTAAACAGTTGGACCGGCACAGCGAAAAGATGAGAGCTCGGGGCAATGTGTACTTTACGGAATGGGAAAATTCCTACACCAACCCCGAAATCCGCGAGCTCAGCGAACGGCGTCGCATCGAAATGCGGGAGGTCTACGCAAAAATACCTGAGGCAAGCATTGGTGTGCGGGGTTCCCTCAAATCCTATTTGACGGATATCAAGGAAATTCAGCGGTACCTATCCTATGACCTCACTCCTGCAGGGATCGAGGCCATCAGACCGATCGCCCAGCGTGCCGTAATTGATGGTGACAGTGTGAAAGAAGCGATCAAACCGGTACTGGCAGCCATCGACCTGGTCAAGGCCGAAATGCCTCAAGGCAACTGAGTACAGGAGTAACCGCCACTAAATGTACCAGGCAAGTGAGCCCCCCGCCCTTACGTGCCGAAGCGCGCAGGTCCGTAACGGGGGGGGGTAATTCCGGTCGGATGACAGTACAGGAAAAATTATTATCGGAGGTTGTAGAGTGATTAAGTATTTTTCAGAAACAATGCTATTGGCATTGCTATGTGTATTTCCCGTTCCCTCAATGGCAGGGGTGAACGTAAGTGTTGGCATTTCTCTTCCACCACTCATCGCATTTTCCGGACCACCGGAAGTGGTAGTGATACCCAATACCTACGTCTATGCCGTCCCTGAGGTGGGTGTGGACATCTTTTTCTACAATGGCTGGTGGTGGCGTTCGTGGGAAGGTCGCTGGTATCGCTCTAAGCACTACAACTCAGGTTGGTCGCACTATGGAAGAGCCCCAAGTTTTTATCGACAGGTACCGTCAGGCTGGAGGAATAATTACCGCGATCGTCGTTGGGATGGACATCAATGGAACCATCAGCGAATTCCTCAGCGCCAGCTTCAACGGAACTGGAGAACCTGGGAAAAGAACAAGCATTGGGAACGGAAAAATTCCTGGGGAGTGCAACGCCCGAAATATCGGTCGCAATCTCAAAGTGTCCAATCGCATCGCCCACAGCAACAACACCGAAAGGCACCACAACACTCTAACTCTGGTCATGGAAGATCTGATAAAGTTGGCAGAGATGGTCGGGATAGAAGATAGGACGGCAGAAGGTCCGTACCTGTTGGAAATGGCTTCCGTAAAAATCGGTAAATCGTCTGGCCAGAATGCACCAGAATCGAAGCTGGCCAACAAACCTGCCGGCGTTGTAGATGATGGTAGGGCGTCAAGAACCGGATGACGATCGAGTAGTCCGGGTTCAATGCCAAAGAGATTGTCTGACCCCTGTCGGCTGCTATGTTCATGCATAGCCGGCAGGGGGGCAGGACAGCCAGAAAGGAGCCTCCCATGTTGTGGATCATAGCTGTGATACTGATTATTCTGTGGGTGCTGGGGCTCGTGAGCAGTTACACGATTGGTGGTTTCATTCATATGCTGCTGGTTATTGCCATTATTGTTTTGCTAGTCGGTTTCATCTCTGGACGTAAGTCCTGACGGTGTCATTGTAGGCAGGAAGCAGACAAGCGGAATACCCATCTATAAGAAACAGGCGTTTTGATTGAGAGAATGACCAAGCTGACCAGCGTATCAAATACTAAATCGGGAACGGTGACGGGGACTGCGTTGCAGACGCAGTCCCCGTCACCGTTCTCTGTTTAATAAGCGGGAAGTAATGTCATAGTCAAAAGCTGTCAGGAGGCATTGTAATCGCTTCCGAAAAAGTGAAGTTTCTCCGAAGGAATACTCTCCAACGAGCGCCTCAATTCGTGCGTTCAGGCTGGCAAAGTAACTGTCCACGAGCCATCGTACAGGCTGCTCCCTCCCATAAATGCAAAATGTTAAAGAGTCGCTGATGCTCGCTTCAGGGTTATTCGTCAGATATCGCAGTAATGTCAAATATGACGGCTTCCGCTGACGACTTACCCTTTGCCCCCCCGCTGTTTTTCCATTTTACCCTGTAAAGTCAAACCACTGCGATTGCAGAAGACCCTTGTTTCCGCTGGCACGTTAGTTGCGATTTACCTTGTAGCAGAATATATTCGCTTCCATGTATGCTGAGAAAGTTGTTGTGCGTTATGATCATTATACTTTGAAGAACAGGACAAAGAAAAGCTGCAGAAAGGAGATAAAAATGCAGAACTGGATTAAAACAATGATTTTTTTGATCCTCGCAATGAGTAGTATGGTGCTTCCCAGCATTGCACAAGAGTTCCCGAGCGTGGTGGTAGGTCGTGTCTACCAGGTTGAAGGTGACCTGCTCCGTTATATACCTGCTGAAAACGACTGGGTGGCAGTGGTCAGGGACGCGCCCTTTGGTACAGAGGACACACTCTATTCAGGTGAAGGGGCAATGGCGGAATTGGTCGTTCCCAACGGGAGCTGGATCCGGGTCGGGAACAACACGCAGCTCCAGTTCATCGATCTTGAGTCAGACCTGACCGAGACGGATGTGGCTTCGGGCATTGCCCGGTTCTACAACAAAGGTTCCCGGACCGTTATAAAAGCTACAAGTCCCTACGGGTATGTTCTTGCCGACCCCGGCGCAGCCTTTGACTTCTATGTTGGCGAAAACTCGGTCGAAGTGGTTGCGATTCAGGGGGAAGTCAGTTTCGTGCACGCGGCAACCGGCAGAAGGTACGACGTTTCAGCCGGGAATGACTCGATTCTCGCCGACGCAAACCAGGTATCATCAGGAGATGGATCCGTTGACCCGGACTGGGACCAATGGAACGAAGCCCGTGAAGCCTTCTGGTCTGAGAAGGCCAGGGTGAGGGGCCGGTCGGTCGATTATCTGCCGCCTGATCTTCGGAACGAGGCATATGCTCTGGAAGAGAATGGCCGGTGGGAAAGTGTTCCCTATGAGGGAAGTCCGCGCTGGTTCTGGCGGCCTGTCAACGTACAGGTTGGCTGGTCACCTTTTACCGTAGGCCGCTGGACCGACTGGTACGGTGACCAGACCTGGATCCCGGCAGAGCCTTTCGGTTATGTTACCCACCATTACGGTAACTGGGTTTATGTAAGGAACAACTGGTACTGGGCTCCGCCGGTCGTGCGGGTGCAGATCGGTCTCCCCCTGCTTAATATCGGCTTTTTCTGGAACCCGGGCAGAGTTTCATGGATACACAGCGGAGCATACGTGGGCTGGGTGCCCTTGGCACCGCGCGAAACCTATTACAGCCGCCGTCACTGGGGCGGGCCGCATGTGACGGTCGTAAACAACATCAACATTACGCGCATCACTATCAATGTCCGGAATTATGCCTATGCACGGCAGGCAATTGTGGTCAACCAGAACAATTTCTACCGGGTGAACAATTACAGAAATGTCCGGGTGACCAACATTAACAACACGACCATCATCAATAACTATCGTGCCGCGCCGGTGGTCAATAAAGCGGTGATTAACAATTACGACACGAACAGGCAGCGTTACAACTACACGGACAGACAGGTAGACCGCAAGCCGCATGCGAGCGTAGTTAAACGAATCCGGCAGAATGAAACAATCATACAAAAGGATCGGGGCAGGAGAGAAAGCGCCGCCGTGCTTCAGCAGCAAGTGAAGCGCGCCCCGGAAGGCAGGATCAATCGGGAATCCCGGGTCGCGCCGCCCACAATTGCGGACCGTGTCGTACCAGTCAGAGAGGTAAATCGGCCGGAATCCGAAGTACGGTTTCAGCAGCAAGAAATAAAAAGGCGTGGAGTGGGAGTAAGAGAAACGCGCCCAGGTCAAATTGGCGGGCCACAAAAGCAGCAGGTACGGCCCGAGCGGGTGACACCGGAACGGGTTGCACCACAAAAATCCGTCCAGCCTGAAAAGCCCGTTCAAATCCAGAGAACACCGCAGCCGGTTCAGCCTCGGCAGGTGAGGCCGGAACGGATCCAGCCGACACGTTCGATTCAGCGAAAGGAACCTGTCAAAACCAAAGAGCCGGAACGGGTTGCACCACAAAAATCCGTCCAGCCTGAAAAGCCTGTTCAAATCCGGAGAACACCGCAGCCGGTGCAGCCCCGGCAGGTGAGACCGGAACGGATACAGCCGACACGTTCGATTCAGCGAAAGGAACCTGTCAAAACCAAAGAGCCGAAACGGGTTACACCACAAAAATCCGTCCAGCCTGAAAAGCCTGTTCAAATCCGGAGAACACCTCAGCCGGTGCAGCCCGGGCAGGTGAGACCGGAACGGGTACAGCCGTTGAAACCGGTGAAAGTGAAACCTGCAAGGCCGGATAAAAAAGTGAAGACCAAAGCGGAAATTGAAAAGCAGATGACTAAAAAGGAACTTGAAAAGCTGAAGGTCGAAGAAGAACTTGAAAAACAGAAGATTCGACGTTGATTTATTAGACTCCCCATCCTTTTTTACTGCTGCCTGAAACGTATAAATAGTACTTCGGCAATTAAACACCACAATCCTGATGTAGGGGCACGGCGCGCCGTGCCCCGATTGAGCGAGGCACGCCTAGCCCCTACCCTTGATATGTTTAATTGCCCCCGTAATAACGTGAACCTGAAGCATGACTGATTACCTCAAGCGACACTACTGTCCGATTGACCTCACCTGCAGCCTCGAAAACATTTATCCTGTGCCGATAAACGGGAGTCGCGCAAGACGTGCATCTGCCTGGCTCCTCGTGCTCCGTCACATATGGCAGTTATGTTATATATGACGGAAGCCTCTGACGGCTTTCCCCTTCACACAAACGTATATCTGCTTATTTCCCCAACATATTCAGTGCCTTGCACTCTTCATGTCATCAGGTCTTCTCTGGCACGCTAGTTGCGATTTACCTTGGTAGAAGGAAACGATCTGTGTCGTTCTTTCTGTGAAAGAGGAGAAGTTCAGATGCAACCTCAAAATCAACATGGGCAAGGCTGTTGAAGGTGTACCAGACAGATCTTTTACTGCAGAAAGGCGAAGCACAATGTTAGGAACTATTTTAATCGTTGTCCTGGTTTTACTGTTGCTGGGCGCATTGCCCACCTGGCCCCATAGCCGAAATTGGGGATACTTGCCGACTGGCGGGATTGGCTTGATCCTATTGATTCTGATCATTCTGCTCTTGATGGGCCGGTTGTAGCTGTCCGAGTTGTGATTCTCTGGCTTCTTAACATTTTCGGAATTCTCAGTTACCATCCCTCGATCCATATGGGGAGGTGAGTTGCCGGCTTTGATCCTGATTTTTCAGGGAGTGAGCCTGTACGTATGGTAAAGGCAGAAAGTCTCACAGTCAAAAACATCGGTGTGAGTGTTCCTCTATGCATGAGATTGCAGGTCCGTTATTTGTTATGGAACCGTTATGAAGCGGCTAACGATTCTTATGCCTTATTGAAAAAAATTCTGCAAAGTTTCTTTGTAGTGAAAATAGTTTAGCGTCTCAAGGAGAAAGCCGATGATCGACGTCGCTATCAAGATAACGGTACCCTCTGAAAAAAAGAAAGAGGTCTTTCAAACCTTTAAGGCCATACTCGCCCAGATCCGGCGTGAGCAGGGTTGCATCAGCTGCAATTGCTATGTGGATCTGGAGGCTGAAAACAGTATGTATTTCAAGGAAGAGTGGCAGACCAGCGGTGACTTGAACACCCATTTGAGGTCCGTCCATTTCGGTGTTCTGATCGGTGCTATGAAACTCCTCAACAAGGAGCCGGAGATCAGGATCAATACCGTTTCCTCCACGGCGGGTGCGGAGGCGATAAAAGCCGCGCGCGCGTGAGGGAAATCAGGTTGTTACATTTGCTGATGGTTCACCACCCGTTGGATGAACTGGTTCCCTTCGCTAACTCAGAGGCTGCTTTCGACGTCTTCACGACTTCCGGTTCCCTGACCGTCTCGTTGGTGGCAGAGACCGCCGTCATCAATGTCTCAGACAACCCGGTCAAGACGGTCCATGTCGGGTCCGTCTTTCCGGAGCTGCTCCGTGGATGGGAATGGCTCGACGGCTTCAAGCAGTAGGTACAAGAAAGGAGTGATGAACAAGCAGGAATCCCCGGGCGTTTCGGGGAGCGGGACAAGGAGTGGCAGAGAGCTGAATTTTACTCCTTGGGCATACTTCTGAACAAAATAATAGTTCAAAACAAAAAGGAGAAATCATCATGGTAAAATTGAATCGTATTTTAAAATTTATGGTCTGCTTGGCACTGGTAACCTCATTCATTGGCTGTGCTTCAACGCGGACCAAGGAAGGCACCGGCGAGTATGTCGATGACACTGCAATTACAACCAAGGTAAAATCTGCAATCTTTACACACCCGGATCTAAAAGTCATGCAGATCAATGTCGAAACCTTCAAAGGGGTTGTCCAGTTAAGCGGATTTGTCAATTCGGCGGAGAGTGTTACCAAGGCCGGAGAACTAGCCCGTAGCGTTAAAGGGGTTACCGGGGTTAAAAACAACCTGATTGTAAAATAGCTGTAATGTCCAGTCCGATCAGCCGCTTCTGAGGCTTCTTGTAACCGTAGAACCAGGAAGCCAAGGGATCGTCTGACCATCAGGAAATCCAGTTTGTTTCCATCCGGAAGCTCTGGCTGGAAACCAGATGCGCACTTGCTGCCGGCTGTTGCATGGATGCTCCAGCCGGCAGAAAAGCTGCTGTATTCTTCCCTCAAGCGCTTTGACAGTCCACGTGAGACTGGGGCGAGACACCATGAAATACGTCAAGCCTTTCCTATTGTTTTCTCTGTTCGTGTCCCTTGTGAGTCTCAACAATGGTTGTGCGACCTTGCCTGATGTCTCTGAAATGATTGATGAAACTCCTGTTTCACAGGAACCTCGTCAAATCGTTTCCTCCAAAGGACTGGTATCCCCCGAAAAAAGCAAGGCGATCATGGCCCGGCTGCAACAATCGGCCGACCCGACGGATTTTCTCGAGCGCCATACGGCCGTGGTGGAATCGGTCACCGAAAGCCCGCTGACCAAAGGGAACAAGGTCACGCTGCTTGCCGATGGCCCGGCCACCTACGCCGCAATGTTCAAAGCAATCCAGAATGCCAAAGACCATATCAACCTTGAAAGTTATATCTTTGAAGATGACGAAACAGGCCGCAAATTTTCCGATCTCTTGCTGCAAAAACAGGCGGAAGATGTCCAGGTGAATATCGTCTATGACAGCTTGGGCAGTATCAATGTTGCCGATGCATTTTTCCAGCGTCTGCGCGACAGTGGAATTCAGGTCGTCAATTTCAACCCGTTAAATCCACTGAGTTCCCGCGAGGAATGGGGGCTGACACACCGGGACCACCGCAAGATTCTGATAGTTGACGGCAAAGTCGCCATAATCGGGGGCATCAACATCAGCGCGGTGTATTCAAGGAGTCCTTTTACACGAAAAAAAAAGGTAAAAGCTCAAATTCACTGGCGTGACACAGATATTCAAATTGAAGGCCCGGCTGTTGCTGAATTCCAGAAGCTCTTTCTTGACACCTGGTCGAAACAGAAAGGACCAGAACTTTCCGAAAGAAACGACTATTTCCCTGAACTGAGTGAAAAGGGTACTGCCTTGGTGCGGGTGGTTGGCAGCACTCCCGGAGAGACCAACAGGGTTCCGTTTATTATGTACGTGTCGGCCATCACTTTTGCCGAGCATTCGATTCACCTGACGAATTCCTATTTTATCCCTGACGAACAGATCGTGAAAGCCCTTACCGAAGCTGCCGGGCGCGGAGTTGACGTAACAATCATCCTCCCCGGAACCACCGATTCCAAGTTGGCATTCTATGCCCAGAGGTATCATTATTCCGAGCTTTTGAAATCTGGAGTAAAGATCTATGAGCACAAAACTTCCCTGCTGCATGCAAAAACCGCGGTGATTGACAAGGTCTGGTCTACAGTCGGCTCAACCAACATGGACTACTTGAGTTTATTGCATAATGACGAGGTGAATGCGGTTATTCTGAGCCGCGAGTTTGCCGTTGAAATGGAGAAAATGTTTGTCAAGGATCTTGAGAATTCCAGGCAGATTACCTGGGACGAATGGAAAAAGAGACCATTGTTTCCGAAAATCAGGGAGTGGTTAGTGAATTTATTTGCCCGCTGGCTGTAACTTTTCGTTACTCGCAGGATCATAGCGGAAGGAGTGATTACGGTGAATCAGAATTTTATGCTCAGGAGCGCAGCGAAACTCTTCCTGCTTGTAGCTGCCGCCGCGTTTATTTTATCCCCCGGTTCTGTTTTAGCGTTGGAAAAACCTCGGCAGGGCGAGGACATTCTGCTCGACAACTATCACCGAAACAAGGCTAATTTGGAGAAAAATAACTTTGGCCTTCCTATCTTCGTTGAGTCTATCGAGCGGGACGACAGAGCGCATGTGGATGTGTACGGAATCATTGAGTATCCCTTCAGTAGCGTTGTCAAAGTGCTCCAGGTTCCAGCTAGCTGGTGCGAAATCGTCTCCCTAACTCCCAATGTCAAGGCATGTACCTACCAGAAGCGGGAAGATGGTTGGCAGCTGACTTTTTACTTTGGCCGCAAAGTCTATCAGCCGCCGGAAGATTCGCGGCAAGTCATCTGCCATTTTCGGAAAGTCGAACAGCGGCAGGGATATCTGGATATCGTGCTCAGTGCTGATGCTGGTCCTTTCAGTACCAAGAACCATCGGATGAGGTTCGAGGCCCTGTCACTTGATGGACGAAGGACTTTTGTCCGCGTCAGTTATTCTTACAGCGAGAGTGTTGCGCTTCGCCTCGCGGAACGGGCCTATTTTGCGACCTTCGGACGGAGCAAGGTAGGTTTTACGGTAATCAGAATGGACGGAAACGGTAAACCCGTCTACATTGGAGGACGTCGCGGCGCAATTGAGAGAAACGCCGTCCGGAACTATCTCGCGATTCAAACCTTCATGGATACGTTGCGCTATCCCGAAGAACGTCGCCTCAGTATGAGACTCAGCGAGTGGTATAATTTTGCCAGTCGTTTCAGAAAACAGCTCCTCGATCTGGAAAAGCAGGATTACCTTACCTACAAGACAAAAGAAAACAAGAACCAGGTGACGCTTCAGCGACAGATCGGGACGGGTCTTCAATAAATATCCGGGCCCGCCCATGCTCCAATCCTGCAACGCCGCACTCAAAGAGGGTACAGTGAGTCATCGCAGGTTTCTGCTGTTGTGGCTGCTGTCGCCTCTGGGGCTGCTGACTCTGCTGCTGTCTTTGTTACTGAAATTTCTGAACTTCAGGCCTTTACTGATATTGCCTTTGCCATTGAACTCTCAGCTCCTGTCTCTGTTGTCTCCTTTGTCCATTTTCTCAGCCTCTTGATAAAGCATCTGTTTCCATCGAGTCTACATCACAACTCGAAGGTCTGGTGGGGGGCGGGCATTTCCACCTGGGTGTTGTCCAGCAACTTCGCGAAGCGACGCATTGTCTCCTGTTCGCCGTGAACAAGAAAAGTTCGCTCCGGGTTTCCGGTTTGTCGGTGCCAGGCAAGAAGTTCCGCCTGGTCGGCGTGTGCGGAAAATCCGTTGATTGTATGAATTGCCGCGGCTACCGGAATCTCTTCGCCGTAGAGGTGCACATGCTTGGCACCGTCTATGATAGCGCGGGCAAGAGTACCGTTGGCTGCATAGCCGACAAACACAATGCTAGAATCCGCTCGCCAGAGGTTATGCTTGAGGTGATGCCGTACGCGCCCGCCGGTGCACATGCCTGAACCGGCCATGATCACCGCACCGCCACCAATGCGGTTAATGGCGATGGAATCCTGAGTGTCGCGCGTGAAGTGCAGGCCGGGAAGGCTTAACGGATCGTGTCCCTGGTGGAAAATCTTTGCGGTCTCCTCATCATAACACTCCGGGTGGCGCTGGAAGATTGAAGTGGCGGAGATTGCCATCGGCGAGTCGAGAAAGACCTGCATTGAGCGGGGCAATTGGCTTTTCTCTACCCCTTCGCGGAGGAAATAAAGGATTTCCTGCGCCCGTTCCAGCGCAAATGTCGGGATGATGACATTACCACCTCGGCTGAAAGTCTCGGATATGGCCCGGTACAGTTCTTCGACCGACTGATCAACCGGCTTGTGCCGGCGGTCCCCGTACGTGGTTTCCATCACCACGACATCGGCTTTGGGCGGTGCTGCCGGGTCCCGCAAAATCGGCCTTTTACTATTGCCCAGATCGCCGGAGAACAGCACTGTCTGCCGGCGGTCGTTTTCCACCATTTCCAGATGGACACACGCTGAGCCAAGGATGTGACCGGCGTCGATAAATGTTGCACGCAGTCCGGGAGCCAGATCCAGAGGGATGTCGTACAACGCTTTTCTGCCGAAATAGTCAAGAGTGTTCAGTGCATCAATTTCCGTGTACAGGGGGACACTGTCCTCCTTGCGCTTACCTCGTCGGGCATTATGGCGAGCTTTGTTCCGGGCGTCCTCTTCCTGCAGGTGGCCGGAATCCAGCATGACCAGCCGAGCCAGTTCCCGGGATGCGGCAGTGGTGACGATTTCGCCTTTGAAACCTTTTTTCACCAGGAGCGGCAGGCGCCCGCAGTGGTCAAGGTGGGCATGGGTGAGCAGCAAGACGTCGATGGTGGCGGGGTCGAAGCCGAAAGGCTCGGCGTTTTCCTCGGCAAGTTCGCGTCCCCCTTGGAATAGCCCGCAGTCGATGAGGATCCGCGTTCCTGCGCATTCAATCATGTGACAGGAGCCGGTTACATCCTGATCAGCTCCGTGAAATGACAGTTTCATGGGAAACTCCTTATCTCTTCTCACTTTCTGGCAGTTTTCCCGCAGAAGAACGATAGTCGGGACTCTGAACAAGTATACCTTTTAATTGGATTTCCACAAAAAATGAGTCTTATCAGGATATTACGGCGGCAATTAAACATGTCAATGGTAAGGGCAGTGCTTGCCCTGCCCGATTGGGGCGCGGCAAGCAGCGCCCCTACAGCAGGGTTGTGCTGTTTGATTGCCGGAGTAATACTAGACATCCTTCCGCACTGGACGAATCATCCACTCGAGTTGTCTTTCAGGGCTTTTGCAAATGTATGAAATTTTGGAAATGAACATTAAGGTAGGTACAACTGACAGAAATGGAAAGGATAGGTGACCATGAGGACATTTCTGTTATGCAGATAAAATATTTATAATCTATGTGTTTCAGCAGGTTATGGTATTATAAGAGCACTGGCTTGGAACACCGTTCTCCATTCAAGTGGCAGATTGTGAGTATCTGCCGATTTCCCTCCCTTTGAGGTGCCGGTATGATGGATATGCCCTTCGCTGCAGATCATGCCTTTAATTCAGCCAGTTTTTCTGAATTGAGGAGAGAGTCATGAACGCCGAGGATAAGAAACAATTCTCAGGAAGCAATTTCCGAGATTCTCTTCGATGCTTGGTTCCTGGCAGGTACGCGGAGAACCGCAGGAGAGGGTATCTTGCCTACATCGGGGCGGTGGTTGCGACAGTAGCTACGCTGTTTGCCGGCTTTGGCCTTGAGGAAGTGTTTGACATCCGACTCCTGATGATTTTTTTCCTGTTCCCGATCATGCTTAGTGCCTATCTGGGCGGACTCGGGCCGGGGTTGGCCGCGACTGCCCTGTCTGCTCTTCTTGTTGACTATTTCCTGATTCATCC
>Ga0105099_10000225_pt1 | contig 38551 bp, 36 predicted proteins | sample PPLLak3cmMay2015_2_FD_79138 | JGI IMG/M metagenome (GOLD analysis project Ga0105099, IMG submission 79138) | Freshwater sediment microbial communities from Prairie Pothole Lake near Jamestown, North Dakota, USA - PPLs Lake P8 Core (1) Depth... | ecosystem: Environmental > Aquatic > Freshwater >... | reverse complement strand
GGCAAGGGTTGGGCTGGCACTATTTCGGAGTTTCCGGATGAACACTACCTAACCGCTACCCGCTACTCGCTCCCGCTTCACCACTCGTTACAGGGCACGCCATTGCTCCCGACATAATTGGAGCCGCTATGGACATCATAGACATTGCCGGCTTCTTTGAGCGGAACGGTTACCGACGATGAAGCGGAATCTGACGGTGTGATATCCGTTACAGGCGGAGCAACCGTTATCCAGGTATCGGTCCTTTTGGTAAATGGATCGCTCGGCATCCCCCGCAAATATCCCTTGGCAACCAGGTCGTCAAGAGAGCCCGGATACTTGCCCTGGTCGGCATAATACTCGTCGATGGTCTTGCGGAAGTTGTTCAGGCTGTCACTCAGCGCGGCTTCTTTCGCCCTGATGACCCATCGTTGATAATTTGGAGCGGCTATCGAAGCCAGAATGCCGACAATTGAGAGCACAATCATCAGCTCTATCAAGGTAAAGCCCCGAATTCCACTTTTTATCCGTCCATACTGCAAGAACTTACCATTCACGGTATTTTGTGCCGTCAAGTGCCGTTCCTTCACTGAGTGAATACACATCATAGACATCTTCCCCGCCCCAAGTGTTGGAATCAGGCTGATCGCTGTACGAACGCAACCCCCATTCGGGTTCTTCGCCGGGTTCCGGCGGATTCATCGGATCAACCGGGATCCGCCGCAGAAACTTCTTCTTGAATGCATACAGCCCACCAAAATCGTAGCCTTCCACCAACTGTTGCAGCGTCTCGGGATAGCCGGACTTGTTCTCCGTGACAGGAATCTTTTTATCATCCACGGCCTTGTCGTAGCTCTTTTTGAAATCATCGAGAGCAGTACGCATGATCCGAAGGTTCCGCCGCAGGTCAATCTCCCGTGTCCTCTTGGCGGTCATGCGCGTCAAAGGCACGATGCCCGCGACCAGAATGGTCAGGATACTGATTGCTACAATCAGTTCAAGGAGGCTAAACCCTCTTCGCTTACAAAGTAAATTCATCATAACTTACGGAATGGTCTCCGAGGTGCCTGCCGGAACTTCAGCCTGCGGAGTGACCACCGGAGAAGGAGGCTGCTGCACGGTTGTCCGCCCAGGCCTGTGCAACAAAGCTTCATTGCCTGTCAGCTCCTCTTCGTCGCTGGAGGGTGGAAAGATTGCAAGGGACGGATCATCCTCTTTGCCGGACATGAAAGAGATGACATTAGCCGGCGGCGCTACCAGTCCCCGCATCAGATGAGGAGTGATGGCAAGAACGATCTCGGTCTTTTCCTTGCTATTACTGTCACCGGAAATAAACGGCCCAATTATGGGAATGTCACCCAGCAAAAATATCTTACTCTTGCTGTCCGTATTGGTTCGGGAGATCAGACCGCCAATGACGCTGGTTTCTCCATCTTTCAGGCTCAGGACCGTTTCCAGGTTGCGGGTTCCGATGGTAACGACGGTCGTCGTCTTGTCGGCCAGTGTCTCCTTCTGTACAATGGAACTGACCTCCAGACTCAGCTTGATATCGATACTGTTATTGAGCTGAATCAATGGTTCGGCGTTCAGCTTTACCCCCACGTCCACATACTGGACATTAACACTGAAGCCGCCGATCGTCCCGTTGGTCGTGGTAGTGGTGATCGGCACCCGGGTGCCGACCGTGAACTTTGCCTTTTCCTTGTTTTTCACCCGGATTTTCGGATTTGAGAGGACCTCTCCCTTTGCAAACGTCTTACCGAAATTATAGGTAGCATTCGGCACTGTCACGAATCCGCCAAAGCCGTTCCAATTGAAAGCGTTGACCAGGTTGGATATGCTCGCATCCGTAATAGTCGTGCTCCCGGTCGTTTGTGCATTGACCAACGTGTCGGCCAGCAGCTGTCCGCTGCTCAGATTAAACGCCCCGACATCGACTGCATAACGGCTCAGCAGTAGACCGACATTCCTGGTGTTCTTGTCGTTCAGCTCGATAACTTCAACATCCAGCAGCACCTCTGCATCCGGTACGTCGTTGGCATCCAGCAATTTCCCTATCACTGCAACGGCTTCACTGTTATCACGCACGACGATGGAGTTTGTCTCTTCGTTGACGTAAACCTTGCGTGCCGGCAACATGCTGCGGATCAGATTGATGCCTTTTTTCGCGTCCATGTAGTTGAGATGGAAGGTGCGCAGTTCCATATTTTCATACTGTTTGATCTTGTCGGCCGTCTTCGGATAGATCAGCACGGTTTTTTCATTAAGGACGGTACTGCCGAGCTTGTGCATGGTGCTGAGCAGATCCAGCACCTGACGGAAATTCGTTCGTTCCAGGCTGATGGTAACCGGCTGGTCCTTGACCCCCTCGTCGAAGATGAAATTGATGCCGGAAAGCTGGCTAAGGATGAGAAAGACCCCCTTGAGACCCGAGCCGGTAAATTTGAAGGCAAAGGGCTTCAAAGACTTTATATTCAATTCATAGCTTGCTGTCCTGCTATCGAGCTGGGTGCGGGCTCTGTCCCGGGCTTGTTTGTAGAGAGACTCTTCCGGGTCCAGATCGATGGCTTTCTCGTAGGCGAGGTTGGCGAATTTTGGCTTGTTGTCTTTCTCGAATGACAGCCCTTCCTGGTAAGCCTGCTGCCCATCCCTTTTCCGCATGGTGAGGTCGACCTGCTGCTTGTAGATCTCTTTGGTGGGATCGAGCACATAGGCAACCTGGAAATCCGACAAAGCGGCCGGATAATTACCACCTCTGAATTCTTCCACCCCTTTCGCATAGCGAGCCTCTGCCGCTCTGTCACGGGTAGTAAGGAACCGTGCCCGGTATTCTACGACCTCGGGATCGGCACGGAAGGCATCGGCATAACTGAGCATGGCCTCCTCGTACTTGCCCTCTTCTTCCAGATTCTGGCCGGCGTTGAAAGCCCTGCCGGCGGCACAGCCGAGCAGGGTAACCGTCAAACAGCCTGCTATGAGCAGATATATCAGAGTACGCATTCTTGTGACTCCTCAGGTGCCGACCCCGCTTCCGGGAACGGGTTTGACCGGCTACCGCATCGTTCGTAACGGTTCATTTTCTATCAAGGGGATGATGACCTCTTCACCAGTACCGGCTACCTTCAGGATCAGGACCTGATCGGTCACGGACGTGGCACTATAGCGTCCGGCAAAGGTAGTACCCTCCTTCACCGGGGTAATCTCCTGGCCCTTTGCCAGGAAGACGATCTTTTTGCCGCCTTTCTTCAGAAAGCCATGGAGTTTGAAGGATGACAGTTCATTCTGAATCCCGGTCGGCACGGGAAGTGGCTTGACGGGCTGCTGCGGTGGTATCCTTCGGGCCAGGCGGGCCGCCTCTGCCGCTGCTGCCGCTGCGGCCTGTCGCTCCAGCAGCGTTTCCCGGTCAACAAACAAAGGACGGAAGATATCCCGTTGATATTCCGCGAATACCGGCCGCTGCTCAAGAAGATCGATCCTCAGGATGCGCTTGTCGATCTGCTTCGCGCCGGGACTCTCCGCCTTCAGGCTCTTCCGGGCGGAGACCGCTCGGGACCCGGGGGAATAGGTAAGTTTGGCTACGGTTTTTTGCCGTGGATAGGAAAAAATCCCCCAGAGCGACGATGCTATGAGCAGCAGAACCAGAATCAAGAGTACCAAACGCTGCCTGTTCATGCGCCGTCCCTCAGGTACGCCGTCAACTGGAGCTTCATGGAGACATTTTCCGCATAAGGGTTCTCGTTCGCAAAGCTAATACCATCGATAACCACGAGTTCCTTTTTGCTCTGCATCTTGTACAGAAAACAGCGGATTGCCGAATAGCGTCCGCTCACGGACAGTGCAATGGTATAAACCAGCAGCTTCCGTTGACCAAGGTAGGCAGGCTTGTAGGTCAGAGAGTCGCTGGAGAGGTGGCATTCCGCGGATACGTCCATGATTTGCCCAAGCAGTGGGGCAAACGCTCGTTTGGGAGGTATCAGCGCCTGCAATTTTTCCAGATCCCTCTTGCCAGTGCGATAAACGTCGCCTGCATCACCCTGGCCCAGCGCAGCGAGACTTTTTTGCTGCTGTGCTGCCAGCTCCTGCTTCTGGTCAAGGGCCGGCTGCTGGAATAGCATAATTCCCGCAAAAGCGCTGATGTTCAGGAGCAGCAAAAGCCCGATTACCAGAAACCAGGGCCTTTTCTGCTGATAGAGTTCCAGAACCGCTTGTCTCATTGTTCTTTCACCTGACAGGAAAGGGAAAACCTGACTCCTTTGGCCTGTTCCCACAACTCATCCTCTTTATGGGACTGGAGCAACACATCAGAAAAGGTTTCGGAGTCCTCCAGCAGGACCAGATACTCCTCAAGAACCTTGAAGTCACGTGCCCATCCTGCGATCGTCATGCTGCCATTTCCCCTGTCTGGCGTGAGATTGGTTAGCGAGATGCCATCCGGGGTGGCTATTTCCAACTGTTCCAGAAACGCCAGCCAGCCGTAGGTCTTGCGTTTGATGATATCGTTGTAAAATGAACTATTTTCCAAAATATCGGCTTGTTCCTTTGCGGAGATACTCGGCAGAGGTCGTGCCAGTTGATTTTTCACCGCAGCTGCCTCGGCATCGATCCGCCGCATTTCTCCATAATTCCAGGAAAAAAGCAGGATGTTCCCTGCCAGCAGGATCGCCAGCAGCACAACTGCAATAGTACAGGCGCGGTCTATCCGCCGCTGGCCAATGACTCTCCTGGTTGCAAGATTAATGGTAAATCGCATCACAGTGCCCGTAAGGCCGTGCCGATGGCCGAGGTGAAGGGAAACAACGGCTCAGGGACAGGAAAACCTTTTCCCCGAACGTCAAGTGCTGATGTTATCTCAAGGAGAAGCGGTTCCCCGCCAAGTGCCTCCTGCGCGATCCCGCAAAAAGCTTTGGCCAGCTGCGGCGGGGCAAGGCAGAAAATCTCCCTGAATTCACGCCCGGCAAATCTCGCCGTGTAGGACAGGAACGAGCATCTGACCTCCTTATGGAGTGACTCGAACTCCGTTTCGTCGCCGGCCAGATCCTTGCTGCGGATGAATTCAGGTTTCCCTCCTGAATAAAACATGATCCCCAGATGAGAATCGAAATAGGACAGGAAGGCGTACTCTTGACAGGTTGCCAGTCGTTGCTCGAATACCCGGTTCAGATTGAAGCAGTTGAGATCTATCCCGGTCGGAACCAGACCCGCCGCGGAGAACAGCTCCTCATACTGGCTGATGACCGGCCGGAAGGCCAGCACCACCAGCACGACTATGTCGCCGTTTTCCCGCACTGCCAGCTGCTGGTAATCAAGATGGGCCTCAGCCACGTCAAAAGGGAGTTTTTTCTTCAGTTTCCAGCGCAGCACTTCGAGCCCTTCCGAACGGTTCCTGAAACGCTCCTCCAGATCCAGAATCATTACACGGCCAACGGAATCCGGCAGGGAAACGGATACATATTTCCCCCGGCAGGAGAGCAAGTTGCGGGCCTCTTGCAGGGCAATGACGAATCCCTGCGGGTTCAGGACGTTCAGTTCCCGGAACGAAGGGTGCAGGGTGCCGGGCGACAGCGGGCGGCTGGAAACCGCTTCCAAACACGGCGTTTTTGATGATCCGCCCACCCGCACAAAAGATACGCTGGACGCTGAAACAGAAGCTCCGATCGATTTCCTTGAAAACATTGTTCGTTCTTCCTCTACGGTATCAGAGCTAGCCGACAGCACCGGCAATTTTAAAGATCGGCAGGTACATGGCAATGATAATCACCCCGATGACCAAGCCCATGACAATCATGATGATCGGTTCGAAAGCGGCGGTAAGAAGGTGGAGTCGTTCCTCCAAGGTCTCTTCCAGATACTCTGAAATACCCGCCAGCATCTCTTCCAGGGCTCCGGTGGATTCGCCAACCAGCAGCATGCGAACGGCAAGGGGCGGCATGATCCGGGTCTTTTTGAAGGCGGCCGAGATCCGCCCCCCTTCTTCAATATATTTGCCGGCTTCACCAAGGCGCCTTTCCATGTAGGCATTGTTCAGCGTCCCCGTTGCCATGTGCAGGGATTCTACGATCGGAATGCCGCCGCCAAGCAGGTTGGCAAGTGTGCGAAAAAAATTGGTCAGGGAGTAATCAGTCATAATTGCGCCAAGATACGGTATCTTTATCTTGAAACGGTCGGTCTGATAGCGTCCCCTAACGCCGGAGGCCCAGAAGCGAAAGGCGACGATGAGCGGAATGGCCGCAACTATGCCGGCCAGAAACCAGCTCCTGACAAGTGCGGCAAACGATATCATCATCCGGGTAAGCAACGGCAGTTGCGAACCGGAATCAGCAAAGACATTGCTGAGAATCGGAATGACATAAAACAGCAGCAGGCTTATGGCCAGGATGGAGACAACAACCAGAATGGAAGGATAGAGTAACGCAGAAATAATCTTCTTGCGCACACTCTCCATTCTCTTGAGATAGCTGATATACCGTTGGATGGTAACGGGAAGATCTCCGGTTCTTTCTCCCGCACGAATGGAAGCAGTATAGAGCTGCGGAAAGACCTGACGATGCTTCTCCAGCGCCGTCGAGAGGGCAGCTCCACCTTTGACGTCTTCCCGCACCTGCTTCAAGGCACTGCTGAGCGGACCGCTTTCATACTGTTCCAGTACCGTGTCAATCACCTGAAGGATCGGTAATCCGGCCCGTATCAGCACCAGCATCTCCTGGTTGAAGAGCAGCAGATCGCGTCTCTTTATCCTGCCGCGGCCGAATCCTCTCCCGAGAAAGCCCCGTACGGACCGCCTGCGTACCTCGAAGATGTGATAGCCCTGCTCTTCAAGCTCTCTTCGCAAATCGGACGGCTCTGCCGCTTCGTATTCCCTGGTGAGAATCTTCCCGTCAGGCGCGCCCAGTTTACAGATGTACATTGACATAGAACGCTCTTGGTGCCGCGGATGAACCCGGATTCACTCGGTATTCTTCACGGGGTTTGACTACGCTGATGGTAGCGGCCAAATCATCTGATTTTAAGCTCTCATAGAGAAATATGCCAGAAGTCATTTCACAAAAGCAACAAAATAGAACTCTTCAATTGCGCCGGAAATCCAGAAGACGCAGCTCCGCCACGAAATTAAAATTTACTTTGCAGCACGCATCTCCCTCCAAAATTACCATAACGAGAAAGCTGTAATTTTGGAGGGATCCGGATACTGCAGCGAAGCAACCCTTGCAAAGGCAACAAGCTCGGTTCTTTATATGAGTGTATATAATCTTCTTTGCGTTTTTACATCCCTTGAAGAGGATTGTAGTTAAAGGGTAAACGGGGCAGGGGAAATTGTCAAATTGATCTTCGCTGCCTCACGAACATAGATTCCATGAAAATTTACCTCACTACCCTGAACTTCAGTCTCCTTCCTGAACAACTAATTAAACTGTAGTGATCTATTCCCAGGGAACAGATCACTACAGTTTAATTAGTTTTCATCCGGGAAATCCAACACAGAACTATCCCCCGTTGGGCTGGGGCTTTCTCGGGGTCTCTCGTACGGCTTTATGGCAAGACAGCGACAGCAAGGAAAGCGCCTGAATCCAGCAGGTAGCTGTTCTATGTCTCAGGTGGCGACCGATTTCGAGAGGTTTCGAGGAAGTTCCAGCCCAGCCTCTGTCGAGACTTTCCGGATGGACACTGAAATAGTACCGTTCCACGGAGACGGTGATACTTCTCTTACCGCAGGGGCTGCAGCGGCAGACACCTCCAGGCAATTATTCCTAAGACAAAAAATAATAACGCGACACAGAGCAATAGCGGGGATAGATAGAACCAGGCAAGCTCGGTAACTCTGGTATATTCGATGGTTCGGGCACGCGTTACTATGGCATCAATGACACTTTCCTCGCTGCGCTCATCGTGAGCACGAAAGTAGCGCCCTCCGGTAGTGGCGGCAATACCTTGCAAGGTGTCCTGTTCCAAGCGGGTTTTCAGATAGGACCCATCTTCACTCTGGTAATAGCCCTCAATGGTAGCCCCAGAATCTCTGATCGGGATCAGAGCACCTCGTCCCATGCCGATGCCAACCGTGTAGATGGCGATTCCCTGGGCTGCAGCACGTTGTGCAGCTTCAAAAATCGGAAATTTGTCAGCGCTGATATCTTCACCATCGGAAATAAGAATAATAGTTTTGACGGTTTTACGGGAAGAGTCTTCAAACAGGGAAACGCCGGTCACAATCGCCTGGTTCAGATCGCTGCCGGGAATGGCAATAGTCGCATCATTAAAGTGCTTCAGGATGTACTGGCAGTACCCATAATCGGTGGTCAGCGGAATAATCGAAACCCCTTTGCGGGCAAACATGAAAACACTGACACGTTCCCCCCTGAGTGCCGCGATAATACCAAGTGCAGAATAGCGCGCGCGGTTTAACCGGTTAGGGATGGCAAAGAGCTTTTTTCCCTCTTCGGGAAGAGTTTCATCTTCCGCCAACATTGATTTTGACACATCGATGCCGATCGCAACATCAATACCGCTCCGCTTGAACACCTTTTTGTGATACTGCGCCTTGGGCTCGCTCAGAGAAAAAATCACCGCAGCCAGTGCAAGGCTCAAGAATAGCGTTGAAACAAGATAGGGAATGGGGCTCTTTTTGATAAGGGCAAAGCGGTACAGCCACTCACTCGTGGTCCGATAGGATCTGAGTGAAAAATAGAGGAAACAGGGGATGACCAGCAGAAACCAAAGATAGCCGCTATGTTCCAGATTCATGGCAATTGAGCCTCGTGGAAAAAGCATAATCAAAAAACCAGGAAATCAAGACGGCGCTGATCCTCTCAGAGAAAGGCTAAAAAGGCGGTACGCCACAGAGATCACAGAGAAAATAAAGAAATCCATGTGAGCAAACTTACCTGATCGCTGTGACAGGATTTATCCCTGCCTTTTTGATTGTACTCTGAGAACTCTGTGCCTTTGCTAAAGCTACTGCGCACACGTGTGTACCCTGTGGCCAAATGTATTTAGAAAGTCTCAACAGAGGCTGGGCTGGAACTTCCTCGAAGCCTCTCGTAATCGGTCGCCACCCGAGACATAGAGCAGGCTACCTGCTGAATTCAGGCGCTTTCCTTGCTGTAGCTGTCTTGCCATAAAGCCTACGAGAGACTCCGAGAAAGCCCCAGCCCAACGGAGGATAGCTCTGTTTTGGAGTTTCTGGATGGAAGCGATTATTTTTCAATTTTCGTTTCTATCGGCTCGCCGGGGGCATAGCCGCCCATTTCAGGCAGCAGCGTTTCAAGATTTTCTTTCAGCACCTGGTTTTTTTCCGTATCCGTCATGGCAACCTCAATTTTTTTGACGTACTGCTCTCCGTTGAGCAGTTCAAGGTTCCAGCGGGGGATATTTTTCTGCAGCGGCGGCACGTTGGCTTTCTCCACAGCTTCTACGGCAGACTTGAAGTCTGTCAGCGCATCGCGCATAACGCCCTGCACCTTATCGGCATTTTGCTCATTTTCGAGCATCACCAGTGCGTTCAGGACTTTTGCCGACCCGGCAATATTATATACCTGCCAGATGATATCAGAGCGCAGCGACGCTGAGTCTGTCAGCATGCCGCCGCAGCGGTCAAGCATCTCATCAAGCAGGCTGGTAAGCCGGGTGCTGTATTCGTCCGTCTTGTCCTGCAGCTCAGTATTGAGCCGGGCACGCTGTAGATAGTTCATCAGCTCCAGGGCACTGAGCCATTGCCGTTGCAGAATTCGCAACTGAATTTCGGGAAGCGCCGGATGCAGCTTTTTATAGGCCGCTACGGCGGCACGGTCGTCCGCGATAGCGTCCGCGGTATGTAGTTTCTGCTGCAGAAGCCTGTTCTGCGCTTCCTGCACGGTACGGTGACGGTACTCGCGGACACTGTAGATGCCCAGCAGCATAAAGGTGACAGCCAATAGAATGATAAGAACTATGGTTCTGCCCTGTATACTTTTCATCGGTCAGATCTTTCTTGTCGCAGGGAGTATCTGAAACATCCAATAGGCAACTAAAAGGACGGCTGCCGTTACCGCCAGTGGCCCTCTCGTATCCTTTTTCCGTTTCTCCAGTTTCACCAGCAGCCGGTTTTTTTCCAGAGCATTTATTTTATTGTACACCGCGTTGATCTGCGTTTTATCCAAGGTGCGGGGCATGTAAAATATCTGGCCTGCGGAGGATTCAGCCGCGGCTCCTTCAAGGGCCAGGCGCACTTCGCCGGCGACATCACCGCCTACCACGACAAGATAGAGCTTGATCCCCAGCTGTTTGACCAGACCTATCACATTGACAAAATTAAGCAGCCCCTTCTCAACATCTTCAGTGCTTTTGTTCGCTTCGATGCGGCCATCGGTAAAGAGAACGATGGCCATTCCCCGGCCGAAATCCGTCTTTTTCAAGGTAGCGGGAATCTGTAGTGCCGCAGTGCTTTCTCCCATCAGCGAGTAGCGCAGGTCATTTATCTGTTCGTACGATGGCTGGTTTTCCTCCGGGAGCAACATAAAGAAAACGCACAGTGCCAACCAGGCTGCATAGGAAGCATTGGTCTCACCGCCCCCGGTCAACTCCCTGAACACAGCGGAATCACTTTTCCTGTTCAGCAGCTCCAGCTTCTTCCTGAGAATTTCCCTGTCAAAGGAAGGAGGGGCGATCAGCTGTGCGAGATTGGAAAAAGCAATAATGCCGATCAGATCGTCTTTATTACGCAAATCAATAAAAGCGTTCGCGCCCTCAAGGGCAACATCCCCAAGGGTTACATTGCCGCTCTCATCACTGGGCCTTCCCATGGAGCCGGAGAGATCCTGAACCAACATAATCCACTTGGATTCAAGGTAGTTTTTTTGCCAGTAGCTGGAATATTGCACATTTGCCACAGCAAGCACGAACAGGACCATGGCGGCAGCGGCAAGGAAATCAGCGCCATGAGCCTTTAGCGGCCCGGGCTGCAGGTTCTGGCCGAGCACTGAAACCCAGGAAAAACCGGTTCTGACCGCATATTTTTTCTTGGCAATGAGCACTGCCGGTATCAGTGCCAGGAGCAGCAGTGCCCAGGGATACTGGATGCTCATAGAAGGTTACCCATGGGCTGCCGCATTTTGCGCGGTGAGATCAACAACCCTCAGAATTTCACGCTGAAGCTGTTCAATATCCTGATAATGCTCCGACTCAAGGGAAACGCTGGTATCGATGGCAGAAAAAATAAGGCTCAATGGCTCAAGGCATTCCCCGGAAAGATGCTCTCGTATGGTTTCCATGAACTGCTTGCCGCTTCCTCCCCGATATTTTCCATCGATTTCGTAGTGAACCACCAGATACTCACGCAACAGGCTGCCAACTTCGCCCAGATAGCGCCAATGTGGTGCAGTTGCTGTGGCCTGCAACAGGGTTCGCAGCTGTTCGGCCAGCAGTTCATCCTTTTTACGCTCCGTGAGCAGGACCCGCTCAGCGGTTACTTTACGGCGCAGAAGGAGCAGCCATGCGGCACAGAGAATAAATCCGGCAAAACAGCTGAGGGCGAACCATAGATCACGCTGGGACTGCTGGCGCAGCGCCGCACGGTGAAAATCAGGAGAGATTGGCTCGGTCGGTACGATAAGCCGGTATTCTGCCAGTTCTACCGGTATCATCGAGGAAGCTTTGAATACAACCGGTTCCGTCTCGGTAGAACGCACGCTGCTGCCGGGGCAGGACGGGCAGGCATAGCTGATCGCAATGGCTGGAATGGTGTATTCTCCGGGGGCATAGAATGTTACTCGGCCGGTGATGACAAGGGGGCTTTTCGTGACTGCTTTTGCAGTATCATACGGGTCAAAGGTGCAGTCAAACAGCTCCTTCTGCAGATTTGGCGGCCGCAGATTCAGTGTTGCAAGTGAGCTTGGATCGATGCTGACCCGGTCGGAAAAAGTAATGGTGAGCTGGAACGGTATGCTGTTGCCGATGTTCCCTCCGCTCATGTGAAGAGACAAGCTGGCACTGATCGATGGTTTGATCTCAACCAGAGAGGGTGTCGCCCTGAGCACCCGTATATCTTCTGCCAGCAGGTTAAGCGCCTTGAAATAGGGTAGCGCGGTAACGTCAACAGCGTAGCGATTTTCTTTTTCATCGAATACCACATGGGCCGCGTTGAGCAGCGCCTCGCGCTCTGCCGCGTCAGCGCCTGTTTTCCACTCCAGCTGAAATACAGTGAAAAATGCGAACGTTTTATTCTTCAGGACCAACGTCGGGTGGACGTATTTGACTGTTTCATCCTGACTCACCTGGGTGATAAGCTGGCGTATATTTTCAAGCTTCAAGCCATCACGCATCCTGAAAAAGCAGGCGTCTTCAGCGAGATTGGGGTCATACAGGTACTCGCTGAGACGATCATGGGCGAGTAAGACAGCCTTGGCTTTCTCCTGGATAAGACTGTCGTTGCTGGCGCCAAAATCAACACTATCAGCGTTGTCGCCCGGATTAAAGACAACCGTGAGCCAGCGCTTGCCAATCTCCGGTATGACCCTTGTCGCGTCACGATAAAACCATACAGAGTCAAAAGAAAAGGGAGCGGCGATCTTTTGCTCGTTGGTTGCGGAACTGGAAATGGCCACCGCTTCAGAGGCAGCAGCTGCGGGCAGGGCAACAAGCAGGGAAAGCACTAGGATTGTAAAGTATATATTGAGCCAATAATTCATGGTATGCCTACCTGCTAGAAACTTGAAGGAGGTCTCTTCATAAACTCATTGATTTTCTGCGCAAAATCTTCTGCCGGGCTGATGGTTACAAGATCGATGCCCGCGCGGTTCAGCCGGTTTCTGGTAGCTGCACGCAGCCGGCTCATCGTATCATTGTACTCCTGCCATTTGCTGAGATCGAGCGCCACCGTTGTGCCGCTTTCATAATCATAGAGCGGCAAGATTCCTCTCCCATTGGGCGGCAAACCGATTTCGCATTCCTCAAGCACCTGAACAGCTTTTATCTCATGCTTATTGGTTCCGTGTACCGTGTGGTGAAAGTTGTAGCTGAAATCAAGCGGATACATGAAATCAGATAGAATGAAGGTGAGGCTTTCCGGAACTTCATTGATAAGCTTGGTCAAAGCGAACGCCAGGTTTGTCGTACCGCAGGCAACAGGCTCGGCATGCACAATGGCTTCGAGAATCTCCATAAAATTAGCTCTGCCCATGCGCGGCGGAATATACTGAACAATCTCGTCGGCGAACAGAATCAGGCCGCAGCCGTCATTACTCAGGACAGCGCTGTATGCCAGTGACACGGCAATGTGCGCCTGGAGCAGCTCCTTCCGGCCAAAATGTACCGACCTGCTGATATCGTACAGGAGCATGACGTTGAAATAGCTCTCGGCAAGAAACTCCCGCACAAAATATTTTCCGGTTTTTGCCTTTGCCTTCCAGTCGATATTTTTATACGGATCGCCGGGTTCAAGCTCCCGGAGCGACCAGAATTCATAGCCCAGGCCTTTGAAGATACTTTCCCAGTCGCCGGGGAACGGTGAATGCACCCGGTGATTGATAAATATTTCCAAGAGCTCTTTCTTGGATAGCAGGCTTTTTTCTGATTTGGCCTTGGGCATCAGTACGGCTCGATGATTTTCAGGATTTCCTGAACGAGCATGTCGGCGTTGATCTGCTGCGACAGCGCCGTGCTGTTGAGCAGTATGCGATGCCTGAGCACATGCACGGCACAGGTCGTTACATCGTTAAAATTGACATAGTCCCGCTGCTGGCTGAAGGCGAAAGATTTTGCCAACGCCAGAAGCGATTCAGAGGCCCGCGGTGACGCTCCGAGCCTGATATACTGATGAATATCCGCGGTTAGCTGTTGCGCGGCATAGGTCTCGCGCGGCCGTGTGGCAATACAGATATTCAGTATGTAGCTCATGACTTTCCGGCTCACCCGTACCTGGTCATGGATGAGCTGCTGGATGGCCGTTATATCATCAAGGGTAAGAAGCGTTTTTATGTCAGCTTTGAGCTGGTCAAAGTTGGTGTTTTTTCTCCGTATCAGCTCAAATTCCTCATCCTTTTGCGGGTAACCGACATCATATTTCACCATGAAACGGTCAACCTGGGATTCGGCTAACGGATAGGTGCCGATCTGCTCAATCGGATTTTGCGTAGCAAGCACTATGAACGGATGCGGGATATCGTAGCGCAGGCATTCAACCGTTACTTCCTTCTCCTGCATCGCCTGCAGCAGGGCGGATTGGACCTTCGGCGAGGCCCGGTTTATTTCGTCGGCAAGGAAGACATTGCAGAAGATCGGGCCAAAATAAAATTCGAACTTCCTATCCAGCTCATTCCATATCATCGTGCCGGTGATATCGCTGGGCATCTTGTCGGGAGTAAACTGGAAGCGCTTGAAATTACCGCCGATCACGTTTGCGAACGTTTCGACCGCAAGGCTTTTTGCCAGCCCTGGCACGCCCTCGAGCAGGATATGCCCCTTGGAAAGAAGCGTCAAAATCATCAGGCTGATCATTTCTTCCTGACCAATAACTACTTTGGCGATTTCAACTTTTATCTGCTGAATCTTGTCAGCGTAGCGGTCAAAAAGCTCTTTAGTGGTGCCGTCGACTGCGATACTGTCCTGCATATCGATTCCCTTTACATATATTCAAACTGTTTTCGGTGCTTTACGATCAGGTAGAGAAAAAACGGTCCACCAAGCATTGAGGTAATAATACCCACCTTCAGATCAACTGCTACGATAAGCCGCACAAAAAGGTCTGCGTAGATAATAAAAACCGCCGCCAGCAGTCCGGAAAAAAATATCAGCTTCCGGTTATCCGGCCCGACAAGGCTGCGCATGATGTGCGGCGCAACCAGCCCGACAAAGCCGATAACCCCCGAGACGGCAATGGCGCCGCCGGTTTCAATGGAAGAAAAGAGCAGGAGCCAATTGCGGGCACGCTTTATATTGACCCCCAGGTTTGCCGCGGTTTCATCTCCGAGCATGAGAATGTTTAGATCCTTGGCAAAGAACAGGGCCCCCAACAGCGCTATACCAGTAGTCGGAATGATTATATGGACATGCTCCCAGGAGCGGTTATTGAGGTCTCCCATGAGCCAGTTAACGATCACCCGCCCCACATCAAACTCCCTGGTGCTCAAGGTGATGATAAAGGACGTGAGCGCGCCAAGCACCAGATTGAGGGCAATGCCTGCAAGCAGCAGCGTCGATATGGAAGTCCGCCCCCGTGAGGTCGCAATGGCAAAAACCACCACCAGGGTAAGTATGGAAAAAATGATGGCGGCACAAGGGAGTACTATAAGCGAACTTGATGCCAGACCCAAATAAATGGCCAGCACGGCACCCAGCGCGGCTCCCGAATCAATGCCCATAACACCGGGGCTGGCCATGGGGTTCTTGAATATTCCCTGCATTATCGTGCCTGCGCCGCCGAGGGAAAAACCGACCAGAAGCGCAACCAGAAAGCGCGGAAGCCGTCCGTCCCAGACAATGGCAGCTTCAACGTCATTGATGATGCCGTTATAGAGTCCCAATTTCGATAAAATAATCATTGGCACATGGGAAACGGAAATCGGCCATGAGCCTGATGTCAAAGCAAGTAAGCCTCCCGTAATAATCAGGGCTGTTAAGGCTGAAAATATATACATGTCCTTTTTATTCATAACGGTTTACGGGACTGCCGGTAGATGATGCCTGCGAGAAAATTCGCGCTCAGAAGCATATACTGGGATTCAACTCTCAGATACTCACTGGGAACGTAATACACGGAGCCGCTTTTAATGGCTCGGGCGTATGACAGCACCTTGTTTGAAATAAGCAACTCTTTAAGCTTGCTGCGACCGGGAACGATAATGACATCCGGGTTCCACTTGAGCAGGGTTTCATAGTCGATCTGCGACCAGGATTTTATTCCCTGTTCTGCCCCGACATTGACGGCGCCGATTATTTTACAGATCGAGGTAAAGTTGGATGATGAGCCGGGAACATAGCCGCCCTCATCATAGTACAGAACACGGATTGGCCGAGCTCTCCGGGGAACCTTCGCCTTCAACTCCCGGGTCTTTGTATCTATACGTTGTACCAATGCCCGCGCATTACTCTCTTCACCGACAATGTTTCCCATGAGCAGAATCTGCTCTTTAATTGACTCAATTGTTCCAAAGTAACCAAGGTCAAAGCTTTGGATCTTAGCCTGTGTAAGTTTTTCCTTGAAATCAGCACTGGAATAAAACACGGTAAAAACCAGGTCAGGCTGATAGCCGATAACCAGTTCCGTCTGCTTTGATTTAAAAATCGGCCCTCGCGCTCGCACCTTGTCAGCGATGAAGCTCGAGGCCGGATCAGCAGCAAATTCGTTAAAGGCAACCAATCGCTCACGCGGGCAGATAGCCCACAATATTTCAGCAACGCCCACTGCGTGCGGTATTATCCGCATCGGCTTCTTCTTTAGTACAAAGGTTTTTGCTTGTTGCTGGAACGTGTCAGTCTTGAAATCAAAGGTTTTCAAGGTATAGCGTATTTCCCGGGGCCATGGGCCCTCAACTTTCGGCTTGCCCCTGACAAAGCTCAGCTCATTTTTCAATCTTTCCATCTCAAGCGGTGGAACTGTTTTTTGATCGCTGCCCGCTGCTGAAGATGCCGCGCCGGCAATGAGCGAGAAGGCCAAACAACATGCTGTAAAAATCAGACAGGTATGCCTGGCAGCAGTTTGAATGATTTTACCTGTAAAAATCAAGAAAGGTGGTGTCATTGTGTCTGTATTCCCTCATATGTACCTGAAAAACCTCTCTGATGTTTTCCTCGGAAAAGGCATCCTCCGGCGTGCCTGAATAGAACAGCTTCCCATGACATAGTATGGAAATTGTATCACAAAAGTTTCTCGCCAGATTCAGGTCATGAATGGACACCAGGATGGTTTTGTTTTGCTCCTTAAACTCGTCTAACACTTTCACAATCTCCAGTGAGTGTTTCACATCAAGCTCCGAGGTCGGCTCATCAAGCAGGATCAGAGACGCCTCTGTCGCAATGGCTCTGGCGATTATTGCCAACTGCCCCTCTCCCCCGGACAATTCGTTGATGTTTCTGTCTTTCAATGCATAGATGTTGGTCTGCCGTAAGGCCCGTTCGATTATTTCCCGGTCTTTTTGCCGCAAACCTTCAAAGCGTCCCAGGTGCGGGTTGCGTCCCATGGAAACAATGTCAAAGACTGATATAGGAAAACCGATGGCTGTGTTTTGCGGAACCAGGGTAACTAGCGTACTCAGCTCTTTTCTTGGTATTTCAGTATAGTCTACACCATTAATTACGATAGAACCGGACTGCGGCTCCCAGATCCTGCAGATATTTTTTAACAGGGTGGATTTTCCGGAACCATTTGGTCCGATGATGCCATGGATCTTGCGGGACTCAAAACGCGCAGAGATACCGTCAAGAATCTTTTTCCCATCCAGTGAAAAATGAATAGTGTTTACTTCAAGCATAGTAACCCAGCAGCAAGCGGTGCCTCACGAGCACAGTTTTAATTTGTAGGTAACGGGAAGAATGAATTTGGAGATAACGACACAGAAGAACCCGCTATAGACGGTACAACTTATAATTGGTGCCGTCAGATCGGGCGAAAACTCGCTGGTTATACCTAATGCCGACCAGATAAAAAGCTGCCCCAGCAGCAGCTGAAAGTTTTGAGCCAGAGTGTAAATAACCCAGAAATTTTGTGAAAGTTTTACGTTGTCGCCTCTGCGTATTTTGATCTCGATGATTTTAAACCAGGTCCGGCCCTCGATTATTTGCGATGATCCGTCGCAGACATGATGCAGCAGGTAAATCGCCACCAGCAGATAGGCCTTAAAGGATAGGCCCGCAAAAAAGTACATGAATACCGGCGGGAAGCAGAGTAAAAGGCAGACAGCACCCAGGGACTGCCCCAGCGCAATTCCAACCTGTACCCTGATCAGGCGACCGATCTGCCTTGTTGCGTCACGCGCTGCTTCCAGGTGATCTATAAATTCAGAAGTATAGGTACTGGAAATCATGGTTATGCCCGGATAGGCATATTTCACAACAATACCAAGAATAGCGGCAACTTTGAACTCCTGTTCCGCCATGGAAAACATGGTGTAGAGAATGACGCCGTCAAGGATGTTTTTCCCAACGGTATAGCAGATGTTCCCAATTTCCCCATAACGATAAAAGGGAACGGAGAGCAGCGCCGCGATATAAAGTTTTATTTTCTGGGAGAGAGGAGGGGTGATATGGTCAGAGTGAGCTATCGGTTGCTCGTTATTCATAGACAGAAGCTCGATTCATTGTGTGCGTATCGGCTTATCACTTCGACAATTAAACATCACAACCCTGATGCAGGGGCACGGCGCGCCGTGCCCCTGCCATTGATATGTTTAATTGCCCCCGTAATATTTCAGGCAGCCAGTTGGACAAGGATGAAAGAAAGCCCCAAAGAGGCACCGTTACGCGACCTCTTCGGGGCTGAATCTCTTTAGATTGCCATCATGCCTTTGAGTAAAGTGACTGTCTGCTTAGCTGCATTTCCCGCACTTGTAGCCTGTTTGGAGATTCCGCTCACCACTTTCACGATATTGTGGTCGACCTTCTTCTCGGCCCAGACTTTTGCCTTGGGTGCAGCAATATACACGGAGAAGGCGTTCTGGCCGGTGCCCGGACGCTCGCCGATTATGTGGATTACGGCACGGGGCTTGTTGGGGTCCGCTTTGGCGAACAGGATATCACCAACCATGTAGCCGGCACGCACACGACCGCTGCTGATAATAATGTTTTTCTTGTCAACGGTCAGACCGGCAGTCTGCAGGTCTTTTCGCAACGCCGTGATATACGGTACCGTATGCTCAGGAGCCATGATTGAATTGGCGTTCAAGCCATCAGATATGACAATCTGCACATCCGGGGCTTTGCCTTGCCACGAATCGCGCAGTTTTTCAAGGGTTGCCACTGACTGCTGATTCAGTTGTTCACCGGTCTCAGGATGCACGATGTAGTTTTCACGATCCTTGGACAGGGTGGCGAGCTGAATTGAATCAGGAACACTCTTGATAAATGCTGGCGTGAACTCCGCCCAGATAGCTTTCTTGGCATCCGCGTAGAGTTCCCGGATCCTCTTGTCCAGTTCCGGATTCAGATCCCAAGTATTCTTGCCGTACCCTGAGGCCAGAGGCACCTTGTTTCCGGTCTTGAGCCAGGTAGTGTGAATCGCATCAAACTGCTTCTTGCCTTCAGCCATTATGACCTGCTGAGAGCGCTTGTCGCCCTTGGCTACACGGTACTGATAATAGACCCAGACGGGGTCGCCGAAATGTTTTGTCGGTTTGCCGTTCTTGTCGATAACCTGGATACGCTTGAAGAATGCCCACATGGCATCGTTTACCTTGTAGCCGAATTTATTGCGGATCCGCACATGGTCCTGATAACTGGTGGTCAGATAGCTGAGCATCGGGTCATTCTTGGTGGGAAGGGCCATGAGATAGGCGGGATTTGCCGGCATAATCTGATCGATGCACCAGTCAAGATCATCAAGGCTTACCGACATGTGCAAGGTAGAGCAGATATCAAGACCGGCTGTAAGCCCCTGCAGTTTACCCATTAAGATATCTTCAAGGCAGCAGCGGACCAGCTGTTCCTTAGTCCTGAATATTTCCGGGCCAATGAATCCGGCAACATCGTTAAAATGAGTCCACGCGCCTTCCGGCTGTACTCCGGCAAGTATCTGTTTCAACCCGCGGGCAAAGCCGTACTTGCGGGATTCAAGCACCACCATGTCAACGCCTTCAGCACCGCCATTGGTGAAGTCAGCGCCCTGGCCGGTCTCGTAATACAGCCCGAATCTATGTCCCTGGCGGGATTTTGCGTGGGAGATCATCTTATCAACGGTCACGTCAAATGTTTTATTTGCCACATCAGTTCCGGCAAGGCTCTGGAACATGAAGTCAACCAGTTCCGGCGTCTCTTCAAATAATTCACGCTGTACGTCAACATGGCCTAACACGCACCAGGGAATAGTCCCATTTAATTTGAACACATCGACAACATTCTTGAGGGCTCCCTCTACTTTTGCAACGCTTTCCTTTGTCCCGTCTACCGGATTGGTCCCAATGACCACATCACCGACAGCGTAGGAAAATCCGTCAAATACCTGCCAGACGATTTCTTCCGGGTCATCGGTCGGCGAATTGGGCTGAATTCTGGCCCCCATATAGCCCTTGGCTCCAAGCTTGCTGCCCGGCAGGGGATTAAAAATTTTCTTATTGACCGCAATCAGCTCCTGATTGCTCATCAGCTTGGGCAGGCAACCGACCACCTCGCTGTTCATACCGAACATGACCGCCTTGATTTGCGATTCTGATTTGGCCAGAAGAAAGGTTTTCATCTGTCCCATTTTCCAGTCTTTAATCTTATTGTACTGGGCCGAGTTCGTTGATTTGGCGATAAATTTGTACAGGTCGTCATTCAGTAAGGGATGGTTGGTTATGTCCTTGATTTTGGTATTGGCCAGAAGCTTCCGGGCATTTTCCCTGCTGGCATTGGTATCGGCACCAACGCCGATAGTCTTGTCACCCTCCTTGAAGGGATTTGCCGCACCGATAACCTGCTGATACAGTTTCTGGTCAAAAGAACCATTGACTCGTGTTATATATTTAAAAACATCCTCTCCAGGCTTAACGTCCTTAATAGTAACGGCATCGCTGTTCGTGCTGAGAGCTAAAACCCCGAAGCAAAGCATTGCGATAAACAAGATAAATCGTTTCATTCTCTGGGTCCTCCCTTACCAGTTAAATTACTGCGCCACTTCCCCATCAGCTAAATTGCCAGGTCGAAAATAATTCCCCCATACACGAAGTTGTTACTGTCACTGTAGCTTACGCCCCTGATTTCGCGTGACGCGTCTCCACTGAGCGGAAACGAGTACTGGATATTCGGCTTGACCGAGAGGTAGTTGTTCAGGGGGATCTTCAGGCCGGCCGAAATATTGCCGTCATGGAAATTGGCGAAGGTGTTGTCTGACTTGTCGTGCAAGTAACTGACCCAGCCCCCCACATCCAGGGACCAGTCCTTGTTGACGGGGAAGCTGTGAGATACGCCAAGACTGAAGTACCAGGCTTGTCCAATCTCTATTTCGTTATAGACAGTGAATGTTGGTTTAAGAATGGTATCCAGCCCGAGGGTCAGAAAGAGTTCCTGGTTTTGATATGGCTGGTAGTTGTAAAGGATCCAGCCCACGGTATAGTTCAGTTTCCACGGCTCATAGGAGTTGCTGTACGAGAGCGTCACATCCGTTTCCTGAAGTCTGAATTTCCCGTGATTGTCGCTCCCTGCGAAGCGGGTGTCCAGATCGGCCCAGAGATTTACAGCAAAACCCTTGTAGCCGACGGTCATGGTGGGGAAGATGACCAGACTGCCCCTGCTCAGCTCGTATCCGCGCCAGATGTATTGGGAGTAGAGCGATACGTTAAGGTCGGCAGTAAGGTCTTCCGGGATCACTTTCCCAGCGGGTTGCGCCGCCTCGGCCTTCACACACGATGGATCCACTGCCACGTCCTGCGCTTGGGAAAAGGTTCCCAGACCCATCGCCATGACAATCAAGAAACTCAAAGAAATTACCCTTAGAGATACCTTCATAGTGCCCTCCTTGTCATTTTTTTCAGTTTTTTACTCCCGTACCTTGCTCGTCCCCTGATTCTCCTGAAGCTCCTGAAGCTCCTTTATTTACTGTTGCTACTGTGCTCATCACACCCTTTCCAAACGCTTCCCTGGCGATGACCGCGGGTCTCCAGTCTGCGAACGTCACTTCTTTCTCAGTTTTTTGGCCTCCTCCCACATTTCGCCGTAGGCTTTTTCCGTCTTTTCGCTCATGACCTGCCAGATTGCAACGGTCTTGAAGTAGGCATTGTCACCCACATGGAAGAGGCTCTTTTCCGTCGGAGTCAACAGGTCTCCGGCAACATTTACTACCGGTGAAACGCCCTGATTCTTGACGACCGCCGCCTGGGCTGTTTGTGAAAGCTGGAGATTTATCCATTCTTCACAGAGCTTCTTCTTTTCCCCTTTTGCTGCCTTGGTTATGCACCAGTAATCAATCCAGGCCGTTCCCCCTTCTTTCGGAGCGGCAATTTTCCACTTCCCGCCCTTTTTGTTTGCCTGAGCCGCAGCAAAGCCCCAATCAGTGGCAAGAGCTAACTTGGGGAACTCCTCAGGGTTTGCAGAACCATCCCAAAGGCTGTATGCATTCAAGGCCAGAACGTTCAGCTTTTCCTGGATTTTCTTTCGATCCAGTTTGTCGATATCGAATATCTGATCGTATCGGTACCCCAGAGCAAGTGCGGTAATCCAGATATTGCATTTGGGGAAGTTGTTATTAATGGTGTATTTCCCCTTGTATTTCGGATCCCAGAATATGTTCCAGCTTTGCGGGGCCGCTTTCACGACCTCGGTGTTGTAATCCAACCCGTACGGGCCACAGTTGTAGGGAACTCCGTAGCGTTTATTTCGATGGATAAGAGACTGATCAGCCGCAAAAAAAGGGATCATTTTCTTCGCGTTGGGGATGTTTTTCAAATCCACCTCTGCAAGCAAATAGTTCCCTTTTTTAAAGCAGTTGAATCTTGGTGTCTTGGCCAGATCCGCCGGCGGAGAGATCAGGTCAGCGGTACCATCCTTCGCCGCCTGGTAAAATTCATCCTGGTCGGTCGGATAATCGGTCTTGACCTCGACGTCTATTTTATATTTCTTCTTTATCAGATCTTTAAATTCCTTCACGACCGAGGCATCTGCATATCCTTCCCAGCAGGTGATCCGAATGGTCTCCTTGTGGGCAGCCCGAGAGGCATTGCTTCCCCAGAAAGCAACCACGATGAAAATGCCGAGGGACAACAGGGATATCCTTTTCATAGAATCTCCTTTTTTTCCAATGACCGCCTATGGTGATGTTGCACAGGAGTTTCGTGCTAATGAGATCGATCTTTTTCCCACCCCATACATGCCAATTGGCAACGGTGATAGAGACCGAAGAGGAATAGTGTGTGGTTCCGGAACATTCACCGAAGAGAGGTAATGAATTAATTGTCTAATGATATTCAGGATTGTCAAGAACAAATAGTATGATGCTCACTATATTATTTCTTCAGTTGTATCCGGGAGCAGGTACTTTTTGGTCTCTGTAAACCTGAAAAGAGCTGGGGAAAGCAGCAAATTGCGGGGAAAAAAGAAGGGGCTACGGCATGGACCGTAACCCCTTGTTATTATTGGCGCGCTCGGAGAGATTCGAACTCCCGACCGACGGATTCGAAGTCCGTTGCTCTATCCAGCTGAGCTACGAGCGCGTAAATCTGTCCATATACTGAAATGCCGCGGAAAACGCACGGCATACTTGTTGACACTTTATCCCAAGAGCGGAAAGGAAAGCAAGATCATTCTTCCCGCCCTTGTGGGCGCAGAACATTCTGCTATCCTTTCTCCATGCTTTTGGAAATGCACTCCCATACCGCGGAACATTCACGCTGCAGCTCTATTGCTGCATCAGAACTGGTCCGACAGTCCTTTGCCAAGGGATTGCAGGGCATCGTCTTCACCGATCACCACTATCTCTGGAGCGACGGAGAGCTCCTCCAGGTCCGCCGTTTAAGTGCGGTTCCGGACCACTTCCTGATCCTCTCCGGCCAGGAAGTCGCGACCCCGGAGGTAGGTGATGTTATCGTGTATGGAGCCTGCAGGCTGTTCTCGCGTCGCACCTCACTCGGAGAAATCCGCGGAACTTCCCCCGAGGCCGCATTGGTCTGGGCGCACCCATACCGCAAGGGACGAAGACCCGACGATGCTTCACTTCTTCTTCCCTTGCTGGACGCTGTGGAAATCTTCAGCTCAAATCATTCGGTACGTGAAAACAGCCAAGGGCTCAGGGACTGGCACCGCCTGCGTTTCACTGCCATTGGAGGAACCGATACCCATGGGAATGGCTATGCCGGCCTCTATCCGACCCATTTCGACCATCAGGTAGACAACATTCCTGAGCTTGCTGCTGAGATTCGAAAAGGCCGCTGCCGACCGTTTCTGAAGGAGATTCCCCGCTCGGGAGCCGGCAGTCTGGTAACCGAAGTGACCATAGGCGCTAAGGGCTTCGACGAAGTTCGGGAGCGAATTATCATTAGGGACATCACTAGCCGCCACAAATGGGATGTGGCCGACCGCGCCTTTCATGTCGAAGAGCAGCTCAGCCGGCAGGGCTTCGCAAGCGGCCCCTATCGGGTTCCGGTTCCTATCGACCAGGACCACGACTCCATGACCCTCATCGAGCAAGGCATCAGGGGGAAATCTCTCTTCGATAAAATCCTTTCCGCTTCACGGGAAGACGGCCGGCACTATGTCCGCATGGCTGCCCAGTGGCTGGCGAAACTCCATGTCTGCCGCCTCACCCTCACCCCTGCCGATGAATTTCTGTCTCGTGAACCCGATCGCCTGGGAAAGTACCTGAAACGTTTTACCGCCATCAACCACCGCCATGCCCGAAGAGCGGAAGAAATACTGTGCGCCATACAAAAGGAAGAGGTGAGACGTTATACGGGCAATCCTGAGTATCTTGTCCAGGGACACGGCGACTTTCACCCAAAAAACATCCTGATCGGACAGGACATTCAAGAAAAGCGGGATACCCTTTTCGTCGCCGCCATAGATTTCGAAAGCTCATTGCGCCTCCCGCCTGCCTTTGACGCAGGTTGTTTTCTGGCGCAGTTCCGGAATCAGTTTTTCCACCATGAGGATATCATCCGGAATTTCCCCGATAAAATCTTTCTCACGGCCTACCAGGAGGCTTCCGGAAACAGTGAGGATGATTTTCCCACCCAGGTGGAGCTATTTCGCGCCCGAGCAAACATGAGTATCGCGGCATATCTCATCAAGCTCGGCCTTGGCGACAGTAGCGACCTGTGGAGAGTTCTCCTGGAAGCGGAAAAGGCCCTGACAATCGCTGAAACAAAATAATATTCCGTTTTTTTGCTGGCATAGGCACGTTTTCCAGCTATACTAAGAAATCAGGAAAATAACGTAAGGAGGATCCTATTCATGATAAGCAAAAAAATGGTTCAGTCACTGAACAAACAAGTCAATAACGAGATTTATTCCGCATATCTGTACCTCTCCATGTCGTCCTACACCAACCACATAGGACTGAAGGGAGCCGCAAACTGGTTTATGGTGCAATACCAGGAAGAAATGGTCCACGCCATGAAAATCTATGATTATGTCAACAGCCAGGGAAACCATGTCCAACTGGCGGCGATTGCCGCCCCTCCGGCTGAATACGGGACGCTTCTTTCCATGTTCGAGCAGACCTTGAAGCACGAGCAGTTCATCACCAACTGCATCAACGAACTCATGGATCTGGCGGTAAAGGAAAAGGACCATGCCACCCAGATTTTCCTCCAGTGGTTCGTGACCGAGCAGATCGAAGAAGAAGGAAACGATAATGATATCATCGCCAAACTGAAACTGGTGGGCGACAGTCCTCAGGGACTTATGATGGTTGACAGAGATTTGGCCGCACGCGTCTTCGTATCCCCTGCAGCAACTGCCGCGTAAGCAACGGGCTTCTCAGGAAAGGATAGCCCCATGAAAGTAAGACTCTGTGACAAAAACAAGGGAAAAGCCAAGATTGCCAAGCGGCTTGAAGAAGAAATCCCTGAACTCGATCTCAAGATAAAGAAGTGTATCGACTTGTGCGGTGACTGCTCAAAAGCCAAGATTGCCCTGGTTGACGGAAAAAAAGTCGTAGCTGATGATGTTGACGATCTCGTGCGCAAGATTGGAAAGTCAGCCAAAAAGAAATGATCCTCATCCGTGGGGGGATACCCTCCCCCCACGCGCTTCCCTGCCCACCCCATCTGCTCTCTGTGAAACAATTCTTGTGCCCGCCCTTCCGCAAAGCAGCAGTAATTTTCGGGAAACAAAGTATACAATAGCTGACTGCAATCCCGCGCCACTCATTCCCGTGTCACTGCCGGAATAATTGACATATTTTGTCGGGTATGTTATTCGGTAAAAATAGAAATCCTCACCATGATTGTGGTCAACAAAAGGGGCTTCCATGTTCAGAAGGATGCGGGAAGACATACAGGTAGTATTCGAAAGGGATCCGGCGGCACGAAGCGTCCTCGAAGTAATCTGCTGCTACCCAGGATTACATGCCGTCTGGCTGCACAGGTTTTCCCATTGGCTGTGGATTCATGACGCAAACTTTTTCGCCAGACTGGTTTCCCATGGAGCACGATTCCTGACTGGGATCGAAATCCACCCGGGAGCCACCATCGGCAAAGGTGTTTTTATCGACCACGGCATGGGTGTTGTAATCGGCGAAACCGCTGAAATCGGAAACAACGTAACCCTCTACCATGGCGTAACCCTCGGAGGCGTCAGCCTTGAACGTGTCAAGCGCCATCCGACGATTGGCGAAAACGTCGTCATCGGCTCGGGCGCAAAGGTGCTTGGTCCGTTCACCGTTGGCAAAGGAAGCAGGATCGGATCCAATTCGGTTGTCATCAAAGAGGTCCCCCCCAACTCCACAGTTGTCGGCGTTCCCGGCAGGATGGTTATGGCCGCCGAAATACGCGCGGACAAGACCGATCTGGAACATGGCAAAATGCCAGACCCGGAAGCCAAGGCAATCGCCTGCCTCTTCGATCAGATCAGGGAACTAGAACGAAAATATAACGAATTGGCACAGGACCATGAGGCCCTGAAACGACGGCTGAATGGGTAGTTCTGAGATGGAAGAAAAATCAAACAGCCCAAAGCGGATAGCAGTGGCCATGAGCGGAGGAGTCGATTCATCGGTTACCGCGGCCCTCTTGACGGAACAGGGGCACGACGTGATCGGCATTACCATGCGGGTCTGGAACCCTTCGGCTGATTGCGGCTCCCGAGACGAGGCAGAAGCCAGTTGCTGCTCACCGGACGATGTGCGCGATGCCAGCCGAATCGCGGACCAGCTCGGTATTCCTTTTTATGTGGTCAATTTTGAAGACGAATTTCGTCGACTCGTTATTAACGATTTTATCAGTGAATATTATCGAGGCCGGACACCAAACCCCTGCGTCCGCTGCAATGAACTCGTCAAGTTTGGCCTATTGCTGGAAAAGGCCAGAGAGTTAGGCGCCGATTTTCTGGCAACCGGCCACTATGCGCAAGTGGAAAAGGGTGACGACGGCTTCTACCACCTGTTGAAGGGGCTCGACCCGAAGAAAGATCAATCCTATTTCCTCTTTGCCCTCACTCAGGAGCAGTTGGCAAGAACCTTGTTTCCCCTTGGCGGACTCACGAAGCTGGAGGTCCGTGCCCTGGCATCTCGCTTTGAACTCCGCGTTGCCGAAAAGAGCGAAAGCCAGGAGATCTGTTTCATCCCCGATGACAACTATGTCCGCTTTCTCGAAGAACAAAAGGAAACCGAAAACCTTTCCGGTTCTATCGTGGACCAGAAAGGAAACGTACTGGGCCGGCATCATGGCACCTACCGCTATACGGTGGGACAGAGAAGAGGGCTTGGCATCGCCTGGAAAGAACCCCTCTATGTCCTCGGCGTTGATGCGAAACGGCGTGAAGTCATCGTCGGCCCCCATGAAGAACTCCACAAGGAAGGGCTGAGAGCTTCCGATGTCAATTGGCTGAGGCCAAAGCCGACAACAGAATTTTCCACCACCTGCCGGATCCGCTATCGTCACCAGGCGGTAACCTGTCGTGTCACCCCGCTGTCGGACAACCGGGTTGAGGTACATTTCACAGAGAAGGAAAAATCGGTGACCCCAGGCCAGGCGGTTGTTTTCTATGACGGAAACCGGGTGCTCGGCGGGGGTTGGATCGAAGAAGGACTATGAAGAAAATCTCCTTTGTAACCCTTGGCTGCAAAACCAACCAGTTTGAATCCGCCGCTATGATGGAAGCAGCCCGCAAAGAAGGCTACCAGGTCGTTTCCACGGGAGAAGCAGCCGACATCTGCGTCATCAATACCTGCACGGTAACGGCCAGGACCGATGCCGAGTCCCGCCGCCTGATCCGGAGGGCCCTCCGACAAAACCCTGCCGCCCGAATCGTCGTCACCGGCTGCTATGCCCAGAGCGCACCCGATGAAATCCGCACCATGCCCGGTGTCGCGCTGATCATCGGCAACACCGAAAAACGTGAACTTCTGCACCTGCTGCGGAAGCTTGGCGAAGAGCAGCAGATCAAAGTAGCCGACATATCCCAGGTCCATAAAACCGGCCCCCTCATACTCGAAACCTTCGCGGAACATACCAGGGCTTTTCTCCAGGTGCAGAACGGCTGTGACTCCCGTTGCTCCTACTGTATCGTGCCCCATGTCCGGGGTCCCAGCAGAAGCGTAGGCTTAAACGATGCCCTGGAAGGCATCCGGACCTTTGCCCGACAAGGCTTCCAGGAAGTAGTACTGACGGGGATCCACCTCGGCGCTTTCGGCCTCGATCTTTCCCCGCCATCCAGCCTGCTGGAGCTCCTTTCCCGCGCCGACCGGGAAAGGATCGTCCCCCGCCTGCGACTCGGCTCCGTCGAACCAACGGAAATTTCCGCTGAACTGATCGAGCGCATTGCAGCCGGACCGACTATCTGTCCACACCTCCATATCCCGCTCCAGAGCGGTGAAGACGGAGTGCTGGCGGCAATGAACCGTCCCTACACCAGCGGCTTTTTCCGTGAACTGGTTGATAAACTTACCGCAGCCGCCCCCTCTCTCTGCCTTGGCACCGACATCATTGCCGGTTTCCCCGGCGAGACCGAGGAGGCATTCGAATGCGGCTACCATTTTCTGGAAGAACTCCCCCTTGCCTACTTCCACGTCTTTCCCTTTTCCCCACGGCAAGGAACACCAGCGGCAACCATGCCGGACCGGGTTCCGGCAGCGGTGATCAAGAAACGGGCCGAAGCGCTCAGAACCCTTTCTTCCAGCAAAAAAAGGGCCTATTTCGAGAGCTTTCTTGGCAGGGAGGTCCTGGTGCTCATCCAGGAAAAACGAAAAGACGGAAACTCAAAAGGGCTTTCCAGGAACTACCTTTCCGTATCGATCCCGGGACACGGCACACCAGTCAACACCGAAGTTACCGTGCGGATTACCGGGATCGACAAAGATCAGCTGCTCGGCGTCGTTGTCCGGTAATCCCATCATGCAACAATAGATGACATTTATTGGTAGGGGCAGGCCCCTGTGCCTGCCCTTGTGGAGGACGGCCACGGGGGCCGCCCCTACGCGGCAGTCGACTCGTCTTTATATCTCTACGGAACTGGCACCCTCCCTGCGGAGATTGAGATCAAGCAGGTGGCGGGGCTGAACATTTGACAATGCTCGCAGCATGCTCCGTTTCACATGGGGATTATCCTTTTCCAGGGAGCTGAGGAGTTCTTTCATCTTCTTTCGCTGCAAATCAGCACCACCGCAGACAGGGCAGCGGCAGCAAACGACCGAATAGCCGTTTTTCCTGGCAAAGGGAATGATATCCTGCTCTTGCACATAGACCAGCGGACGGATGACTGTGGTTTCTCCGTTATCGGCCAGCATCTTCGCCGCCATGGCCTTCAGCGACCCGACAAAAAACTGGTTCAAGAGCAGGGTCTCGATGAAATCGTCCAGGTGATGCCCGAGCGCCAGCTTGTTGCAGTTGAATCGTTGGGCAAGGGTATACAGCACACCCCGTTTGAGCCGTGCGCAGATGGAGCAGTACGATGAACCGGGGCGCCTTTTCTCCTGAATAATGTCGTAATGATCGGTTTTTTCCATGTGGTAGGCAAAGCCATGCGCGGCAAGATGCCCTTCGATAATGTCGGCACGATACCCGGGATAGCCCGAATCTATATTGATGGCCAGAATTTCGTAGCGAATAGGCGCTCTCTTGCGAAGAGCCTCCAGGATGTGCAGCAGGGCGTAGGAATCCTTCCCCCCGGAAACCGCAACGGCAATCCGATCACCTTCCTCGATCAGCCCGAAATCAGCAATGGCCCTGCCCACCGCATTCTTTATTTTCTTGTAGAGTTTTTCTTCTGCTAACACAACTCGTACTCCTCTTCTGTGTAATTATTAGCAAACATTCCGTTTCCTGAAAAAATACAATCTTCCCAGGTAAACCCTCCTGTCCTCCCCATAGGCTAAGGGAAGGAACGTTACAAGGGAAGCGTGGCGAAGAAATTCTGCGCCTCTTTCTTACCTCCTCTTAAAATCACAGAAAATTCCTCGAACCCGATTAAGTGGCACCGCGACACCGTACCGGAAACCAAGAAAAAAAGTCAAGTTTCCCGACTCTGAATTTTTCCCTTTAAACGCCAGGATCGTCACTTGCCCGGAATCCGCTGCTCTGCTATTGTGATGGAAGACAAACTTACCAGCCACCACACTATCCCGTATGCAAAGGCCGCCCAGGAAATGCCCCACAGCCGGTATCAAATCATCGAGGTCGCGGTTCCCCTCCCCGTTGACCGAACATTTCACTACAGTGTCCCGGAATCCCTCAGAGGCAAGGTTCAACCGGGTGTCCGTGTTCTTGTCCCCTTCGGACGCAGAAAACTGACCGGTTATGTGCTGGGATCAACCGCATCCACTGCCGGGAAATTAAAAGATGTCATTGAGATACTTGATACCGAGCCCCTTTTCACCACACGTGAAATCGCCTTTTATCGCTGGATTGCCGCCTATTACCTCTACCCGCTGGGGGAGGTAATCAAGACGGCTTTGCCCTCGGGCATCAACATCGAAAGCCGCCGAAAAATAGTGACCAACGATGACGGCTCGATCTTCACCGAGGAGCATCTCACCACAGGGAAAGGCATTCGCCGGGAACGATTTTACCAAGCAGCCGCAGCCGCAGCGGACGCTTCCGGAATTCGGGGAACAGGCGCCCGCATCCTCCTTTTTCTGCTTGAGAACGGCGAAACATCCCGCTCAAAAATCAGCGAACTATTCCTCAACCCGTCAGCTCCCCTGAAGCGACTGACGGAACTGGGCCTCGTAACCGTCCAAGAACGCGAGGTCTATCGGGACCCGTTCCGCGAAGAAGATGTTACCGCCGAGACATCCTTGAGCCTCAATGAGCATCAGGCCGCTGCCTTTTCCAGAATAGCGGAAACGGTTTGCGCAGCTGAATTTTCACCGTTTCTCCTTCATGGAGTCACGGGAAGCGGAAAAACCGAGGTCTACCTCCATGCCATTGCCCATACCCTGAGTCAAGGCAAACGGGCCCTGGTGCTCACACCGGAAATCGCCCTCACTCCCCAACTGGTGCGAAGATTTCGCGGACGATTTACGGAAGGGATAGCTGTTCTCCATAGCGGGCTGTCCCTTGGCGAACGATACGACGAATGGCGCCGCATCCGGAGGGGAGAGGTCGCCATTGTCATCGGGGCACGCTCAGCCATCTTCGCCCCGCTGGACAATCTCGGCATCATCGTGGTTGACGAGGAGCATGAGGCATCGTACAAGCAGTCCGAAGGGGTTACCTACAATGCCCGGGATCTGGCCCTTGTGCGAGGCAAACTGGAAAAGGCTACCGTGGTACTCGGCTCGGCCACACCCCTCATCACCACCTTCCACGCTGCCAAGGAAGGCCGGATTCATTATCTACACCTTCCGGAACGAGTCCAGGGCCGGCCTATGCCGGAAACCCGGATACTTGACGTCCGTAAGTTGAAAGGTGTCACCTTTTCGCCGGAAATGATTGCAGCCATTGCCGACAACCTCGAAAAGGGCGGGCAAACCCTGCTCTTTCTCAACCGGAGAGGCTTCGCAACATTTCTCCTCTGCAAGGACTGCGGCCATGTCTACCGCTGCCCCAATTGTTCGGTCACCCTGACCCACCACCGGGCGAAACAACGGCATTTCTGCCACTACTGCGACTATTCTCTCCCTGCGCCCTCGGTCTGTCCCGAATGTAACGGCACGGATATCGGTCTTTTCGGTCGCGGCACAGAACGTTTGGAAGACGAGGTAAAGGAACTGTTTCCCGATGCACGGGTCGCCCGAATGGACAGTGATACCACCACCGGCCGTGGCGGACATGCCCGCATCCTGAAGCGCCTGGAAGACGGCAGTATCGATATTCTCATCGGCACCCAGATGATCGCCAAGGGACACGATTATCCCGGGGTAACCCTGGTGGGCATTGTTTCAGCTGACGCAACCCTGAATATTCCCGATTTCAGGAGTGCCGAACGCACCTTTCAGCTGGTCAGCCAGGTCATGGGCCGGGCAGGCAGGGGGGACTCGCCGGGAAAGGTGCTCATTCAGGGAATATCATACGACCATTACGCCCTTTTGAGGGCGGCAGCTCACGACTACGAAGGGTTTTACGAAGAAGAAATTGCCTTCCGGGAAGATGCCGGGTATCCTCCATTCTCGCATCTGGCAATGGTCGTTCTCTCAGGCACAGCCGAAAAGGCGGTTGAAAAGGGCGCTCAGGATGCGGCAAACCATCTGCGGGAAGAACGACAACATCTGAAGATTCGAACGGAAATCCTTGGCCCGGCACCGGCGCCTCTCGCAAAGGTACGCGGCAGATTCCGCTGGCAAATTCTGCTGAAGGCCCGAAATCGTTCCGAGCTGAAACGTCTCCTCACCACCTTTCAGAGGGAATGGACCCCCCCGAGGGTACTACGAATAATCATTGATGTTGACCCGGTGGATACACTCTGACAGGATTAATGGAAAAATATCCGCCTGATCTTGAGGATGTATGCAAAAAACCACCGATTGTCCTTGACGAACCACAAATTAACGGGAGAATTTAATCTGAATGCAATTAAGCGGCGCTATGAAAATGAGTTTTCCTGCTGCTTATTTCTTGTAAAAGAGGATGAAGATGAAAAAACCCGATACGAAGAAAATTCAGAACACCTCGTTACCTACCACACCACAATGGGTTCGCTCGAAAAAGGAAATGACGGAAGAGGAAGTTGAAAAGTTCAAGAACATGAACTGGGAATGGTACTATAACTGTTATCTTTACCTGGATGAATCGTTAGAAATACTGTGCAAAATCTGCGGTGGACTGAATATCTTTCTGCCAAGGGAGATGAAGAAAAAATGCGAGCACTGCGGCATTGAATGCCACCGTTGCGAAATGAAGGAAAAAGAAGACACCAAAACTTTTCAACCCGAAGAATGAACGCAAAGAAACGTGTCTTCTGTCCAGCGGCGATAGCGGCAGTTGTAACATGACCTGACTTCATCGGCCACACACTCCTCCTCAACATCTTCACAAAAAGAAACGCACTGGAGAGCCTCGTTCGCGGCTCCGGACCAGTCATTCTGCCCACCCAGATACTCTCGGTAACCATTTTCCAGCATTTTCCACATTATTTTGGCCTCCTGCGAGGCTTCTCGGGATCATGTCTCCGTAAGCCGGCTTATCGTCAATCCTGTCATGAAAAGCAAAACACCCTAATGATAGCGTCAACTTTGTAGAGGGAACATAGATCAATTCACTTTCCCTTGCCCTATACTGCATAGTTTGTTATATAGCGTACTGCGACATTAGCGCAAGAACTTCTTGCCGCCATCTGGCACGATCAATGATGTCAAGAATTAGTTCTTACCATCAAAACCGCCTTGGAGGCTCAACATGAAAACGGCTATCCCGTTGATTTTTATGGCATTACTTCTGTTATTCTGCTGTTCTCCGGGCATCTCCTCCGCGGGCTACCACCATATGGGCGAGTCGGACACTCCAAAATTCCTCCAGGCATATCCTGAAAAGGCCGGTACGAAACTCGATAATTGCGTGCTCTGCCACCGCGGCGGGTCGTATAGCCAGGCAAACGGAAAAAAAGTTGAGCTGGGAAGTTGCCAGTGGTGCCACCACACCTTCGGCTATGACGGAAAGGGCGAGATCAATGCCACCCTTAACCATTTCGGAAAGGAGTATCGGGCCAACGGTCGAAACGTGGCAGCCTTCCGGGCCATTGAACAGCACGACTCTGATGGCGACAGCTATTCCAATTTCACTGAAATTGTTGCAGTCCGCTATCCGGGGGACCCGAAAGACGACCTGGCAAAGGTTGTAGCCCCCTATCGCATTTTCACCAGGAAACAACTTCAGTCAATGCCGCAGCATAGCCAGCTGCTACTGATGAACACCGCCAAAGCGGTTGATTCCTATGCCGAATTCTCCGGAGTACCGGTGGAGCACCTCCTCGGCAAAGCGGGGATGGATCCCTCTGCGACCAAAATCACCGTCTACTCCCCGGATGGTTACGCCCAAGGTCACCCACTGGAGTCCGACAGCTCCAGCGACCCCTTCGTGAAAGGTGTGTATCCGGCCGCGACCTACTACTACAACACAGTTGCTGACAAGGATAAAACTCCGGGGGGATGGTGCGATTACCGCTCTCCCAGCATAAAAGGCCTCCGCCATGGAGCAGCGATCCACGTTCACGACGGCCTGAGACTTTTACTGGCGCTTCGTTCCGAAGGAAAGGATCTGCAGCCGGGAAGCCTTGATCGTGCTAACGCATTGGAAAGGGGCAGCCAGGGACCCTATTGCATTGTGGCTCCCCAGAAAACCGCCGGCCCTCCCGACCAGCCCTCTACCAGATCGAGAAACGACATCATCTGGCCATACGACTTTAATCTTGACCACAATGGCGGCTCCTCGACAAAGTGTGCCACCGTCATAAAGGTCGAACCCTTGCCTGCCGGAACCACTGACATTGATGTAACGGAAGCGGGCTGGGCCTACATCGAGCAGAAGAAAATTATTATCTACGGGGCACTTCAGGGTCCGCAACTCGTTGCCCCCGCAAACGGGGCCAGCGGCATCTCATGGAACCCGGCACGCTTCTCCTGGAAAAAAAGCCCGGGCATTGAAGCGAGCGAGGTCACTGGCTACCGGCTTGAATACACCAAGGATGACCCTTCGCAAGCAAGGTGGGAATCCGTGTCAATACCACGGAGACAAACTTCACTGGTCCTGCAGCCGAACACGACCTACTACTGGAGGGTAAGGGATCAGGATAGAAACGGAGGCTCAACAGTGAGCCCGGCCTGCCGCTTCACGACCGGGAATTGATCCTCTGTTTTCTCGATCAAGGTACGATAATTTAATTACTTTGCAACCAGTGGGCCGCTGATTGACACGGTAAACTGACGTCCTCCTGACGAAAACCGCACCCGTGTGGGCAGAATCTCTTCAACTGTTGCCCCACTCACCTGAGCGCCTTCCTTCACCAGGTCGCCATTTATGACGGCACGGCGGGCAGAGGGAGCATCTTGCCAGGCAATTCCCGAAACAGTAAGCCTCGTCAACTCTCCCGTGCTGGAAGCTTCCACGTCAGGTTGTGTGGCTCGTGCCGGGAAAACTTGCTTCGAGGGATTCTGTCCTTCAGGGCGATCGCTCCGCGTCTGCCTTTTGGTCTCCAGGGGAAGCGGCGATGAGTCAGGTACCACTGCCGCCTCAGGTAAGCCCTGAAGAACAGCAGGCTCCGTGAAACTGGTGCCTTGAGAGGCTGCCGACATCTTCGGCGCAGCAGAAAGCGGCCGCTCGGAACTCGGGGCAATGACTTTCGCTTGATCACCGACACCATGTTGGTACCACAAGTACGCTCCAGTTGCACCAAGCAGCAGTCCAAGAGCGACAAGGACTATACTCACCGGCACGGTGCGTCTCGCCTTCCGAATCACCTGCCGCTTATCCCTGACAATCTCATCCGAAATATTAATTGCGCCGCCTTTTCGAGCAGCTTTTTCCTGTTCCAGTTTTTTCAGGGCATCCAGAATAAAACTCATAAGGTTATGATTCCCCTTTCTCTACAAGTCTTGGCACCCCGACCAAATCACCGGCACGATAGAGGAGAAGGAGAGTTCGGTCGCCAACAACGCCGTCCGCCTCGATACCTCGGGCTGATTGAAAGCGCTTCACCGCTGCAAGCATTTCTTCATCAAACAGTTCAGTAGTGAGTCCTCGGTAAAAACCTGCTCTTTCAAGGAGTAGCTTGAGACTCTTTATGGACTCTCCACTGTCGCCCAATTTGCTGACAAGCGGCAAATTCTGCACATTTTTCCAGGGAAGATAACTTCGACCGGACCAAAGCTTTTCAAGCTCGCTGCTGCTGATGGCAGTCCGGCCCTGAAAAGCGGGGGCAACGACCAGGAGACCGCCCTCCCGTCCAACCAGGGATACATAGCGCAGACCCTTGCCGTCAGGCAGGGACAACTCAAGGATAGCGGGGTAGCCCAGACGAAGTAAAGCACCCAGGTTCCCTTTTGTCAGGAAAAGCCTCATCCCGCTCCTGACGGCATACCCTTCCAGATCAGCAGGATCCGTCGAGGCTTGTTCGACGGGAACGGGAGCAACACCCCAAATTCGGGCGATAGCATTGAAAGCGGCGGCGGCGCTCTCCCCTTCGGCTTTCCCCGCTAATTGAGATTGCAGATCCAGCGGGGCACTCTGTTCAGTCTGGGGAGCGGCAGCATTGACTATCGTGGGTTCAGGGGCAGACACGGAAATCTCCGTTGTAGCGACATGCCCCCCAAAGATTCCATACAGGCCGAAGACCGCAAGGCAAGCAACGACCACGGCGGCACTATAGCGTATAATTCGCAGGGGAAGTACGCGGGGTTCCTGCTTCTTCACATCATCAATCGCCGCAGTAACCATTCGTCCGGAAACCTCGCGGCTCCCTTTCGTATAGGCAATCAAAAGGGCGCGGTCACAGACGACATTGATGAGCCGGGGCAGTCCGCCAGAGAAGCGAAAGATTCGTTTCAAAGCTCCCGGAGAAAATACTTCGAGACTCTCTCCCGCAGCCACCTCCAGACGGTGCTCGATATATTCGACGGTATCGTTGAAATCCAACGGGCAGAGATGATACCTGACCGTTATCCGCTGGCTCAACTGACGAAGCTCCGCTTTCTTCAGTTTTTCGCGCAACTCGGGCTGACCCACCAGAACTATCTGAATAAGCTTGTCTTTTTCCGTCTCCAGATTCGAGATGAGGCGAATCTGCTCCAACACCTGGGGATCGAGATTCTGGGCCTCATCGATAACCAGAACAACGGTTCGACCCTCTGTATTCTGCTGCAGGAGAAAACGATTCAGCGAGTGCAGCAAGGGAGAGTTCTTTTGCTCTTCACAAGGGATTCCGTACTCATGGTTGATGTTCTGGAGAAGCTCGATAGCGGTGAGGGACGGGTTAAAAATGAGTGCCGTACGGTAGGTATCTCCATCAAGCTGATTAAGAAGAGATCGGAGCACGGTGGTCTTACCGGTACCTACTTCTCCGGTAAGTTCGATGAATCCTGCATGGCTGTCAATTCCGTAGAGGAGATGGGCAAATGCCTCTTTGTGGTTCTTGCTGAGGAAGATGAACCGGGGATTGGGGGTAATCGTAAAAGGCTTTTCTTTGAAACCGAAAAAACTGCTATACATGCTAGCTCCCGATGTATGACTCGCAGAGGAACCGGTCCTGAATCCCGATCGGCAGATTTCCCCCGGGCCAGCTTCCGGCAGGGCCGGCAAAACATTCGATATTCTTTGCAGTTATGCCCATACTGAACCGGGACATTATATACCCGATCCAAAAGGGACGGAAGCTTTTTTTCCCCAACAAGGGTAACCGCACCCTTCCCGCGCAACATGGGAGGTGTCATCAGTCTCTCCATAAAAAGTGGCGGGCAAAGCTCTTTTAAGCTTTGCTATTGCTTGCAGCAGTCCGACAGCTGCCGGCATCCCGCCCGGTTTCCAACTGACCGAAGCAACATATCCCTGACAGGAGGCAGGGTTTTTTATTGACCACTCCAAGAGTACATAGTATATATAAAAAGTTTCATCCTCCCGCCTCGTCGGCGAGGGTATTTTCTTAGTATTCCCGGCATCTTCGCGTCATTTCATCTTATAACTCAGGAGGAGAGAATGCATTTTATTGACAAAATCAAGGCAAAGGCAAAATCGAACCCGCAAATCGTAGTACTCCCGGAAAGCTACGACGACAGAATGTTGTTTGCGGCGGAAAAGATTATTGCGCAAGGGATTGCAAAGGTCATCCTGTTGGGGAATCTGGCAAAGGTCAACGAGACTGCAGCAGCCAAGGGAGTAGACCTCACCGGTGTCGAGATCATTGACCCATGCACTGCTCCGAAACTCGAATCCTATGTGGAGGCTCTCGTTGAGATCCGCAAAAGCAAAGGACTAACGCCGGAAGATGCCCGCAAGCTTCTGACTGGCGAAGACAATCTCTACTTCGCAGGCATGATGGTTCGACTGGGTGATGCAGGAGGCTGCGTTGCAGGTGCAACCAGCACCACCGGCAGCGTTATCAGATCAGCCATTCAAACCATTGGAACCACCCCCGGCATCAGAACTGTATCCTCTTTCTTCGTCATGATCTCCAAGGATGTAAAGTTCGGCGAAAACGGTATCCTCTTCTTTGCAGACTGTGCCGTAAATCCGAATCCCGATTCCCAGGCCCTCGCGGAAATAGCCGTTGCAACCGCCCGCAACTGCAAGGCCTTCCTCGACGTGGATGCTCGGGTAGCCATGCTTTCCTTCTCCACCAAGGGCAGTGCTGCACACCCCGATGTGGACAAGGTCACCAAGGCCCTTGAAATCGCCAGGCAGAT
>Ga0105099_10000224_pt1 | contig 38586 bp, 20 predicted proteins | sample PPLLak3cmMay2015_2_FD_79138 | JGI IMG/M metagenome (GOLD analysis project Ga0105099, IMG submission 79138) | Freshwater sediment microbial communities from Prairie Pothole Lake near Jamestown, North Dakota, USA - PPLs Lake P8 Core (1) Depth... | ecosystem: Environmental > Aquatic > Freshwater >... | reverse complement strand
GGAGACAAGCAGGAGTTTATCCTGAAGTCGGAGGGTGAAAAACAGAAACGTATTAATGAAGCAGCCGGACGCGCCTCGGAAATTGAGCAGGTTGCCACTGCAACTGCCAATGGACTGAGGGCAATTTCAAAGGCTATTTCGGAGGAGAACGGTCTGAATGCCGTAAACCTCAGAATAGCAGAACAATACCTTATTGCCTTCGCCGGACTGGCAAAGACTAACAACACTATGATCCTGCCATCGAACCTTTCTGATATTGCAGGAATAGTTGCCACGGCAACTTCAGTGTTCAATGAAGTGAAGGATAAGAAGAAATAATAAGTCACACGAACCCATCCCCCAAAATTTTGTAAACACGTACCCACCCCCTTAATCCCCCTCCCTGCTGTCGCAAGGAGGGGGAAGTTATTTATACACAATTAGTTAAGCCCCCTCCTTACGAAGTAGGGAGGGGGTTTGGGGGTGGGTACATGTGGCCTCAGAGAGGGGGTTGGGGGTGAGTTCATGCCTGCTCATGCTCCGTCCTATCAATGATCTCGTTCTGCAAATCCTCGCCTAGATCGTTGAAGTAATCGCTGTATCCGGCTACCCTGACAATGAGATCCCTGTAGAGCTCAGGATGTTTCTGAGCCTCCCTGAGGGTTCCGGCATTGACAACATTGAACTGTATGTGGTGGCCATCCATGGCGAAATAACTGCGGATCAGAGCGGTAAGACAGTTATAGCTCTCCTCGTCCTCAAAGAACTGAGGGGCAAATTTCTGGTTCAGAAGCGTGCCACCCGTACGCAGATGATCAATCTTTGAAGCTGATTTAATTACGGAGGTGGGACCCTGTTTATCAGCACCCTGCACCGGCGAGATTCCCTCCGAGAGAGGCTTAAATGCTTTTCTGCCATCAGGTGTCGCCCCGGTAACGCTTCCGAAATATACATGAGAAGTGGTCGGAAGCATGTTTATCCTGTGAACACCGCCGCGCGAATCAGCACGTCCGTTGACAGCATCATAGTAGATCTCAAAAACTTCAACTGCATGCTTGTCGGCGTAATCATCATCATTCCCGAATTTTGGCGTATTGTATATGAGATCATGCTGAATATGCTCATGCCCTGAAAAGTCTGCCTCAAGGGCTCTGTTCATCTCACTCCAGGTCAGGTTCTTATTATCGTATATATTATAATGTATAGAGGTCAGTATATCTGTCATGCTTCCAAGTCCGACTCCCTGGATATACGTTGTATTATATCTTGTTCCTCCGTTATTATAATCCCTGCCGTTAGCAATACAATCTTCGACAAGGAGGGAGAGGAATGGTACTGGCAGCCAGGCTCCAAAGGTTTTTCCGATAACGTTATTTCCCCTGATCTTAATGTCGATCAGATATTTAACCTGTGATCTGAATGCCGACATCAGTTCTTCAAAGGTTTTATATTCCTCAGCATAACCTGTCGTCAATCCAACCTGCACACCTGTCCGTTTATCGAATCCGTTGTTAAGAGTCAGTTCAAGTACTTTTGGGAGATTGAAATAACCTGTAAGCCAGTAAGCTTCGGTGCCGAAAGCTCCTGTCTCGACACATCCCGATGCCCCGCCGTTACGGGCATCGACGATATTCTTTCCCTGGCTGAGCAGCTCCTGAATAATCGCTTCTGTGTTGAAACATGAAGGCTGTCCGAAGCCGGTACGAATAATGTCAAGAGCCTTGTAGATGAACCGGTCGGGATTTTTCCAGCTGATCTGAACCATGGAACCTGGCTGCAGTATCCTCATCTCCTTAATGACCTCCAGAAGTATATAGGTCATTTCATTGACAGCATCGCTCCCGTCAGGCTTCACACCGCCGAGGTTGATCAGGCAGAAATCGGTATAGGTGCTGCTCTCGGAGGCAGTAACTCCCATTTTAGGAGGTGACGGGTGATTGTTGAACTTCACCCAAAAGCAGCCCAGAAGATCAAAAAGTTCTTCCTCAGTTAACGTGCCTGCCTCCATTTCCTTTTTATACACCGGGAACAGATGCTGATCAAGACGGCCTGGGTTGAATGAATCCCACGGGTTGAGCTCAGTGATCACTCCAAGGTGAATGAACCAGTAATGCTGGAGCATCTCATGCACCGTTTCGGGAGCATTAGCCGGAACGCGACGGCATACTTCCGACATCTTCTCAAGTTCTTTTTTTCTCTTTTCGTCTTTTTCCCCGGCAGCAAGATCCGTCAGTGCATCAGCATACCTGTTTGCATATATCATTATCGCGTCGCAGGCGATATCCATCGCCTTCAGCTCCTCTGACTTGTCAAATGCCTCAGGATCATTGAAATAATCAAGTTCTAACAAGCTCTCCCTTATTTCCTCCTTTAACTTAAAGAAGCCAGTCCGGAACATTTTGTAACCGATGACGGTATGTCCCGGAGCACGCTGCTCCTGGAACTCGGTAAAAACACCTGCGTTATAGGCATTCTGCCACTCAGGTGTCATCAGGTTCATTATCCTCTCGCGGTTGCTCTTTCCTTTCCAGAAGGGTATTATCTCCCTCTCATAAATCTCCCGCACTTTCTGATCTACTTTAAAGGAGACTTTTTCCCTTTTATCAAGGATATCGAGATCTTCAATGGAATGGATACATATTTCCGGGTAAGTCGGAGTCACCTTGGGGGCAGGACCTCTTTCACCTACGATCAACTCACCATCGCCGATATAGAGCTTTTTGTTTTTAAGGATGTATTCAAATGTCTTCGCTCTTCGCACAGGTGCAGAGAGCTCGTGCGATTCGCCGCTCTTATAGAATTGTGTGACAAGCAGAGCTCTTTCGGCAGTAAGTTTTTCAACTGCGTTGAGGCTCTCGTCCCTTAGTTTTTTTACTCGTTCTGAGATAATCATAGTCTTGTGTTATAAAATTATCTACCCCCTTTCCCGTTTCCCCCAAGGGTGAAAAGCCAACACCTCCTTCCCCCTTGGGGGAAGGTCGGGATGGGGGTTATTTCTACTCAGCAGTATATTTTTTATCCACCAATTCTCACTTTTATTCCTGTCTCTGCAAAGAACTCCTTTAACTCATTCATTCTTTCCCGGGATGGAGGTTCGGTACCGTTCATCCGGTATGGAATCTTGAACTTTGAATACTTTGCCTTTCCTATCTTATGATACGGAAGCAGGCTTATCCTTTTAAGGTTATCCCTTTTTAAATCCATTATGAGCAGCTTAAGGGCTGTCAGGTTAACTTCATCATCATTAAAACCCGGAATCACCGGTATTCTGATAAAAACATCCTTCCCTCTATCGAGGATCAATTTCAAGTTGTTTATTATCAATACGTTAGACACTCCTGTACATTTAATATGCATCTGATCATCCATATGTTTGATATCGAACAGGAACAGATCGGTCCACGGAATGATCTTCAGATAATTCTCACATGGTGAAAATCCTGAAGTATCGATAGCAGTATGATACCCTTCATTCTTGCAGGCCTTAAGAGACTCAAGAAGGAAATCAGCCTGCATCAATGGTTCACCGCCTGAAAAGGTTACACCCCCTTTTGATTCATCGAAAAAAATCTTCTCTTTTTCAAGTATCTCGAGAACATCATTTACATAGTACCATCTTCCTGCTTCTTCGGTTTTTACAAATTCCTTCTCTCCCACTTTTTCAATCTGGTCAACAGTTTCAATGACAGCAGAGATGCCTTCCGGGTTATGGCACCACCAGCACGAGAGCGGGCATCCTTTCATGAAGAATGTCACTCTTATACCGGGGCCGTCATGGATCGCATAACGTTTGACGCTAAAAACCAAACCTTTCACTACAATTCAAGATTCAAAATTCAAAATTCAGGATGGATACGGGGAGAAGATTGCGGTAGAAAATTCCAGAACATCGGGAAATTTCCACGCAGTGTCAGGTATAGAACATGAGGCAGCAGTAGAGACGGCGTCCGAGGCGCTGCCAGTTGAAACGGTATTTAAGCTTTGCTGCCATAAATATTAAGAGTGCAAGTTATATTTTTTTTGGATTTTTTCCGTTACTTGTATAGTTTTTTCGGGTGAAGAAAAATGAAGTTTGCAATATCTTTATCTTTCATTTTATTCTTAATATATAATCAGGTGTCTTCACAAACACCTGACCGCAGTACTGTAAGCGGGTATGTAAAGGAGGCGGGCAGCGGGGAAACTCTTATTGGTGTTAATATTTATCTCCCTGATCACCAGACAGGTACAGTAACAAATAATTACGGATTCTATTCAATTACCTTATCATCTGCTGATTCAGTCAGAATAGTTTACTCATATGTTGGCTTTACTCCTGAAACCGTAACTCTTGATCTCAGGAAAAACATTGAATTGAATATAGATCTCCGATCCGGTGTTTCTCTTGATGAAGTCACTGTTACTGCTGATCAAACAGAAAAGTTAAGCGAATCGGCGAGGATGAGCAGCATTAAAGTTCCTGTGAGCCAGATAAAAAACGTTGCGACTCTTCTTGGTGAAAAGGATGTAATGAAGGTATTGCAGCTCATGCCCGGTATCCAAAAGGGATCTGAAGGAAGCAGCGGATTATATGTAAGAGGAGGAGGACCTGATCAGAACCTTATAATCCTTGATGATGCCATTGTATATAATGTATCCCATCTTTTCGGATTCTTCTCCCTGTTCAATGGTGATGCGCTGAAGAGCATTGAACTTACGAAAGGAGGATTTCCGGCACGATATGGCGGACGCCTCTCCTCGGTACTGGAGATGAACATGAAGGAAGGTAACAAAGAAGAGTGGCATGGTGAAGGAGGGATCGGACTTATTTCATCAAGAATGACTCTTGAGGGTCCGGTTCTGAAAAACAAGTCATCATTACTTATTTCAGGACGAAGGACCTATGCGGACTTTATTTTAAGGCCGGTCATGAAGGTTATGGAAGATATGGAAGGTACAGATGCCGGTTATTATTTCTACGACCTTAATGCAAAAATCAATTATGATTTCGGCAGAAATAACAAGCTATACTTAAGCGGATATTTCGGTAAGGATAAATTCTTTATCAAGTATAAAGAACCTGAACAGAAATATAACGAAAAAGCCGGCCTGCAGTGGGGCAATGCGACAGGCACTCTTCGCTGGAACCATCTCTTCAACAGCAAGCTCTTCTCAAATACTTCACTGGTATTCAGCGATTACAAATTCGGCGTTACCTACAAGTATACTGACAACGATGCAGGAGAAAACTATCTGGTTGAATATTACTCCGGGATCAGGGACCTCTCGCTGAAATACGATATCGATTATATCCCTGCTCCTTCTCACTGGATCAAGGCAGGAGGAATAATAATATCTCACAGATTCACACCTCATGTATTCATTGAAGTAGATGAATCACTGGATATTAACAGGAGACAGAAAAACCCGACAAACGGGCTTGAGTCCGGATTATATATTGAAGATACCTGGCAGCCATTACAGAATATCAAGATCAACGGAGGAATCCGCTTCAGTCATTTCCTCGCTCAAAAGGAACAATACCATTTTTTTGAGCCCAGGCTCTCAGCAGCATTGAGGTTGAGGAACGATTTTGCCCTGAAAGCTTCGTATGCCTCAATGAACCAGTACATACACATGATATCGATGACAGGAATAAGCCTTCCGACTGACCTGTGGGTGCCGACTACCGACAGGGTCAGACCCCAGCAATCCAGGCAAGTTGCGCTGGGAGCTGTAAAGGATATATCTGTTCCTGAGATGTCATTCTCCATTGAAGGGTATTATAAAACGATGAACAATGTACTCGGGTACAAGGAAGGAGCGACTTTCCTGGATTTTGACGAAGGAAATCCCCTGGAGCAGGAGATCAGCTGGGAAGACAATGTCACTTCCGGGAAAGCATGGTCGTACGGATTGGAATTTCTTGTTCATAAAAAAGCCGGACGTTTCTCAGGATGGATAGGTTATACACTTTCTTGGACACAGATGCGGTTTGATTCACTGAATTCCGGAAGAAAATTCTATGCAAAATATGACAGGAGGCACGACATATCGCTTGTCGGAACCTTCAGGCTGAATGATCATATAACTCTTTCAGGCACCTGGGTATATGGAACAGGGAACGCAGTAACCATGCCAACCTCGGTATACTCTGCACCAAGGCACCCCGATATATACATTGATGGTTATGATATTTTAAAATATAATCGTTCTTTTTATACTGTAAAGGATTACAGTGAGAAGAACAACTACAGGATGGCGCCATATCACCGGCTCGACCTGGGCATTCAGTTCCATAAGGAAAAGAAATGGGGTGAAAGGACATGGGAAATATCGATATACAATGTTTACAACCGGAAGAATCCGTTCTTCTATGAGCTCCGTTATGTTTCAAATGGCAGCAGATCTTCCACATTTCTTCAACAATTCAGCCTCTTCCCGATTATTCCATCTTTTTCCTATTCATTTAAATTCTGATGATGAAATACAAGTCATTTATAAATATGATGCTTCTGGTATTTATCCTCACAGGTTACGGATGCGAAAAATATGTAAGTTATGTTGATCCCCCTGCCTTTGAAAAGAAGCTTGTTATCACATCCTTTATTTCACCATCTGATACAGTTTCTAACATTTATGTCACTTCCAACCAGCCCCTTTATTTCTTTAATGAACAGATTGAGGAACCGGGTTATGTTACAGGTTCAATCAGCGACGGGACAAGGGAAATTCTTTTGGATACAACCTCATCAGGGCTCTCTTTCAGAAGTGATCAGATGCCGGTAATATCCGGAAAAACATACACACTGAAAGTTTGGGGCAGCAAAGGACTTTATGCAGAGGCTACTACTACTATTCCAAAACAGCACGAAATGGCGATAAACGTGGATACAAATATAGTAATCCAGGAAGTACCTGGTTACGAACCAGATATCCAACTCAGGATCATTACTGAGTTCACCGATATTCCTGATGAAAAAAATTACTACAGCATTGCCGGCAGATTCACATTGTTTAAAACTATTGACGGTTCAGAGACTGTGATTCATGAAGGAGTAGTATGGTTTGAAAAGACTTATATCACGGATATGGATGCAGACTCTGATAACAAAATAAAACTGGAAACATGGATCTCAGACTCATACAAGTATATTCTCCAAAATTATGATTCAGCTTTTTTAAATATCTATCTGATGAATACCGAAGAGGCTTATTACCTGTATCATACATCAATATATGAAAATGACAATAGTGATAATCCTTTTTCAGAAGTTAAGCCTGTTTATTCGAACATTAATGGCGGACTTGGAGTATTCACATCCTATACAATTGATTCGTTGGTATACAGAATAAAATAATGAACTTGCGTTATTTAAATTAAATCAGACTTAAGTACATATCTTTAAATTTATGTTGATATGATTTTATGAAACGAACCTTATTCATAATATTATTTCCTCTTGTATTTTCACAGTTATTTTCACAATCAATTGAACGTTATACTGCCAGCGGGTATGTAAGGGAGGCAGGCAGCGGTGAATCGCTGATCGGAGTAAATATCTATCAGCCTCAGACAAGGATCGGTACCGTGACCAATAATTTCGGATTCTATTCATTGACCCTCCCATCGGCCGATACCATAGAACTGGCTGTATCATATGTCGGTTTCACAGGGCGCAAATACCGAATCCCTTTCAGGGAAAACACCGATCTCAATATTGAACTAACTTCAGGAGTGGTGCTGAATGAGGTAACAATCACTGCCGATAAAAAAGAACGCCTTAGTGAATCCGCGAGGATGAGCACTATAAAGCTGCCTGTTCAGCAGATCAAAAACATACCAAGCCTGCTTGGTGAAAAAGATGTACTGAAAGTGATACAGCTGATGCCGGGGATACAGAAAGGATCTGAAGGAAGCAGCGGATTATATGTCCGGGGCGGAGGACCCGATCAGAACCTGATCATTCTTGACGATGCCATTGTCTACAATGCGAGCCATCTTTTCGGTTTCTTCTCGTTGTTCAACGGAAGCGCTCTGAAAAGCGTCGAGCTTACAAAAGGAGGCTTCCCGGCCAGGTACGGCGGACGTCTCTCTTCTGTGCTCGAGATGAACATGAAAGAGGGCAATAAGGAAGAGTGGCATGGCGAGGGCGGCATCGGCCTTATCTCCTCAAACCTCACAATTGAAGGTCCGCTTAAAAAGAACAGGTCCTCAATACTCCTGTCGGGACGAAGGACTTACGCCGATCTTGTGCTGAGGCCAATTTTTAAAATTCTTGACGAAGAGAACACCGGGTATTATTTCTATGACCTCAATGCAAAGGTTAACTACGATTTCGGGAGGAAAAACAAGCTTTACCTGAGCGGTTATTTCGGCAAGGATAAATTCTATATGAAGTATAAATCTACAGGCTATACAGAGGATGTCGGATTCCTGTGGGGAAATTCAACAGCAACCCTGAGGTGGAACCATCTCTTCAGCAACAAGCTGTTTGCGAACACATCAGCTGTATTCAGCAACTATGAATTCGGCATATACGACCGGTATAAGGTGCTCTCTGATAATAAGGACTATTATGCCGAATATTTTTCGGGAATACGGGATTTTACAATGAAGACAGATTTTGATTTCATCCCGGATCCGAGGCACTGGATTAAAGCAGGTATCGTGGGTATTTACCACCTGTTCAAACCTTATGCATATATTGAAGAGGATACTCCCAACCAGGTACATGAAAAAGATATAAAGTACATCAGGGGAATAGAAGCAGGGGCTTATATTGAAGACACCTGGCAGCCGTTTGAGACACTGAAGATTAACGGCGGGTTCCGTTACAGCTATTTCATCGCTGATAAAGAGAGGTATGATAACCCTGAGCCGCGCCTGTCAGTTGCCTGGAGGGTAAAACCCGATCTTGCCATCAAGGCTTCCTGGGCGTCGATGAACCAGTACATACATCTTCTATCAAATACCGGAATAAGCCTTCCGACCGATCTCTGGGTACCGGTAACCGACAGGGTAAAGCCGCAGTCTTCGCGCCAGGTTGCCCTCGGGATGGCAAAGGACATTGATGAGCACGACATTTCTGTATCAATGGAGGGATACTACAAAACAATGAAGAATGTCCTCGGATACAAAGAGGGTGCCTCTTTCATTGAATTGATGGAACCTTCAGATGTCACCGTACCCTCCTGGCAGGATAATGTAACTGCCGGCCGCTCATGGTCGTACGGCGCAGAATTCCTTGTACAGAAAAAAGAGGGAAGACTTACAGGGTGGATAGGCTACACCATTTCATGGACCAAAATGCAGTTCGATTCCCTTAATTTCGGCAGGGAGTTCTTTGCCAGGTATGACAGGAGGCATGATATATCGGTAGTGGCAATGTATAAGCTTAATGACCACATAAACCTTTCAGGAACATGGGTTTATGGAACAGGCAATGCAGTTACACTTCCAATGTCGGAGTATTATGCTCCCTATCATAAGCTTGAGACCACACAAAGAGCGGACCAATACGATCTTGAGTATTACGGAGTCATGTATTCGCATCAGGCAGAGGAATTTGGTGAGAAAAACAATTTCAGGATGAGACCCTACCACAGGCTCGACTTTGGAGTTCAGTTCCGCAAGGAGAAAAAGTGGGGAGAGAGAGTATGGGAGATATCCATTTACAATGCTTACTGCAGGTTCAATCCTTTCTTCTATTATTACGAAAGCGATCAGGGATATGGAAGACTGAAGCAGGTAAGCATTTTCCCGATCCTCCCGTCGTTCAGCTATTCATTCAAATTCTAGAGATTGATGAAAAGAACAATTATAGCGGTTGTTGTAATTTCCTCCCTTCTGGCATCATGCGAAAAGGATGTGAATAATGTGAAGCTGCCGGAATTTGTACAGAAGCTGGTTGTCAATTCGTTCATCTCTCCCAGGGACACCCTGTCGTATGTTTACGTCAGTTCAAATAAAAGGCTGTACGGAAATTTAAATGCATCTGAGAGTATCGGAAATGTAACCGCAGTTATGTCTGACGGAACCCATGAAACTGAACTGACAAGGATTGATGAGGGATTTATTTTCCGACCCCGGGATATGATGGTTGAAGAAGGAAAAACATACAGCCTCAAAGTCTCCAGTAGCAAAGGACTGGAAGCTGAGGCATCGGTTACTATTCCATGGAGAAGACCTGTTAAAATTGAAATAGATACTGTCCTTAAATATATTGAGTACGATAACAGCGGGATGGGATGGTATGAACGGACAGCTGAGGTCTATGTTTCAGATTATGCCGGTGAGAATAATTATTATGCATTTGCATACAAGCAGATAATTTATAACTCCGACTATCCATATTACCCGTATCATCTGGATTATTATCAATCATTTGTGTTCAATGATAAAGGCATGGACGGAGAAAGGCTCTTCGTAGGCTCCTTCAGCTATATGGATACTTCGCGGGACGATTCGTCGGACCTGGTGGTTTATATCCTTCAAACCGACAGGGAATATAATACCTATCATAAATCGCTTGACAAATACTCAAGCGGACAGGATCCTTTCACAGAAATCTCACCGGCATATTCAAATATTAATGGCGGACTGGGGATTTTTGCCTCATATGTGGTGGACTCGCTCGTTCTCAAGGTAAAGTAATACACTGATAATCTGTCTATTATATCCCTTTAACATATGATTAACACATTATTAACGTGTTTTGATGCAACAAACACCCAAATTGCACGTCATTATAGTGATTAAAAAAGTCTACATAGGCCGTTCGGCCAAATTCTACGATCAGGTTTAAAGTTAATCGCGGAAAGACATCACCCCAAAAGATGTCTTTCCTTCTTTTTATGTCTTGCCCATTAAAATCAATTTTGTACATTTCGGATGTTTAATCAATGACCCTTTATACTGATAATGACGCTTGAAAATCAAGAATGAAATAATTAAATAGAACTGATCATGAAAAAAATTGTATTCATTTTAATTATGGGAATAATCGGATTCACCGGATGCAAAAAGGAAGTAAAGAGCGACAACCCGTTCTTAAATAAGTGGGATACTCCATTTGAAGTACCTCCATTCGACCAGATTATGGCGAAACACTATTTGCCCGCATTTTTTGAAGGATTTAATGAACAAAAAGCTGAGATCAGGGCGATAATTACAAATAGTGACGAACCCACATTTGAGAATACCATAAAGCCGCTCGCTTACAGTGGTGAACTTCTTGGCAATATCGGCAGGGTTTTCGGCGCGCTGAACTCAGCTCATACTAATGACTCGCTGCAGTCTATAAGCAGGGAACTGGCACCTATTCAGGCCAAGCACAGGGACGATATTAACCTTAACGATACTCTCTTCCGGAAAGTTAAATCGGTTTTCGAGAACATAGACAAGTTCGGCCTTACCGACGAGGAGAAGAAGCTTCTTGAAGACACCTACAAGGATTTCGTCAGAAGCGGTGCCGCACTTTCACCTGAAGACAAGGACAAGCTGCGCAAGATTAATGAAGAGCTTTCAACCCTGCAGGTGAAATTCGGACAGAACCTGCTGGCTGAAACCAATGGGTTCAAACTGATTATTGACAAGGAAGAAGATCTTTCCGGGCTTCCGGACAACGTAAAAGGACAGGCAGCCGCAATGGCTAAATCGCTTGGAATGGAAGGCAAATGGGTATTTACGCTGCAGGTCCCCAGCATGACACCCTTCCTTCAGTATTCCGACAGGCGCGATCTTCGTGAAAAGCTCTTCACCGGATATTTCATGAAAGGTGACAATGACAATGAATATGACAACAAGGCCATAATTGCGCGGATTGCCATTCTGAGGATGGAAAGGTCAAAGCTCCTGGGATATGAAAGCTTTGCTGATTATGGGCTGGAGAGGACCATGGCCAAAACTCCGGAGAGAGTATTCGACTTTCTCAGGCAGGTATGGAATGCCGCGCTGCCCGTTGCAAAGGCTGAAGCAGCTGCCCAGCAGGAGATAATTAAAAGAGAAAGCGGCAAATTCAGGCTTGAGCCCTGGGACTGGTGGTATTACAGTGAAAAGATCAAAAAAGAAAAATACGACCTTGATGATGAGATCACACGCCCCTATTTCGAGGTTGACAATGTGATGGAAGGCATGTTTTATGTTGCCAACAGGCTGTATGGCCTTGAATTCACAAAAAGGAACGACATTCCGAAATACCATCCTGATGTAAATACCTTTGAGGTTAAACGTGAGGGGAAACATGTTGGCATCCTTATGATCGACAACTACCCGAGGCCTTCAAAAAGAGGAGGTGCATGGTGCGGCGCTTACAGAGGCCAGCGCCGTGATATAAATGGTAAAATGATCACTCCAATTGTGACAATGGTCACAAATTCAACTCCTCCGTCAGCTGATAAACCCTCGCTGCTTACTGCTGATGAAGCTTCCACATTATTCCATGAATTCGGACATGCTCTTCACAGTCTTCTCTCAGACATAACATACCCGGGAATGGGTGTGCCGCGCGATTTTGTTGAGCTGCCCTCACAGATAATGGAGCACTGGGTGCTCGAGCCTGATGTACTTAAGGTATATGCGAAACATTATCAGACTGGTGAAGTTATTCCGGTTGAGATTGTTGAAAAGCTTGACAAGGCAAGCAAATTCAATATAGGCTTCACTACAACCGAATTCCTTGCCGCTGCTCTTCTGGACATGGAATACCATTCATTAACAGAGCCAACTGAGCTTGACATAAGGGATTTTGAGAATAAGGCGATGGCAAAATGGGGACTTATACCTGAGATAAAACCGAGGTACAGATCAACCTATTTCAGCCACATCTGGGGCGGCGGCTATTCAGCGGGGTATTACAGCTACTACTGGAGCGAAATGCTCGATGCTGATGCTTTCCAGGCATTCAAGGAGACTGGTGACATATTCAATAAAGAGGTAGCTTCGAAATTTGAGAAGGAAATACTTGCACGGGGCGGAACAAAGGATGCCCTTGAGATGTATATTGCATTCCGTGGTAAAGAGCCCGGGATAGATGCACTTCTGAATAACAGGGGACTAAAATAATGACTATCCGGCTATTCCTGATATTATTCCTGTTCTTTACTTACATCAGCAGCAGTTTTGCTGCACCGGAGCCCAAAGCTGTGAAAGGCATCATGGATCTCAGCAAGATGAAGGAAGAAGAGCTTATTTTAATTAAGCTCAACGGTGAATGGGAGTTTTACTGGAACAAGATGCTCCGCCCGCATGACTTTAAATCGCGGGATGTAGAACCTGACTACTATGGCAAGGTGCCATCTTACTGGACCGATTACCCTCAGGAATCGGTAAAGACAGAAAAATATGGTTATGCAACTTACAGGCTTCTTATCATTCTTCCACCAGGGTACAGGGAGGCTCTGGGATTTGACCTCCCGGTATTCGACTCATCATATGACATTTATGTGAATGACCGATACTACGGCGGAAACGGAATCCCGGGAACATCAGAAGAAACCACAGAACCGGGCTACAGCAGGAACTTTTTCAGGCTCGATCCAAAAATGGATACTCTCTCGGTCATAATAAACGTTGCAAATTATCACCACCGGAGAGGCGGCTTCTGGCTCCCTCTTAAAATGGGGCCTTTCTTTGAGGTCCAGAAAAGGCTTGCAAACGGATGGGCAGGAAACTGGGCAGTAATCAGCCTTCTCCTGGGCTTTTCATTATTCTTCCTGCTCTTTTACATCCTGTCTCCAAAGGAAAAGGTTATGGGATTCTTTACCCTTACGACTATTGGATTGGGAATAAGGCCCTTATTCACATCACACTATCTTATAAACAATCTCTTTGATCTCGACTGGACATGGATAGTAAAATATGAGTATCTCGGATTATACTCAGTGATAATCGGATGGATATGGTTTGCCCAGGTACTATATCCGAATAGGTATTTCAGGTTAATGGCTTATATACTGACAGCATTCTTCATTCTTGCAGCCATACTTACACTGTTCCTTCCGGTAAAGATTTTCAGCTATTTCACATTAGTTCTTTATCCGGTGATGATCATTCTCATGATCTACAGCATCATACAGAGTTTCGTGGGAATCGTAAAAAAGAATCCTTTTGATATTATATATTTTCTTGCTTTTATCCTGCTAATAACCGGCGGAATTCACGATATCAAAGTATCCCTTGGCAAGTCGGCAACTTCACAAGGCTATGTGCTGACATACGTTGTTGTTGTATTTGTAATGATCCAGGCCGGGTTGATACTCTACAGGTGGATCAAAGCATTTTACGAAAAAGAAAAGCTCCAGAATGACCTTGAATTCATGAACAGGAACCTGGAGATTCTTGTCAGCGAAAGAACACAGGAACTTAAAACCAGGAATGATGAGATTGAAAAGCAGAGCTCCAGGATCGCGCTGCAGAATAAGCAGTTGTCGGAGACAATCCAGATGAAAAACAAGATATTCTCTGTCATCTCACACGACCTGAGAAGCCCTGTTGTGAACATTCTGTATATGCTTAATCTTCTTAAAGAGAAAGAGTATAAGGATAAATACGATTCGTTTGCCAACTCAAGTATAGATTATGCACAGCGCGTCATCTCCCTTATTGAAAATATGCTCGTTTGGGGAAGAGGACAGGAGGATAAAATCAAGTATACTCCGGGAAAGCTCAACCTTGCAGACATTATTCTTACAAATCTGAGCATCTTTAAGGAGACATCAGACAAGAAGGAGATCGCAGTCAATTTTACACAGGTTGGCAGCTCAATCTCATATTGCGACAAGGATCTGATAGACATCATCATAAGAAACCTCTTATCGAATGCCGTCAAGTACACTCCGCGCGGAGGTAGAATCAGCATCCTGCTTAAGGACAAGGCTACTGAAGATAACCTCATACTTTTAAAGATATGCGACAACGGCATAGGGATATCTCCGGAAAAACAGAAATACCTCTTTACCTCTTCCGAAGTGGCAAGCACTCCTGGCACAGAAAATGAAAAAGGGACAGGGCTCGGTCTGAAACTTTGCCATGAGCTCATCAAGATCAATAAGGGAACAATAAGTGTTGAGAGCAGGGAAGGCGAAGGAGCCTGTTTTTCAATAACTCTCCCGGTACAAGGTATTTAGATTCAGTACCTTATTCTGCAGTCAGGGCTCCTCTGGCGGGATTCGTGCGAATAAAGATGAACCCGGAAGTAGTGAATAGTCCGTACAATTTCTATATTTGGAACCATAAAAGTCATTAAAAAAATGAAAAGAATCAAAATACTTTTTCTGATCCTGTTTGTTACAGCAACCTGCCTTATAAACGCCCAGGATGATTTTGAAGCAAAACTTCTTTCAAGATTCCACACCATAACAAGCGAAGAGATGATGACCTGGATGGAAAAACTGTGTTCACCTGAATTCCAGGGAAGGTTGTCAGGGACACCTGAATTTATAGCCGGTGCAGAGTGGGTAGCAGGAATGCTGAAGGAATGGGGAATAAAGCCTGGCGGCGACAATGGAACTTATTTTCAGTGGTTTGATGCTCCTTATACGGTTGTCAACGACATCGGCACTCTCTCACTTAAAATCACCCAGACTGACGGTTCATCCATAATAAAGAATTATACCTATCCCGATGAGTTTTATCCCGGTATGAATTCAGGAACCGGCGAGATCACTGCTGAGGTGGTATTCGCTGGATTTGGAGTGACTGCTCCTGAACTAGGCTATGATGACTATAAAGGAATTGACGTGAAAGGGAAGATCGTTCTTGTCAACAGGGATGTACCTCCCACTGATGCAAGGAATCCCGAATATTCCAAATGGGTTAAATACTGCTATCATCAGTTTAAGCTTGAAAATGCGGTCAGGCATGGAGCAGCAGGGTTCCTGTATGTTGACGGCGCCAGTGCAAATCCCAATATTTCCTATGATCCTTCCATTATAGTAAGTGGAATAGGGCTACAGCCACTGGCTGACATCTTCTCAGGTCTGAATACAACAAATGCGGCAGTAATTGAAAAAATACGAAAATCCATCACCCCGGCTTCTTTCACTACCGGCAAAACCATGACAATCAGGGCTAATACAACCAGGCATTCTGAGGGCAGAGGATGTAATGTTGTTGGCATCATTGAAGGAACAGATCCTGTTCTGAAGGATGAAGCAATAATTATCGGAGGGCATCTGGATGCTGTAGGTAAAGCAGGCAAAGTTGTAAACGGAGCGCTGGATAATGGAAGCGGAGTGGTTGACATAATGGGTGCTGCCAAAGCGATGGCTCAGTCGGGGATAAAACTTAAGAGGTCAGTTGTGTTCCTTTTTATAGGCGGTGAGGAGACCGGTCTGCACGGAAGCAGGCTGCATGCAGAGAAACCGGCTCTGCCAAAAGAGAAAACAATTGTATATATCAACCTTGATATGGTAGGGAATGGTACAGGGCTCGTCGTAAATGCCTCTGCTCCTTACAAACAGCTTCTGACATATTTCGAGGAAGCCAACACAAAATATATCCATCGCCCTTTCCGGGGATCAGCTCCCGAACCCATAGATTATTACGGGCGCCCGAGAAGCGACACCTATAACTTCAGCTCCAGGGGATACAGAACCATGTCCCTTTTTACCACCGGCACTGTTAAAAAAATCTATTATCATCTTCCGGGTGATGATCCTGACGCAGTTACCATTGAAATAATGGAAGATGTTGCCAAAATGATCTATGTTGCCCTAACCACCATGGCAAATGATGAAAATCTGAAATTTTAATTACTCTTTAAATCCTTTCTTAACCAACCACTACCCTCCTAATGCCCGGTATTTCAGGAGCCATAATCATTGAAGGATTGGTATAGACCATGAGATAATGCTCACCCAAAATCTCCCTGGAAATTATTGTATTGTCTAAAGGAATATTATAACTTGCAGACCTTAGGGCTTCTTTTTTAGTTAACTACCAGATTATCATCATATTATGGATATTAATTCACATAATAAAACCGATTATGCGGAAAATTTTTACCTGGGCCTTGATATCGGTTCAGTATCATTGAATACCGTTCTGCTGGATGATGATTATCGCGTTCTATACGAGTATTACGATTTTGTTCATGGGAAACCATTTCAAACCCTTCATGACAGGCTCCTTTCAATTCAGAATGACTTACCTGCCATAAATTACAAAGGTATTGCAATAACCGGCACTGGCGGCAAGCTGGCAACGGAGCTTATCGGCGGTGTGGTTGTTAATGAAATAATTGCCCAGGCTACATCAACCAGCAAATTATTTCCTGATGCCCAGACCGTGATTGAAATCGGCGGTGAAGATTCCAAGCTCATAATTCTTGAGAAGGATCTGGCAGGAGGACCTTCAAAACTTGTGGATTTTGAAATGAACAGTATCTGCGCAGCTGGTACCGGATCATTTCTTGATCAGCAGGCACGGAGGATTGGCGTTCCAATTGAAAAAGAATTCGGGGAGATGGCTCTCAAATCGGTTAATCCTCCCAGAATTGCCGGCCGCTGCAGCGTCTTTGCCAAGAGTGATATGATTCATCTCCAGCAAATTGCAACTCCGCTTCAGGATATCGTTGCAGGACTCTGTTTTGCCCTGGCAAGAAATTTCCGCAGCACCGTAGCACGAAGCAAACCGATCAACAAGCCGGTAATCTTTTCCGGAGGTGTTGCTGCCAATGCCGGTATGGTCAGGGCTTTCAGGGAAGTGCTTGACCTGAGAGAAGGTGAGCTTATCATCCCCAGATACCATGCGTCAATGGGAGCCATAGGTGCTATTATGTATGTGCATGCCAACGGCCTTAAAATGGATGGTTTTAAAGGTCTGAAAAAGCTGGAGGAGTATCTGGCTGAAACATCATCATCCTTCTTTAGTCTGCCGCGGTTAAAGGAATCTGAAGCTGTCTATGATAAAAAAGTTAATTTCACGGGCGATAAAAGAAAAAGGCTTCCGGTGTATCTTGGCGTTGATGTCGGATCTCTCAGCACCAATGTTGTCCTTATTGACAAGGACCACAATGTAATCTCGAGGAGATACCTGCCGACAGCAGGAAAGCCTCTTGAGGCAATTCAGAAAGGGATAACCGAGATATATGATGAAGTAGGTGAATATGTGGAGGTTATCGGTGCCGGCACCACGGGATCAGGACGTTATCTGACCGGCGATTTCATAGGAGCAGATACTATCCGGAATGAAATAACTGCCCAGGCTACCGCTGCAATAGATTATGATCCTACCGTTGACACAATCTTCGAGATCGGAGGTCAGGATTCCAAATACATAAGCATTGAAAACGGGGTCGTGATCGATTTTGAAATGAACAAGGTTTGCGCTGCAGGGACAGGATCATTTCTTGAAGAGCAGGCTGAAAAGCTGAATATCAATATTGTTGAAGAGTTCGGATGCATGGCACTGAACTCAGAGTGCCCGGTAAAGCTTGGCGACCGCTGCACCGTCTTCATGGAATCGGACCTCAATTCATTTATGCAGAAAGGGGCCCGGAATGAAAATCTTGTCGGCGGTCTCGCTTACTCGATTGTATATAACTACCTCCAGAAAGTAGTTGGTGACCGCAGAGTTGGAAACAAGATTTTTTTCCAGGGGGGTGTTACGAATAATAAATCTGTCGTTGCAGCATTTGAACAGGTGCTGGGTAAGAAAATAATTATTCCGCCTCATTTTGATGTCACAGGCGCTATCGGCGCAGCCATTCTGGCCCGGAAGTCAATGGCTGAAGGACAGAAAACAACGTTCAGGGGATTTGGTGTTCGCAATGTCCACTACGATATCACACGGTTCACATGCCAGGGTTGCACCAACCACTGTGAAATAAGCCGTGTTAAGATTGAAGGTGAAAAGAAATCGCTTTTTTATGGAGGCCGCTGTGAAAAATATGAGATCGACTCTCGGAAAAAAGTGGCAAACAACATCCCAAATCTTTTCCAGGTAAGAACTGAGATGCTGATGGAGGGATACACTGAACCAACCGTTGATAATAAGAAACCGACAATTGGCATCCCCAGGGCTCTGATGGTGTTCTACCAGCAATTCCCCTTCTGGAGAACTTTCTTTGAGCAGCTTGGATTTTCCGTGGTAATTTCCAAAGAGTCGGATAAGACACTTTTGACCCGGTCGATTGAGATCATCACCACAGAAACATGCCTTCCCGTGGAAATGACTCACGGACATGTGGTTGACCTTATTGAAAAGGGAGTCGATTATATCTTTCTTCCTTTTATTGTCAACGCCAAATTCAAAGAAGGCGATCAGACATTTAACTGCAATTGCCCATGGATTCAATCATACCCCTTCATGGTAAAAGCTGCCCTGAAATCAAAAATAGATGAATCTAAATTACTTATCCCGACCCTTCATTTCAGATTCTTTGAACGTGCACTTGTAAAAGAGATGACCGGTTATTTCAACACAAAATTCGGGATAGGGAAAAAAGAAGTAAGGGAAGCATTATATTATGCCGACAGTGTTCAGACGATGTTTGAAAGGAAGCTGATGGAATACGGCAGGGAGATCATGAAAAATATCCCGGAAAACTGCCGCCCGGTAATCCTGCTTGGAAGATCTTATAACAGCACTGATCCCAGCCTGAACCTGGCACTTGTAGAGAAGCTCATAGGCAAGAATGTAATGCCTGTACCTGTCGATATGCTCGACCTGGCTCCTTATAATATATTTTATAACTACAGGAATATGTACTGGCCTAACGGTCAGAAAATTATAGCAGCAGCACAGCTTGTGGCCAAAACAGACGGGCTTTATGCGGTTTATATCAGTAATTTCCGCTGCGGACCGGATTCATTTCTCTGGCATTATGTTACGGAAGAGCTGAAGGGGAAGCCTTTCCTTCACCTTGAAGTCGATGAACACTCTGCCGATGCCGGTATGATAACGCGTATCGAGGCGTTTCTTGACAGTCTTAAAGGATCAGAGCTGAACAAGAAAAAAGATGTGACAGTGTTCAGACCAAGACCAAGTCCGGCTTCACCTCCGAAGGAGAGAATACTGTATTTCCCGTATATGAACGATGGTGCGTACATGGTTGCAGCCGCTGCACGTTGCGTTGGGGTCGCGTCGGAAGTTCTTCCCAAACAGACTGAGGAAGACCTTGCAATCGGCAGGGAGTATACCTCATCCAAGGAGTGCTTCCCGATGATTTGTGTTACAGGAAGCTTCATTAAAAAATTAAAGGAACCGGGAGCCGACCCGAAAAAGATAAGCTTCTTCATGCCCGACCACAACGGGCCATGCCGCTTCGGACAGTACAACCAGTTCCACAGGATACTGTTCGACAGACTGGGTTATGCCGACGCGGAGCTCATAACACCTTCGAATAACACATCCTATCAGGATATAGCAGGAGAACACGGACAGAAATTCAGGATCAACGCATGGAAGGGATTCATCGTTTCCGACTACATCAGAAGACTTCAATGCGAGACCAGGCCGTATGAGATCAACAAAGGTGAAACAGACAAGGTTTACCAGGATGCTATTGTGAAGCTGGAAAGATGCATTGAAAAGGGATCCAGGGGGTTGCATAAGGTGCTTGCAGGTATTGCAAATGATTTTATGGCAATAAAAGTCGATAAAAGCATAAAAAAACCGGTTGTTGCAATCGTCGGAGAAACTTTCATGCGCGACAATGCGGAGTGCAATGGTAATGTTGCCAATCGCCTTGAAGATCTCGGGGTTGAGGTAATTGTAGGTCCGTTTGCCGAATGGATATATTACTCGACTTACCGGTACACACGCGACAGCCGCTGGAAAAATGATACTGCCGGCATTATCAAGTCAAAAATCCAGAAGGTCGGACAGGACATAGTTGCTGCCTCTCTGCTGAGGGGTATTGAGAAATTCATCGATCGGGGGAAAAATATCCCCCTCCATGAGATGATGAGCCTGAGCAATAATTATATCAGTGAATTTTATGACGGTGAGCCGCCTATCGGAATTGGAACATCAGTGGCGATGACAAAGAGAGGAGCTTCAGGCATTGCAGCAATTCTGCCGTTCACATGCATGCCAGGAACCCTGGTAGCATCGGTTAGCGACTCCTTCAGGAAAGATCATAACAATATACCTTTTATAAATATTGCTTACGACGGGCAGGATTCGGTTTCGCTTGAGACAAGGCTGCAGGCTTTTGTGTTCCAGGTAAAAGAATTTGCTAAATGACTTTGAATCCCAGCTGCCCGAGCATATCCCTGGTATGTTTTGTTCCTCCATTCAGTTTGACGGAATAGGCTGTGAACTCCCTTCTGATCATGTAATCGCCTCTCTGGTTTTCGAAATCAGCAGGTGCAAACCGCAGGTTTATGTTGTCTTCATCAATATTATATGTATGAAGCACTGCTTCCCTGATCATGTCCTCGTCGCTTTTACCGATGCCATTGATTGAAATTACCGGTTTTTCAGGCTCAGGGATACTTACGGGATACCATTTTTTAAGAGGAAGATCAAAGAATTCTGACAGAGCATTTACCACTACTGATGTTCCGTTTGCTTTTCCGTCAGTTGAATATCCTGCAATGTGCGGAGTTGCAAGGAAAGTTTTGCCCATGAGCTCTATATCAATGTCAGGCTCATTTTCCCATACGTCAAGAACAGCGCCTGCAAGTTTTCCTGAATCAAGAGCTTTTTTCAAAGCGTTGGTTACCATTACTTCTCCCCTGGAGGTGTTAATGAACCATGTTCCCTTCTTCATTTTCTTAAAGCTCTTTTCATCAAACAAATGCCATGTACAATCTTCCCCAACAACATTCAGTGGTACATGAAGTGTCACAATATCAGACTTGTAGAAGATTGTACCAAGATCAACAAAATTGTCCCTGCCCTCCTTCCTTGCCCTGGGCGGATCATTAAGCAAAACATTCATACCCAGAGTCCGTGCTAATTTTTCAACTTTTGAGCCAACATTGCCCACTCCTACAATGCCAATTGTTTTTCCTTTCAGGCTGAATCTGAATTCAGAAGCTATCTTAAGCAGGGCGGCTGCGATATACTGCTGAACCGAAAATGAATTGCACCCGGGAGCATTGGTCCATTCAATGCCTTTCTTCTCACAATATTGTGTATCTATATGGTCGAAGCCGATGGTGGCCGTACCAATAAAACCAACTTTTGTGCCCTTAAGCAGGTCTTCCGTGCACTTTGTCCTGGTCCTGATAAGAAGTGCATCTGCGTCGGAGAGTGTTTTCCGGATGATCTGCTTACCGGACAGGTAAACAACATCGGCATATGGTTCGAGGGCTCCCTTAAGAAATGGTATCTTATTGTCGGCAACAATTTTCATACATTCTGTTTTAGGTCTGTAAGTTAAGAAATCCTGATAAATTATTTTGCTGGTGGAACTGAAAATTTTGGGAAGGAGCAGGAAGAAAACAGAAGCCGGACTCCTGAAATGGAAAATAAAGACAGATAAGTTAAATTTGTTTAATCAGTTCAGGCAGGAATCTCCAAAAAGATATCTTTGCTCCTCAATTGAAACAAACTTTTCGAAAAAGAAATGAGGAAAATCCTTTATGCCTGCTGTGATAAATGTTCAATCAACGTTGCATTGACGATGACACTTTTACATTTTTCCCCCTTATCTTGTAAGCTGAACGCACAACCGGAAATAAAAGCTGCATATTCGTCTAAAGCACCAGTCATTGACGGATTCGTTAAAGACGAGGTCTGGCAGAATGCCGCCATTATCAGCGATTTCTATCAGAAGGAGCCTAAAAACGGGTTACCGATATCCGAAAAAACAGAATTCCTTTTCCTTTTCGACAACCATAGTGTTTATGTTGGCATCAGGTGCTTCGATAATCCTGGTGGTATAATTGCAAAGGAGCTTGCAAGAGATGTCAGTCTTGGTGAAGATGACAGGATCCAGATTATTTTTGATACTTACCTCGATGGCAGGAGCGGGTACTGGTACCAGATCGGTCCCCGGGGAAGTATCGGCGATGCTCTTATCAACGAGAATGGAAAATACTTTAACAAGGCCTGGGATGGAATCTGGGATGGAAAAGCCAAGATTACAGAAAACGGCTGGGAGGCAGAGCTTATCATCCCTTTCAAAACTATGGGATTCAATAAGGCTTCCGATACCTGGGGATTAAAATGCATCCGGCACATTAAAAGAAAATCAGAGACTTCAACATGGCCTGCTGTCTCTCTGAATTCGGATAAATTCCAGGTCTCCGACGCAGGCAGGGTCACCGGAATAACTGGGATGACACAAGGTATTGGCCTTGACCTTATACCATATATAACCGGCGGCCTCAGCAAAAAGGATTATTCAGAAACTGAAACGGTTGCCGATATAGGATTGGATGCGTTCTATCAGATCACTCCATCAATAAAGGTTGCACTTACCGCGAACACCGATTTTGCACAGACAGAAGTGGATGAAAAGCAGATCAACCTGACGCGCTTCTCACTTTACTTTCCCGAGAAAAGAGATTTTTTCCTCGACGGATCAAATTATTTCATGTTCGGCATCAATGGCGATGACGATAATCCTAAGAAGACTTCAGTGATCCCTTTTTTTTCCAGAAGGATAGGTCTTGATAGTCTTGGTAATCCTGTTACAATAAAATATGGTGGAAAATTCACCGGGAAAGCCGGCAAGTGGAATTTCGGGCTTCTTCATATCAAGGACGATAATTCCTGGGATAACCTGGGGTATTCGGTGGGCAGAGTATCTCTTGACCTGGGAAGACAGTCATCAATAGGGCTAATAGGTACAAACGGAAATGCATCTTCAGAGGCATCGAATTCGACGGCAGGAATCGATATTAAGATTGGAAACTCAGCACTTAAGGGAAATAAAAACATTAATTACAGCCTGTATGGCATGAAGTCTTTTACCACAGGACTTAAAGGTGATGATTTCTCTTTCGGCACCGAGCTTAATTATCCCAACGACTTCCTTAATTTCAGGACTGGCTACATCCGGATCGGAAATAACTTTATGCCCGGACTGGGATTTGTACCAAGGAAAGGGATAAGCGATATCTATGGAGGAATTATGTTAGGGCCTCGTCCGGACAATTCTCCCGTACTCCAGGTTAAAACAGGCGTTGACTACTCCCTGATTTACGGACTTAACAAAAAAGACCTGCTGACAGCTGATATAAACCTCAGTTATTCCACTATCACTTTTCTGAGTGGCGACATTATCTCCGCTGCCTCACAATATCAGTATGAGAAGCTTGAGGAACCGTTCAATATCTTCAAATCAATTACTATTCATCCAGATGATTATCATTTCTGGCGACACACACTTACAATTACTTCTGCCAAAAAAAGAAATTTATGGGCACTTGCCAAATTTGGATTCGGTACCTACTATTCCGGAAAAAGAAGCGACCTGCTCATCCAGACGGGCTATAAAATTGCCGTTCCGGTATATCTTGGGGTTGATGCAGAACACAGATGGGTAGACTTGGAGGAGGGTGAATTTGTTACAAAAATATATCGTGTCAATCTTAATTTTCTGTTCGGCCCAAATATATCCTGGTCGAATTACGCACAATATGACAATAAATCAGAAAAGATCGGATGGCAGTCGAGGTTTAACTGGATAATCAAACCGGGTAAAGAAGTATTTCTGACCTTCAATTCTCCGACAATTGACCCAATGGAAAGATTCTCCCCGGAATCGTATGAAGCCAGGATCAAGGTGAAATACACTATACGGTTCTGATCCCCCTGCAACCTTAAAAAGGGGAGCTAACCCAGTAATTAATTGAATATAAGGTAATTGGGTTTAAGTATCCCTATAGTGAGGTTGGGGGTCATCCACAATCGTCATCTCATTCAGCAGATACCCTGCACCTGCAAACTTGTCGATTATGAACAGTACATAACGTATATCAAGGCTTATATTGCGGCTCTGTTCAGGATTAAAGGCCATGTCGCTTGCGACCCCTTCCCAGGCCCTGTCGAAATTTATGCCTATCAGATGTCCGTCGGCATTTATAACCGGGCTTCCCGAGTTACCTCCCGTTGTATGGTTGTTGGCAATAAAGCATACCGGCACCTCACCGTCCTGGGTATATATTCCGAAATCCCTCTCGCTGTAGAGCTGTCTCAGCTTTTCAGGAACATCATAATCATAAATTTCAGGATTGTCTTTCTCCATTATACCTTTAAGTGTAGTATAATGTCTGAAATAAACCGCATCTCTGGAATGATATCCCTGGACTGTTCCATAGGTGACCCTGAGTGTTGAGTTGGCATCGGGGTAAAACACCCTTTCCCTGTCAAACTCCATCTGCAGTGTCATATAATCCTTGTTAAGCCTCTGTATTTCAGAAGAGAGCCTCATGAATTCACCTCTTACATTTGATGCAAGGAAGTCACCTACGCTTCTTGCAAGCCTGTAAAAAGGATCCTTTTCGAGCTTCGCATGGGAACCTTTGTTGAATACACTAAGAAATGCGTCAAACCTGGTTGAGTCAGCAAATATAGTTTTGCCGTATGTCTTTTCAGCAAACGAACGGAAATCTCCTCTGCATGATTCTTTGATCTTTATATATTCCGGCGCCTGCCATTTTGCATCAAGATTCTCACCGTACATGGCCATTACAGACGCAAAGAGCTTCTTGTCAGTATCTATATTATAATTCCTGAAGAATCCCCTGGCTGTATTGATCAGGTCTTTTTTTGCAGCCTCGATCTTACCAGGTTCAGCATTGCTTTCATTTAAACCCGCAAACGCAACCATGTACCTGGCAAATCCCACAGCCTCTGCTCCGCTGCTGAAGAAGACATCAGTGGAGTAGCTGTTGACAAGGCTGTAGTCTTTCAGCTGCGAATACAATTCCTTGTATCGTGGAAGGATACTCCCATACCTTTTTTTTCTTGCTTCATCAGCATTGATCCAGTCAGTCAGCCTCTTCTCATACTCCTGCTTTTTGTCAATGGTATTCATTCTTTCAAGGCCCTGATTCTCACCTATCCATTTCTTCCAGGCATTGGCTAATCCGGATTTCTTTGCTGAATACTGAAGCCTGATAAGGGGATCTGTGTTCATTGCGGCTTCCATGATCTCTATCTTCCTTGTACGGATGTCAATCATCCTCGGATTGATATGATTCTTTACCATTTCAATATGGTATGACGGAACATATTCCGAGGTCGATCCCGGATACCCGAACACCATTGTAAAATCACCTTCACTGACACCTTTCACTGAGATCGGGAAATGGTATGCAGGCATATACGGAACATTTTCTTCTGACCAGGGAGCCGGCTTATTATCCCTGCCGGCATAAATACGGAATATTGAGAAATCTCCTGTGTGCCTGGGCCATACCCAGTTATCGGTCTCTCCGCCGAATTTCCCTATTGCCGAAGGAGGAGCTCCGACCAGTCTTACATCATTGAAGGTCTCATAAACGAGCAGGAAATACTGGTTTCCCATGTAGAAAGGCCTTATGCCGGCTGTGTAACCAGTTCCTTCAATTGCGCCTTTTCTGATAGCTTCTGTATTGGCATTTAAGATCTCCTCCCTTCTGGTGTCATCCATTCCTTCAGTAACTCCCTGTAACACTCTTTCAGTGACATCCTCCATCCTTTTAAGGAATGTGACGAACAGACCAGGGCAGTGTAGTTCCTGGTCGCGCGACATGGCCCAGAAACCGTTAGTAAGGTAATCATGCTCGAGTGAAGAGAGCGCCTGTATCCGGCTGTAACCGCAATGGTGATTGGTGATCAGAAGTCCGTCAGGTGATATCAGTTCGCCTGTGCATCCTCCGCCAAACGACACAACTGCATCCTTCATGCAAGCCCTGTTAACGCTGTAAATATCCTCAGCTGTAAGCTTAAATCCCTTTTCCTGCATGATCTTAATGTTGTACTTCTCAATCAGCATTGGGATCCAAATGCCCTCGTCGGGAAGTGCAGAAGCATTAAGCAGGATTACAGACAGAGTTGCAAATATCAGAATGGTTTTCTTCATTTTATTTTTATTAATAATTAAAAGAGGTTAATTCCTCTATTCATTTCCTTGGTGAATCTCGGTGTCTTTGCGTCTTGGTGGCACTTCTTTTTTTTGCCACCAAGGCTCCAAGGCACTAAGGATCACTAAGAAATACCATCAATTTTAACAAATTAATATTCTGAACAGGACTTTTAACTCAATTTCACAAAATCCAGAAGTTCCCTATAAAGTCTCTGAACCGGTAGTCCGACCACATTAAAATAAGATCCTTCAATACGGCTGCAGGCTGCCAGTCCAATCCATTCCTGTATGCCGTAAGCTCCTGCCTTATCATAAGGTTTGAAACCTTCCACATAATAATTTATCTCTTCCTCTGAAAGCTTATCAAAAGTAACTTTTGTTGAAACAGTAAATGTTTTCTCCTTTGCTTTTGAAAGAATCGTAACGCCGGTTATCACCTCATGAGTATCGTCCGACAGATCCCTTATCATCTGCCTTGCTTCATCGGCTCCGGCAGGCTTACCAAGTACTTTATCCTTGCACCAGACTATAGTATCGGCAGTTATAACTATCTCATTATCTTTAATTTCACTTCTAAACAATTTTGCCTTTTCACGCGCAAGGAAAAGAGCTATCTCTTCTCCGTGAAGATCCTCTGGAAAATCTTCGTTATAATCCTTTACAATGACTTCGAAATTAATGCCCAGCTGCCTCAGGAGCTCCTGCCTCCTTGGTGAGCGCGATGCCAGGATGATCCTGTATTTATTAAGCTTGTCAGCAATCATTTTCAGATCAGGTTGCCGGAAAGAATCACCTCCAGGAACAGCGAATAAAGTATACCAGAAAGCATAATCACCTTCATGATCGTGCTGGCGCTGTGTATCTGTTTCCTGTTCTTTGTCAGGGCTGTCAGGTATACTACATAAAGCAGAGGCAACACCACCAGCATCGAAAGATAAAGAAGGGTTATCCTGTCAGAAATATAAAAGGCCCAGATAAAGTAGAGCGAAGCAATCGTTATCAGCAAGAGCGCTGTCACAACAATCCTGGAGCCCTTTATTCCAAGGGTTACCGGCATTGTATTCATTCCGAATGCACGATCGCCTTCATAGTCCTCAATATCCTTGATTATTTCACGAGTAAGCGTGGTAATGAAAGCGAACAGGGAAAATCCGCCTATCCACCAGAACATGAAGTTAAGGGGAGGAACCCCTATAGCATTTGCATTATAATACCTGTACACGAAAGGCCATTCGTATATTACAACGAGGAAGGGCACCATGGCAGTCATAATTGCCACGATAAGATTGCCGATAAGAAACTGGCGCTTATAGCTTGCGGAGTAAAAATAGAGGAGCCCGGATACGAGCAAAAACAGCAGGCCAAGCCACAGCGATCCTGCCTTCCAGGAAACATATGCGCCTGCAGCCACCCCCGCGATGTTGAGAATATTGTGCCACATCATTGCCTGTCGCCTGGGGATCTTTGTCCCTACTATTACCTTGCCCCTGTTGATAAGATCGGTCTTAATGTCGAAGTAATCATTTATCACATAACCTCCTGCAGTAATAAATACTGTTGCAGCAACAAGCAAAATGAAGCAATGCAGCGGGCACTGGAGATTCATGGGCACATGGGTGCCTGTACCGTCCAGCAGGGTGACTGTCACCCTGCCCAGCAGGGGTTCAATCACAGCATACCTCATCAGCACCATTGTAAGGATTACAATGAGCAGGTTCTGCCATCTTATCAGTTTAAAAAACTCTTTCATATTACCAGGTAAATGCGTCAGTATCCATCCAGTTATTATGCAGCCGGAGCACCTGTTCAATGACATCCCTTACGCAGCCTTCCCCTCCCTTTCTGTCAGAGATGTAGAGGGCGACCTGCTTTATCTCGCTGTCAGCATCTGAAGGACACACGGGAACGCCTGCATGCTTCATGACGACAAAATCAGGAATGTCGTCACCCATGAAGAGTATTTCTGAATCGCTCAGACCGTATCTCTTCCTGAATTCATTATAATGATCAATCTTAGCCCTGCTGTTAAGATATATATCTTTTACGCCCAGAAGCTTAAGCCTTTTTAGATATTCCCTTGAGTTGCTCCCTGAAATTATGCCCACGTGATATCCTTTTCTGACAGCCAGCTGGAGGGCGTAGCCGTCGCGCAGATTAACGGTTCTGTTGGGAACGCCGAAAGAATTAAGGTTGATGGTCTGAAGCGATAGCACACCATCAATATCAAAAATAAAAGCCTTTACTTTTGATATTTCCTCCTTGAAGTTTGCCATTCCTGGTTGTTTTTATAATGTTCGATTATTGACAGGGTAACCTCCTGATATACCTTCCGGAGATCAGGGGAGAAAGATAGTAAATCCAAGTGTTTTGCAATAGTGTTCCGGTCATTTCTCACCGCCGGACCTGTCTGTGATGCTTCCGGGCCTTTTTTCAGTGCTTTGTATATGGTCTCCTTTATGAGTGGTTCCAGAACATCAAAGGAGAATCCTCCCTTTTCAGCTATCTCACTTCCGGCAGTAAGCATGTGATTAAGGAAATTGCAGGCGAAGACTGCTGCCAGGTGAAGCATTATTCTGTGGTCAGCATCTGTAATGAATACTCTTGCCCCGAGCATCCCTGCAAGTGCTGTCAGAATATCTGACTGTTTTTTGTCAGCGGCTTCAATAAAGAAAGGAAGCCCTTTGAAATTTATCCTCCTATTTAAGGAAAATGTCTGCAGTGGGTAAAACACACCCTTTCGCTCAGTTTTTTCCGGAAAAACATCCAGCCCATAGCTTCCTGCAGTATGTGCAACCATTGTGTTACGGGGGCATTTTATTTTGTTCAATACTTCCGGGAGCCGGTGGTCGGGCACTGCCACAATTATTACATCAACAGGATCAGGGAAAATAAGATCTGAAGACCATGAGGCATTAAATTTCGATGCCAGTTTTTTTCCCCTTGCCGGTGTCTCAGAAACTATCTGGCGTATCACAATGCCTGAAGAATGCATCGCTTTGCACAGAGCCCCGGCCACTCTGCCTGCACCTGCAAATGATACATTGAACTGCGCCATGAAAATTATTACTTTTTCCCGTAAAGGCTTGATTTAAGATCAGTTACCTGGATGTTGTAGATTTTATAGTATGAATAGTAGTAAGAATTGCTGCTGTTCATCATATAAGTACAGTCCCAGAAGATATCGCCTGATATTTTAATCTGGCTCTGACCTTTAAGGTCCAGGTACCTGTCATACATTTCATTCGGGTTGCAGAAATGGTAATAATCGTAAGATATGCCATTGTAGATTGAGAATGTGGCATTTCCTCCGTTTGAACCATAAGATATTGACGAATAGTCCATTATTTCATCAGTGATTGAAAAGAGCACATCTTTGCCGCATCCGCATTTCACCTGTTTCTTGCAGCCGTTGAATGATATTGCCGGCAAAAGAATAATCAGAGCAATAAATATTTTACGGATCAGTCTGGACTTCATTACTTTCGCATTTCCTATATAACACACAAAGTAAGCTTATATTTCATTGATTGCAAAAAAATAAGCCGCCAATTGTTGATTGACGGCTTTTCATCAGAGTTATGGCTGATTCAGGCCTGGGCAGTAGGTCCGCCGAAACTGAGCGGCATTACAGGCCCTGAGCCTTTTACTTCTTTAATATGTCCGTGAACCGATTCGTACTTGGCAATATTATCCTGAAGCGCTGCAACAAGCCTCTTTGCATGTTCAGGAGTAAGTATGATCCTGGATTTAACCTGGGCTTTGGGTATCCCGGGCATGATCCGTACAAAGTCAACTACAAATTCCGAAGATGAATGAGTAATTACCGCCAGGTTGGAATATATCCCCTGCGCAGTCTCCTCATTCAGTTCAATGCTGATCTGGTTCTGTTCTTTAGGATCCGGCATAACTTGCTGTTTTAAAATTACCTGGTTTTTTCGCTTCCGGCTTCAACTTCTGATTCCTGTTCGGTGCCAACGAGGTTTTCATACTCCTCCAGCGATCCGACTATGATGCTGTTGTATTCGCGCTGTCCGGTACCTGCAGGAATAAGATGCCCTACTATAACATTCTCCTTCAGACCTTCAAGCTTGTCAACCTTGCCAAGAATTGCGGCTTCATTGAGAACCTTGGTAGTCTCCTGGAATGAAGCTGCCGAGAAGAAGCTGTTTGTCTGAAGCGCTGCACGTGTAATACCCTGAAGAACCTGGCTTGAAGTTGCAGGAACAGCATCCCTCGCCTCAACAACCTTCAGGTCCTTGCGTTTCAGCATCGAGTTCTCGTCCCTCAGTTTGCGGGCTGTAACTATCATCCCCGGTTTAAGAGTCTGTGAATCTCCGGCATCAAGGATATACTTCTTGCCATAGATCCAGTCATTCTCATCCATGAATTCCAGCTTGTCAACAACCTGTCTTTCAAGGAATTTCGTATCACCCGGATCAACTATCTCAACCTTGCGCATCATCTGGCGGACGATGATCTCAAAATGCTTGTCGTTGATCTTCACGCCCTGCAGACGGTAAACTTCCTGTATCTCGTTCACGATATATTCCTGAACCTTTGTCGGCCCCTTGATCGACAATATATCTGAAGGAGTGATGGCTCCGTCGGAAAGGGCCACGCCTGCCTTCACATAATCGTTTTCCTGTACAAGTATCTGTTTTGAAAGGGGAACAAGGTATTTCTTCACCTCATCGGATTTCGATTTGATTGATATCTCCCTGTTGCCTCTTTTTATCTTTCCGAACGTCACTTCACCGTCAATTTCGGAGACGATTGCCGGGTTGGAAGGGTTCCTTGCCTCGAACAGTTCGGTCACCCTTGGCAGACCACCTGTTATATCGCCTGATTTGCCAACCGCGCGCGGTATCTTGGCCAGGATGTCGCCTGCTTCAACCGTCTTGTTCAGGTCGGCCACAAGGTGAGATCCTACAGGAAGGTTGTACATCCTCAGCTCCTCTCCTTTTGATGACATTATCTTGATAGCCGGGTTTTTGGTTTTATCCCTGCTTTCAATAATGACCTTCTCCTTGAAGCCTGTCTGCTCATCTGATTCCTCGCGAAAAGTAATGCCTTCAATAAGGTAATCGAATGCCACCTTGCCTGCCACCTCCGAAATTATCACAGCATTGAAAGGATCCCACTCGCAGATAAGCTTTCCTTTTTCAACCTCTTTCCCTGGTTTTACATAAAGCCTTGATCCATATGGTATTGTATGAGTTGTCAGAGCTATTCCGGTTTTCTTGTCGATGATCCTCAGTTCTGCCAGACGGCCTATAACAATCTCTACATTGCCCTTGTCTGCATCCTTCTTCGTAACTGATCTGAGTTCCTCTATCTCTGCAATTCCGGCATAGCGGGCAACCAGCCTTGATTCAGTAGTAATATTTGAAGCTGTACCTCCTACGTGGAAGGTACGGAGTGTAAGCTGAGTTCCGGGTTCACCGATGCTTTGAGCTGCAATTACTCCTACAGCCTCGCCCTTCTGTACCATCAGGCTTGTGGCAAGGTTGCGTCCGTAGCATTTTGCGCATACTCCCTTTTTCGACTCGCAGGTAAGAACCGAACGTATCTCAACCTGCTCAATGGGTGAATCCTCTATTTTCTTAGCCAGATCTTCCGTAAGTTCCTGACCTGCTTCAACAATAAGTTCCCCGGTAAGCGGATGGAAGACATCGTGAACGGTTGTACGGCCGAGTATCCTTTCGTAGAGTGACTCAACCACTTCCTCGTTCTTCTTGATTGCAGTTGCGACCAGACCTCTAAGTGTACCGCAGTCCTCTTCATTAATGATGACATCCTGCGACACATCAACAAGACGTCGTGTAAGATAACCTGCGTCAGCTGTCTTTAATGCTGTATCAGCCAGCCCTTTGCGTGCACCGTGTGTCGAGATGAAGTATTCCAGCACCGACAGTCCCTCCTTGAAGTTTGAAAGGATAGGATTTTCGATGATCTCCGAGCCGGTAGCACCAGACTTCTGCGGCTTGGCCATAAGTCCCCTCATCCCGGAGAGCTGACGGATCTGTTCCTTTGAACCCCTTGCTCCGGAATCAAGCATCATATAAACCGAATTGAATCCCTGCTTGTCGTTGGAGAGCTGTTTCATAAGCGACTGCGTCAGTCTTGCATTGACGTGTGTCCAGATGTCAATGATCTGGTTATATCGTTCATTATTGGTTATGAATCCCATGCTGTAGTTGCTCAGCACCTCTTCAACCTGTTCGTATCCTTCAGTTACGAATTTTGTCTTCTCTTCAGGAATGATTACGTCGTCGAGATTGAATGAGAGACCGCCCCTGAACGCAGAGTTGAATCCGAGGTTCTTGATCGCATCAAGGAAGTCGGAAGTCTTGGCCATGCCGGCACTCTTCAGAACGCGCCCGATGATATCCCTTAGCGATTTCTTCGTAAGAATCTCGTTTATAAAACCAACCTCTTCAGGAACATGCTGGTTAAAGAGCACCTTTCCGACTGAGGTTTCTATAATATGGTTGACCATTTCCCCGTCAACCCTGTCAGATACCTTAACTTTTATAATTGCATGCAGGTCGATCCTGCCTTCATTATATGCTATTATCACCTCCTTGGGTGAATAGAATGTAAGGCCTTCACCCCTGACTTTTTCCTTATCGGTACCCTTTTTGCCCTTTGTCATGTAATATAAGCCGAGGACCATATCCTGTGAAGGTACTGTGATCGGGGCCCCGTTTGCCGGGTTAAGGATATTGTGTGAAGCCAGCATGAGCATCTGTGCTTCAAGTATCGCACCATTGCCCAGAGGAAGGTGGACAGCCATCTGGTCACCGTCAAAGTCGGCGTTGAAAGCCGTACAAACGAGCGGGTGAAGCTGGATAGCCTTTCCTTCAATAAGCTTCGGCTGGAAAGCCTGGATGCCGAGCCTGTGCAGTGTGGGAGCACGGTTAAGCAGTACAGGATGTCCTTTGAGCACATTTTCCAGGATATCCCATACAACAGGATCTTTCCTGTCAACTATTTTCTTCGCCGATTTTACGGTTTTAACAATCCCGCGTTCTATCAGCTTGCGGATTATGAACGGCTTATAAAGCTCAGCCGCCATATCTTTAGGGAGGCCGCATTCGTGAAGGTTCAGTTCGGGACCCACAACGATAACGGAACGGGCAGAATAGTCAACTCTCTTTCCGAGGAGGTTCTGGCGGAACCTTCCCTGTTTTCCTTTAAGACTGTCGCTCAACGACTTAAGAGGCCTGTTTGCATCTGTTTTAACAGCATTGGCTTTTCTTGAATTATCGAAAAGCGAATCAACAGCTTCCTGCAGCATCCTCTTTTCATTCCTGAGGATCACCTCGGGAGCTTTAATCTCTATCAGTCTCTTAAGACGGTTATTCCTTATAATGACACGCCTGTAAAGGTCGTTCAGGTCGCTTGTGGCAAAACGGCCGCCATCGAGCGGAACCAGAGGACGAAGTTCGGGCGGGATGACAGGTACAACCTTAATGATCATCCATTCCGGCTTGTTGACATGCTTGGAGTCCCTGAATGCCTCGACAACCTGAAGCCTCTTGAGAGCTTCGTTCTTGCGCTGCTGCGATGTTTCAGTATTTGCCCTGTGACGGAGAGTATATGACATCTCGTCAAGGTCAAGGCGGCTGAGAAGCTTGTATAGAGCCTCAGCTCCCATATCTGCAACAAACTTGTCGGGATGGGTATCTTCAAGATACTGGTTTTCCTTGGGCAGTGACTCAACGATATCTATGTACTCCTCTTCTGTCAGGAAGTCAAGAGCTTTGACGCCGTCGGCCGCCTTGATGCCCGGATTTACAACCACATACCTTTCATAATAAATTATGGAATCGAGTTTCTTTGTGGGAAGCCCGAGAAGATAACCTATTTTGTTGGGCAGGGAGCGGAAATACCATATATGAGCTACCGGGACCACCAGTGAGATATGTCCCATCCTTTCGCGGCGCACTTTCTTTTCGGTTACTTCAACACCGCACCTGTCGCAAACGATTCCCTTGTAACGTATGCGCTTGTATTTCCCGCAATGGCATTCGTAATCCTTTACCGGGCCGAATATCCTTTCGCAGAACAATCCGTCGCGCTCAGGCTTATAGGTACGGTAATTGATTGTCTCAGGCTTCAGCACTTCACCGCTCGAGCGATCGAGAATCTCTTCAGGTGAAGCGAGACCTATTGAGATCTTTGAGTAACTTGTTTTAGTTTTGTTATCTCTTCTGAATGACATATATTGGATTTTTATTATTCAATTTTAATTGTTTCACAGTATGAGCTGTTAATCAAGAATAACGCTCAATCCAAGACCTCTCAGCTCGTGCAGAAGCACATTGAGCGATTCAGGAATCCCCGGATGCGGCATCGGCTCGCCCTTGACAATTGACTCATAGGCCTTTGCACGGCCGATAACATCATCTGACTTGATGGTGAGTATCTCCTGCAGAATATGCGCAGCTCCGAAAGCTTCAAGGGCCCATACTTCCATTTCACCGAATCGCTGGCCTCCGAACTGGGCTTTACCGCCGAGAGGCTGCTGGGTTATGAGGGAATACGGACCGATTGAACGGGCATGCATTTTGTCGTCAACCATATGGCCGAGCTTGAGCATATAAATAATTCCTACGGTTGCCGGCTGGTCAAATCTTTCCCCTGTGCCTCCGTCATACAGGTATGTCTTGCCGTATTTGGGAAGGCCTGCCTTTTCGGTATACTCAGTGATCTGATCGATAGTTGCACCGTCAAATATCGGCGTGGAAAATTTCATTCCAAGTTCCTGTCCGGCCCAGCCAAGAACAGTTTCATATATCTGTCCGAGGTTCATCCTCGAAGGCACTCCGAGAGGATTAAGAACAATGTCAACCGGGGTTCCGTCCTCAAGGAAAGGCATATCTTCCTGGCGGACTATCCTGGCAACGATACCCTTATTACCATGCCTTCCGGCCATCTTGTCTCCTACCTTTACCTTGCGCTTCTTTGCAATGTACACTTTTGCAAGTCTGACGATGCCTGCAGGCAGCTCATCTCCTATTGTGATGTTGTACTTGTTGCGCTTATATACTCCGTCAACCTCCTTGTACTTTATTACATAGTTATGAAGGAGCTGCTTTATCTGGTCGTTCTTTTTCTTGTCAGTGGTCCACTTGTTCGGGTTGACATTCAGAAAATCAACATCCTGAAGCTGCTTAAGGGTGAATTTGCTTCCTTTAGGTATCACATCCACATTGAGATAATCCTTTACTCCCTGTGATGTTTTTCCATTAACCAGGATGAACAGCTTGTCAATGAGTTTTGATTTAAGCTCATTGGCGCGTTTGGTGAATTCGTGCTCAATTTTCTCGAGCATCGGTTTTTCAACAGCCTTGGCTTTCCTGTCCTTGACAGCCCTGGTAAACAGCTTCTTGTCGATCACCACGCCCTCGAGTGAAGGTCCTGCCTTCAGGGAAGCATCCTTGACATCGCCGGCTTTGTCGCCGAAGATAGCCCTCAGGAGTTTTTCCTCGGGTGAAGGATCAGATTCGCCTTTCGGCGTGATCTTTCCGATCAGGATGTCTCCCGGCCTGATGCGGGCGCCAACCCTGATAAGTCCGTTCTCATCGAGGTTTTTGGTAGCTTCCTCGCTAACGTTTGGAATGTCGGAAGTGAGTTCTTCCAGTCCGCGTTTTGTATCACGTACCTCAAGGAGATACTCATCGATATGCACGGAAGTGAACATATCTTCCTGCACCACCCTTTCGGAGATCACTATCGCATCCTCAAAGTTGTAGCCTTTCCAGGGCATGAATGCCACTTTAAGGTTCCTGCCGAGTGCAAGCTCTCCGTTCTTGGTGCCATAGCCTTCGGTGAGCGCCTGTCCCTTCTTTACTTTTTCACCTTTCCTGACTACCGGTATGAGGTTGATACAGGTATTCTGGTTGGTCTTCTTGTATTTGGGAAGCGTATATCTCTTTACATCATCATCAAAGCTCACAAATTTCTCTTCGTCGCTCCTGGTATACCTGACTACTATTTCGTTAGCATCGACCGATTCCACAACTCCATCACCCTCAGCAACTATGAGAATGCGGCTGTCCTTGATAACCGTGGTCTCAAGTCCTGTACCGACGATTGCCGATTCAGGGTTGATAAGAGGGACAGCCTGGCGCATCATGTTCGATCCCATGAGAGCCCTGTTGGCGTCATCATGCTCGAGGAATGGAATAAGTGATGCTGCAATGGATGCTATCTGGTTCGGTGCGACATCCATGAAGTCGATCTTTGCAACTTCTTCAAAAGGATAATCGGCTTCATATCTGCATTTTGCCCTTGAATCCGCAAAATGTCCGTCTTTCTGAAGGGGTGCATTTGCCTGGGCTATCATCTTTTCTTCTTCTTCTTCGGCGCTCATCCATACAATCCCGTCCCTGGTGAAGTCGACCTGGGCGTTATGTACCTTGCGGTAAGGTGTCTCGATAAACCCGAGATCGTTGATCTTTGCGTAGACGCAGAGCGACGATATAAGCCCGATGTTCGGGCCTTCGGGAGTCTCTATCGGGCAAAGACGGCCGTAGTGTGTATAATGAACGTCCCTGACCTCAAAGCCTGCTCTTTCGCGTGAAAGGCCACCCGGACCAAGGGCCGACATGCGGCGTTTATGTGTCATCTCAGCCAGAGGGTTGGTCTGGTCCATGAACTGCGAAAGCTGGTTTGTTCCGAAGAATGAATTTATAACAGATGAGAGTGTTTTTGAATTTATGAGATCGACCGGTGTGAAAACCTCGTTATCCCTTACATTCATCCTCTCACGGATTGTACGGGCCATGCGGGCAAGCCCCACGCCGAACTGGGCGTAAAGCTGTTCGCCTACCGTGCGTACCCTCCTGTTGCTGAGGTGGTCAATATCATCGATATCGGTTTTTGAGTTTATCAGCTGAATGAGATACTCAATGATCTTAATGATATCCTCCTTTGTAAGGATTTTTACATTGATATCAGTATTGATGCCGAGTTTCTTGTTGATCCTGTAGCGGCCTACTTCGCCGAGGTCATATCTCTTATCGGAAAAGAACAGTTTGTCGATCACGTCGCGGGCAGTAGCCTCATCAGGAGGTTCTGCATTTCTCAGCTGACGGTAGATATAGAGAACTGCTTCTTTCTCTGAGTTACAGGGGTCCTTCTGCAGCGTATTATATATAATTGCGTAATCCGACAGGGTTGTATCGTCCTTGTGAAGGAGTATAGTCTTCGCACCTGATTCAACAATGAGGTCAACATGTTCAGGCTCAATGGCTGTTTCCCTGTCGAGGATCACTTCATTTCTTTCTATTGAAACGACTTCGCCGGTGTCCTCATCGACAAAGTCCTCGACCCATGTCTTAAGAACCCTTGCAGCCAGTTTTCGGCCAACGAGCTTCTTGATATTTGTCTTGGATACTTTGTGTTCTTCGGCGAGGTTAAATATCTCCAGTATTTCCTTATCGCTTTCGAAGCCGATTGCGCGCAGGAGCGTGGTGACGGGAAGCTTCTTCTTCCTGTCGATATAGGCATACATCACATTGTTGATGTCGGTGGCAAACTCGATCCATGATCCCTTGAACGGGATTATCCTTGCAGAGTAGAGCTTTGTTCCGTTTGCATGTATGCTTTGTCCGAAGAAAACACCTGGTGACCTGTGCAGCTG
>Ga0105099_10000223_pt1 | contig 38594 bp, 32 predicted proteins | sample PPLLak3cmMay2015_2_FD_79138 | JGI IMG/M metagenome (GOLD analysis project Ga0105099, IMG submission 79138) | Freshwater sediment microbial communities from Prairie Pothole Lake near Jamestown, North Dakota, USA - PPLs Lake P8 Core (1) Depth... | ecosystem: Environmental > Aquatic > Freshwater >... | reverse complement strand
CGTTTGACTATGGCACGCACGAGGACTGGGTCACGAGCTCGGGAAAGCCACTGAACATGACCGGTATGTGCGACAATTACCGCATTCCGAAACGGCGGTATTATTATCTGCGTAATCAGTGGCTTGGTACAAATCCTCCTACCTGGCCGGTAGCGGGCACTGCCGCAAAACTGAAGCTGAGTGCCGATAAAACAGCTATTCTCAACAACGGCACCGACGATTGCCTTTTGCTGGTAACGGTCCTTGACGCTCAAAACAGCCATATCAGTAACGCTGCTAACGTGACACTCAAGGTAACATCCGGTAACGGCGTGTTTCCCACCGGTGATACCGTCACGCTTGCCGCTGTGGACGGACTTGCCGCCATCGAGTTACGTTCGTACAAACCGGGGACTGCAACCATCACTGCAAGTTCAGCCGGACTTGCCCCGGCAGAACTCTCGATTGTTGTCAATGATGAATCAACGACCCCGATCAACCATCATATCGACATGAACAACGCCGCTTCCCGTCAAAAGCAACTGTATCTGCAGGGCGGGTTTGTCTCCGGAAATGCCATGCGGATCACCTACCGGATCAACGGCGAATTTTCTGTGTCAAAAAAACCGGCGCTTGAAGTGTTCACTGCGCAGGGAAAAATGATCCGGCGTATTTCACTGAAAGAGCGGTCCGGGACAGTTCATATCGGGCAATGCAAAAGCGTTTCAGCGGGGCTTTTTATATGCAGGCTGGTGTATGATAACCGGGCTGCTGTAATCAAGAACATTTTAGTGCGCTAACGGATAAAAATAACAATTATCAACTATAATACAATAACAAATACCAGGAGGTATCAGATGAAAAACAGAGGATTAGTGCTTATGTGCAGCGTGTGTTTCGTTTTAATTCAGGCTGCCGGGGTATGTTTTGCCGGTCCATACGTAAAACCCGCGAGCCAGCGTGAAAAAATCTGCATAAACCAGGACTGGAAATACATGACAGGAGACATTACCGGCGCTGAACAGACGAATTTCAACGATGCGAGCTGGGGGGCGATTAGCATTCCCCATTCATTCAGCATTCCCTACTGGCAGGAAGGTATCATGGCAGGAAACGACAATAAACCCGCATGGGGATGGTATCGAAAAAAATATAGTATCCCCCAGGCATGGAGCACACGGCGGGTGTTTGTTGAATTCGAAGCGGCGTTTCAGCGTGCCTGGGTGTATGTAAACGGTTCTCTGGTTGGCGAGCATAAGGGAGGATACACTGCTTTTTGCTTTGATATAACCGACAAAGTCACTTTTGGCAGTGATAATGTCATTGCGGTCCGATTGAGCGCTGCATGGGACAAAGAGATTACGCCTCTTGCAGGTGAGCATCAGTTTTCAGGCGGTATTTATCGTGACGTGCATCTGACATCGACAGCTCCGGCACATGTGACCTTTTACGGCACGCATGTCAGGACTCCGTGGTCCACTCCGGTGCGCAGCGACGGGAATTATACCGGCCCGACTTCGTTTCCGACAGCGCCTGTTTCTGTCAAGACCGAGGTGAAGAATGCCGGCCAGGCTGCAAAAAGCTATACGGTAAAAAGCATTATAGTCGATGCAGACAACCAGATAGTCGATTCCAGCATGAAGTCGTCAAACAATATTGCCGCCGGTGCAACCTATACGTTTGCCCAGACAACAACCGTAAACAGTCCCAAAATGTGGTCTCCGGCCAATCCGTACATGTACCGGGTCTATACCGAAGTTTATGACGGCGCAACGGTTTTGGATACCTATGAGAGCCCGCTGGGAATCCGCTGCATTCAATGGACCGGCGCCCAGGGCTTTTATATCAACGGACAGCACCTGTGGCTGCACGGATTCAATGTGCACCAGGATCATGCAGGCTGGTGCGATGCGGTCGCCCAGACCGGCGCATATCGTGACGTGTGGATGTGTAAAAAAGCAGGGAACAATATCATCAGAGGCTCGCACTATCCCCACAGTCAGGCATTTTCCGATGCGTGCGATAAACTGGGGATTATTTTCTGGCAGGAATTTCCCATCTGGGGCATTGGCGGCTGCAACGGCGCGACGAACTGGAGCTACAGCTATGCGTATTACGGTTCCGCGGGCAATTTTGAAGCCAACACCAAGGCGATGCTTGCGGAGATGGTCAGGCAGCATAGAAACCATCCGTCAATCGGCGTCTGGAGCCTTGGCAACGAATATACCTATACACAAAGCTCGCAGTTGACTCCATTAAAGGCGTTTGTAACGGAACTTAACAAAATGGTCAAGGCCGAAGACAGCCTTTTTGCAACAGCATGCGGTATGGGATATGGCGATTGCCCGGCAAGCCAGTTGGCGCCGCTTGTTGACGTATCGGGTTATAACGGCGACGGCCTTGGCGTCACCAATCCCGGCAAACCGAACCTGATGAGCGAATTCAATAACGGTGGCGGTCGGTCCAGACCCAACAGCGCCAGCCTCGGCGCAAATGAGGGTACGCAATACGCGTGGCGCAGCGGCGCCATACTCTGGTGCGGATTCAATCACGGCAGCAACCGGGGCATGGGCAGCATGGGTATTATCGATAATGATAGAATTCCCCAGCGGACATATTTTACCTATTGCCAGACATGGGGCGGCATGACCCTGCCGACCTTTGCCGTGAGCGGCACCGGCACAAAGGTTCAGTTGTTTGCCGATGTGTATACAAACCCGTCTGTGACATTTCAGCACAATAATAATATAACCGTTAAAAATAACGGCACCGAAGACGTCATGCTGGTTGCCCGTATTGTTGATGGTTCCGGCGCATGGATCAATCAAAACGTCCAGGTGACTTTGACAGCACCGACAGGCGCGGGCAAATTCGCCACCGGGTCGACCCTGACGCGGGCTGCGCCGTGGGGCATGCTAGGCGCGGAGTTCCATGTTTCATCCAAACCGGGGCCGGTAACCATCACCGCATCAGCGCCGGGTATGGAATCCAGCTCGATTACATTCACGGTACAGGATAATCCTGTTGCTATACATGAACCAAACGTCACGACACTGAATCAGCAGGGGAAAAACAGGCTCTCGGTGAAACAGGCCAGCTTCGGCCAGGGAGTTCGTGTTTTTTACGCCATTACCGGTGAATTTTCAGCGTCAAAACAGCCTGTTCTCAATATTTATGCAATGGATGGAAGCCTTATCGGGCAGGTACCTCTGAAAGATAGGACAGGGGTAGTTGAACTCGATAATCAAAAAATGCATCTTCCGTCGGGCGTTATTATTTGCCGGTTAATGTATGGAGGAGTGTCGGCAGAGGTAAAGAGCATTATGCTTCGCTAATCAGAAAACAGTGTTCTGCATTGAAAATGGGAGAAGCAGATGACATCGGATTCCGTAATGAAACCTTCTGCGTTGCGATAAAGCCGATGATCGGTAACCGTATATGCTTTCCGAAATCATCCGGGGAAAACAAACGAATCGTTTCGGTATTCGATCTTCAGGGAAGGCTTGTGTACCGTTCCGAGGTCGCCGGACAGGTTGTTGCTATCGGCAAACAGGATGATTTAGTGTCTGTAGCTGAATTATCTACGCAATACGAGTAGATAAAATCAAAGCGTAGATGAGTCAGCGTACAGACACTTACCCCAAAGCCATACAACACCTTACAAAAGTTTCCGGCTTTGCCGGGTTAGGATTTAAGTTGTATGTTGTACAGGTATACGAGGTACAAGCAAAAACTGGTGAATAGCAGGTGTGGTTCATTAATTAATATAAAAGAGGGAAACGCTTGTATAATGAATACATTTAAAAAAAACCGCAATGCCCTGTGTTGTTTTTTCTTCTGTGTCTTCATTGTGGGATCTGCAGACGCCTCTCATCGCCTCTGGTACAAACAACCCGCAACCGACTGGCAGACCCAGGCCCTGCCTATTGGTAACGGACGATTCGGTGGCATGATATTCGGGGGTGTTGCCCAGGAGCATATCCAGTTTAATGATAAAAGTCTATGGACGGGGAACAAGACAACCCGCGGCGCATATCAGAACTTCGGAGATGTATACGTTGATTTTACCGGTGTGTCTACATTTACAGATTATACCAGGGAGTTGAGTCTTGATGAAGCGATTGCACGGGTGAATTTTACGGCAGGGGGAGTGGCATATTCGCGGGAATATTTTTGCAGCTATCCTGATAACGTCATGGTCATGCGTTTTGCAGGCAATCAGCCGGGTAAGGTCGGTTTTTCGTTGAAGATTAACAATGCGCACACCGGTACAACCACAGTTTCCGGCAATAGAATAAACATGTCCGGCGCTTTGACATTGTTGTCGTATGAAACGCAGATGCTGGTGTTAAATAAAGGCGGCACTCTTACATCGGGCACGGATAAAATCACAGTCACGAATGCAGATTCAGCCACGGTATTGCTGGCGTGCGGCACGAATTATGATCCTTTGGCATCAACGTATACAAGCACCGGCCTGCATGAAAGAGTTACCACCCAGGTTGATAATGCCGCTTTGAAACCACATAACCAGTTGAAGGCAAATCATCTGAATGATTATCAGCCTCTATTCAACAGGGTTGTCTTGAACCTGGATGAAACCACGCCAACCATTCCGACCGATCAATTATTAAAAAATTATAAGAGCGGAACCTATGACCCTGCGTTGGAGGTGCTGTTTTTCCAATATGGCCGTTATTTCATGATCAGTTGTTCCAGGCCGGGATTGTCCCTTCCTTCGAACCTCCAAGGTTTATGGAATAATTCAAACACACCGGGCTGGGAGTGCGATATTCACTCCAATATCAATGTCCAGATGAATTACTGGCCTGCAGAGATAACAAACCTTTCGGAATGTCATGGACCCTTCCTTGATTATATCTACAACGAGGCAGTGAAACAGACTGCATGGAAAAACTATGCTTCGTCTTTAGGTTGTAAAGGGTGGACCATGAAAACCCAGAATAATATATTCGGCTATTCGGACTGGGAATGGAACAGGCCTGCTAACGCGTGGTATTGCATGCATGTATGGCAGCATTATACGTATACGTTAGACTCGGCGTACTTGCTGAACAAAGCCTATCCGCCCATGAAAAGCGCCTGCGAATTCTGGATCGACCGTCTGATTACCGATACGGACGGAAAGCTGGTGGCTCCTGATGAGTGGTCTCCGGAGCATGGTCCCTGGGAAAAGGGGGTCTCCTATGCCCAGCATGTGATCTGGGATCTATTTACCAATACAATCAGAGCATGCGAAATCCTGAAAAAAGATTCAACCTTTAAAACCACTGTTCAAAGCAAACTGGCCAATCTTGACCCGGGGCTCCGGATTGATAACAACGGACAATTTCGGGAATGGAAATATTCGGCCAACAACGCAGGAGAAGATAAACACCGGCATCTGTCCCATCTGCTCTGTTTATATCCCGGTAAACAGGTCTCTCCCTGGATTGATTCAAAGTATTCCGATGCTGTGAAAGCATCTTTAAATGCCCGCGGTGACGACAGTTACGGCTGGGCAGTGGCACAAAGGATTGTTTGCTGGGCGCGCCTTTTAGACGGCAACCGGGCACTCACAATTTTCAGAAAATACCTGCTTGGGGGAGGAAAAATATCCGATAACCTATTTGATATTTATCCGCCGTTTCAGATCGACGCGAATTTTGGTGCGGTTGCGGATGTAGTCGAACTGCTGTTGCAGAGCTATCTGGACATTATCGATCTGTTACCTGCATTGCCTGACGCATGGGCCAAAGGCAGCGTAGCCGGTTTGTGTGCACAGAATGGGTTTGACGTCAGTATGGAATGGGATCAGAAGGCATTCAAACAGGCAATTATAAAGTCGAAAAAAGGTGCGGTTTGTCCGGTAAGAAATAAGGCATTCAGCGGTGCGGTATTTGTTTACAAAGTTTCGGATAACGCACCGGTACCGTTTACCAAGAACGGCGCTACCATAACATTTAATACCATTTCGGGCGAAAGCTACAAGATACTTCTTTCGGCATCCATAACCAATCATGCTCCGATTGCCGCATCATCGATTAAAGAAGTGCAGATTATGGGAAAAAGGGATTTGAGGATTCGCTACGAATTGAGTCATGATTCTCCGGTAATTATGCGGATTTATTTAGTCAATGGGAAAAAAGTTGCAGAGGTTATTCGTGAAGCGGAAAATGCCGGGGAACATGAGGTAATAATAAACAGAGACCTGCTTTCAGGCAGGGGGAATGTTTTTCTTCTTTGTATGAAAACAGAGTTTCAAACCAGTGTTAAAAAAATAGCGTTGAACTGTTTAAAAAATTAAGCACTTTATAGCCATGTTTTCGATAATATTTATAAATAATTCATTGATTGCACTATATTATTTATGAAGGAACTACAAGGGGACGTCATCAGAAAACCCCCGTATCAGGCAGCCTCCGCCTGTATCTGATGACGGCCTCCTTATATAGACGACTATGAGCCTGTCATACGAATTTGGCAAATAGAGCAATTTTTTTAAGGGAGATTCATGAATCGTTTTATTTTGATTATATCAATAATCAGTTGTCTTTATCCCATGACTTCCGGGGTATGCCAGACGCTCATTGTTCCGACTGGAAGATGGACAGCTTACAATAACGGCAGTGCTCTGAAGCCGCCCATGGGATGGGCAAGCTGGAATGCGTTTAAACTGAACATTGATGACAAATTAATACTCGGTATTGCTCGTGCATTTGTGACAAAAGGCCTGAAGAGTGCCGGCTACTCCTGTGTAAATATAGATGACGGCTGGTGGTATAAGCGTCGCACCAGTGACGGGTTATTGCTGGTTCATCCCGTCCGGTTTTCAGAAACTAACCCAACAAATCCCAATGGTATGAAGCCTCTCGCAGACTCAATTCATGCCATGGGTCTGAAATTGGGACTCTATACCGATATCGGACGGAACAGTTGCGGTCAATGCTGGAACCAGGGTGATCCTAATCTGCCGGCAGGAACAGTGGCGGAGCGAGAGGTAGGGGCATACGACAATGTAAATAAGGATATTGCGCTTTTTGTTACCACGTGGGGTATTGATTACTTGAAAGTTGATGCGTGTGGTATTGCTGACTATGGGTCAAATAATAATTATGTGCAAAACGGAACTTTTCGAGAATTTGCACCGCTGATCTATCGTGGTAATTTGAACAGCACCAATTCTATAAAGGTAAACGAATTATACAAAACGCTTGGTGCTGCTATCACGGCTACAGGAAAGCAAATGGTGTTAAGTATATGTGCATGGGGAGAAGCACAGGTCAATGATTGGGGTAAAAACGCAGGAAACCTGTGGAGGGTACAGGGGGACATAGGTGCAAGCTGGTCAAGTATGCTGAGTAACTATGACGCTGCTGTATCACGGGAATTGTATGCTGGGCCAGGAACGTGGAACGATCCGGATATGATGCAGATTGGTAACGGCGAGTTTGATTATAATCATCTGAATGAAGCCAGGGCACATTTTTCCTTATGGAGCATACTTGCTGCTCCTCTTATTCTGGGAAATGATTTACGTTCAGTGCATCAGGACATACTGGCTATTATTACCAATCAGGAAGTTATTGTGGTTAACCAGGACACGATGGGTAACCAGGGAGTCAAGGTCTATGATAACGGCAACAACGAAATTCTGGTAAAAACCATGTCAGGTTCGGGAAAGAAAGCTGTTGTATTCCTGAACCGCGGCACAACAAGCGCCACCATGACTCTGTTGTGGCGTTATTGTAAATTTCAACCCGGCACAAAGGCGATGGTCCGGGATGTATGGGAAAAAAAAGATATCGGCGAATTCACGGATCAGTATCAAACGACAGTACCGGGAAAATCAGTAAAAATGTTCTTGGTTTCCGGAACACCAAAACTGCAGAATAGCATTTATCTCAGCGATATGCCCGGCAGGATCAACGTGGCGATGAATGGCTGGGGTGTTCCCGGAGCTGACCGGAATATCAAAGGAACAACCATATCGTTAGCCGGTACCCAGTACCAGGAAGGTCTGGGAGTGCATGCTGACTCCAGGCTCGAAGTCAAGCTGAACAGAAATTTCAAACAGTTCCAGTCGCTTGTTGGTGTGGATGATGGAGCCGGGGCAGGGAAAGGTGATGTCAGATTTTATGTGTACGGGGATTCTGTACTTCTGTATCAAAGCCAGATATTGTCAGCAGGAAATACACCGGAAACTATTTCTGTTGATGTGACCGGCATTACTATTCTTGAACTGATAGCTGATAAAATATCCGATAATTCGAACGATCATGCTGACTGGGCAGAAGCCCGCCTCACCGTGGCGCCATCGCAGGTAATAAACAGTATACAGTATGCAAGTGATGCAGTAACAGTCAGAAACAGGAGCGGTAAACTGGTTGTCAGTATAACCGACAATGATTATCATACTGTTGCAGTATATTCTTTGGCAGGGAAAAGGGTTTTTCTGCGACAGAGTGCTGGATATTCCACGTATTCTTTTTCTGAATTATCGACAGGGATATACATTATAAACATCTCCATCGCAGGCCGTTATTATTCAGGCAAAATATCTGTAGGACTGTAATATTCGCAGCAGATATATGGTCTTTATCTGCGTAGTTTGAACTTCAGCTCATGTATTGTGATGTAACAAGAAGTGAATACTATCTTTGCCCTCATAATTTGCAGGTTGTTCAATTAAATAAACTATGATCAAAATCAACATCGTATAGAATAAATAGCGCATTTTTTATCATGTGTATGCTTAAGAACCTGTCGCAAGAATAATTTAAACATAATACTTGACAAATAAAAAGATATGACAAAACCCCTTTTACCTCGACTTTCAATGAAAATAGTATCGATTTCAGATAAATAACCGGTAATACAAACTGCTGAATATTAAAAAATGATATGATACTTTGGCGTAAGAAAATATCATTCTTTTGTAGACCAATTATTTAAGCAGTTACTTATTAAATATGATGGAAAGATAAACAGTATTAATCTTAATTATATATTTTTCATAGCATTATAAATTTTAAATATAAAATTTGATGATGCTATTGTAGTCCTTTTGGACTACGGTAAATAATAGTTTCTCACTTTTTTTAAACGCTCCCGTATTTTTTGGTATATATTGTATAGCATGAGCACGAAAGCAACGAACCTGCCTTATATTTTTGATTACCTGGACGGGGTCAAATTCCTTCGTGATTGTTACGAAGCCAGGCATGCGGTTGACCGGTGGTTTTCGTACAGGTATATCCAGCAGAAGACCGGAATAGATCCGGGGTTTCTGTTCAAGGTTTTTCAGGGCAAAAAATCTTTGCCTCAGAAAAAAGTGAGCGCGCTGGCTGAAGCATTCGGCTTGAACAGGCGGGAAACTGAATACTTCAAGCTTCTGTTGCTGTACAACAATGCGAAATCAAACGAGGCAATCAGGGTATATTTCGAAAAATTATTATCATACAAAGAGGTTACGTTACGGAAAGTAGAAGTCAGAGAATATGAATATTATACCAAATGGTATTACGCAGCAATTCGCCAGATTCTTTCCTATTATCCCTTTTCCGGGGATTTCGAAGCACTTGCCTCGATGAGTGTTCCGCCAATTACTGCTGCTGAGGCTGCAAGGGCGTTGAAACTGCTCTGCAGGCTTGGTTTTGTCAAAAAAGCAGACAACGGTATATATACGGTAACGGACCGTTTTCTTACAACCGGCAGCGACTGGCATTCGATTGCGGTACGGCGTTTCCAGCAGGAGACTATCATGCTTGCCCATCAGGCGCTTGATACGGTTGACAAGGATCTGCGTGACATATCTACCGTGACCGTAACATTATCGGAAGATGGATTTAACGAGGCTAAAGAGCGGATAAAACAGTTCCGGCGCGACATGCTCGATCTGGCAAAGCGTCAGGAACAGCCAACCGGCGCCTATCATGTAAATATACAGATGATTCCAATCGGCAGGAATTGGAAAGGCGGCGACCGATGAACAGGAACAGTTTATTCACGGCATTGGCGATCTTACTTTTAATATTTGTTGCCTGTACTATCAACCCGCTGTCAGACGGTACCGGTGAAGAAACAACGAATGGAATGGTTGTCGGTATACTACAGACTCAGAACAACGAACCTGCGGGTAATACCCGTGTTTTGTTAATTCCAGGCGCCTATAATCCGCTCATCAATGGAGCGACAATTCAGGCTGACACCACCGACAGCAGCGGCTCATACGTTTTTTTTCACGTCAAACCCGGCTCATATAACATCCAGGCGCTGCATTATACCTTTCGAACCGGGGCGCTGAAAACCGGCATACGTGTATACAAAGACACGGTCTCGATTCCAGCCGACACGCTTTGCGTGTCAGGTTCTGTTTCGATTGCAATTAGCCCCGAGCTGAAGATTCCGAACAGCTATGTGTATATACCCGGAACAACATTCTATTCCATGGTTGCTGTTACCGACAGCGTTGTTGTTCTGGATTCCGTTCCCGCAGGAACGCTTCTTTCGATTAATCATGGTATTACAACCTCTCCGATTCAAACCGTTATACGATACAGGGTCCCGGTTGTGTCCGGCGATACGGTGGCTGTGAACATGTCGTCCTGGCAATACACACAGCGGCTTGTTCTCAATACCAGCGCCTCAGGGGCTGCTGTTGCGAGCAACCAGTATCGATTCCCCGTACTCATACGCCTTTCGTCGTCTAATTTCAATTTTGGCGAAGCCAAATCCGATGGAGGTGATATACGGTTCGCAAGCAGGAATAACACTCCGCTTTCGTATGAAATAGAACAATGGGACGCATACGTGGAAAAGGCTGCGATATGGGTCAAGGTCGATACCGTGTTTGGCGGCAGCGCAACCCAATTCATTAGCATGTATTGGGGAAACAGTGCAGTGGCAGACAGCTCTTCGGGTGTAACAGTGTTCGATACGGCAAGCGGCTTTTCAGGGGTCTGGCACCTGAACGAAACACCGATCGCATCCACAGGGTCGATGAAAGACCGCACTGCAAATCGTTACGACGGTACGCCGAGCGGATCGATGAATTCAGGTTCTTGTGTTGATGGTATTATCGGCAGGGCAGTCCGGTTCAACGGAACCAGCGACTGGATCAGGATACAACGGCCGGTGCAGGATGATTTTACCATCGCATTCTGGATGCTGGCTGCTTCTAACAGTCTGCAGGATCCAGAGCCTGAGTGGTGGAACGGTAACGGTTTGGTCGACGGCGATAATCTTTCCGGCACCATGAATGATTTCGGCGTCGCGTATTTGAATAATACGATATCCACCGGTGTTGGTTTTGACGGGCATGACAGCACACTCATGGGTACAAAACCGGTAAACGATACGCTGTGGCATTTTATCGCAGTAACACGATCACGATCAAGCGGTGCACGGGCCATATTTATTGACGGGCAAAGCGCAGGTAATGATGTTTCGGTTACCAATTCTTTGACCGGAACGGATTCTCTGTCGTTCGGCGCCTTGGGAACGACCCATCGGCCGTACAGTGGAATGCTCGATGAAATAGTAATAACCGACAATGTCCGTTCTGCCGACTGGATCAAATTAAGTTTTATGAATCAGAAGGCGAAGGATGTTCTTGTTGAGTTTAAATGAGCCGTTATTACCTGTGGCAAATCGTCCTCGTCCCTCGTTCTCGTCCGTCGTCCTCGATGAGGTACTTTCCGAGGACGAGGAGGAGGGACGAGGACGAAGGACGAAAAAGTATCTAATCAAAAAACGCTTTAGTCCTGCGATGAGAAGGATATATAATTCAGCTACAGACACTAATTAGGGGGAGGGGATTGTATGAAGAGAATCAACGGGCAATTTTCTGCACAAACAGGAATTCTCATAATCTGCACGATTTTATTTGTCACGGCCGACTCCTTTGCGGGAAAAATCATCGTGCCCTGGCGTGCTAAAAAAGAGATAGTCAGGCAGGGAACGGAATTTGCGATATGGTTACAAAAAGGGGCAACAGAAACAGTCGAATCGGTTTCGCTTGTTGGTCCCTACAACATCGTTCCACTGTCTGTTAAACAGAACAAAAACGGCTCATGGTATTTTGACGAATATACAAAAGCGACCTACAATTGCAGCCTTTCAGTGGAAGTGCCTGCGGGAACCCCTGTTGAGCTTTACGATCTTGTTGTAAAAACATCTTCCGGAACCTGTACTTCCAGAAGTGCGGTAAAGGTTGTTAACGAATTCCTCAGCCGTTATTACATCTGCCATTTTACCGATCCGCATGTCTCTGTTTCCTGGGCTGACACCGGCAATATTACCGCTCCGATCATGCAGGCGCTTGGCGAGATTATATCGGTTATCGATCCGGAGCTCGCGATCTGTACCGGCGACAATATCATAGGTTTCAGCAGGACTACGAAAATACCGAAGACGTATAGCGATCGCTGGGACGCTTTCTGGGAGGGCACAGCACCTGGCAGGCTCGGTGGCATGCATAATACCAGAGTGCCCGTATTTTCAACAACCGGTAACAATGACTACGACAAATACCGGGTTAATCCCGATGCTCAAAAAATGTATAAGCTGACTGACTGGGACAGCATCTGCGGTATGCGTGTTTTTGGTTTTTCGTACGATCAGACACGGTTCCTTGCGTTTGATGATTACCTTGGAGAACTGGATGACCATGCGAATTTTACCGGTTCCTGCAAAGATTTTCCCGCTGCGCAGACAAACGTGCTTGAAAAGTACTTGTCAGCAGCAGGCGCCGGTCAATTGCGCATTGTACTGCAACATGCTCCGGAACGGGTAATCCCGGCATTCTGCAATACACATACGGTCAAGCTAGCCTTATGCGGCCACACCCACGTCGATAACCTGACCACCATCGGCACAACACCCACCAGCGTGTACGAGACAGCGTATGTATGCTTTGCCGAGTATTGGTCACCCGGATACACGCCGCCGAATTCGGCAAAAACCAAACTTCGGATTATCGAGATTAACAACAATGCCATTGTGTCCAATCAGAGTGTTTATGTCATGGATTATATCCATGTCATGAAAGGACAGAGCGATGGCAAGTTTCTGACAGTTACCTATACTAATCCAAATCAAGGTAAAGACACACTCATTACCGCTACTCTTAAAAACAGTAGTACCTACAGTTTTACCGGCTGTAAAATAAGATTTGTCATGCGTAAAGGAAGGTATGTTATAGACAATGGCAAGCTTTTACAGTCGTTTGATAATGACACCGTTTCTATTTATGATGTCAAAATCCCGGTCGGTGCATCCGGCAGCGCTTCGGTAACTATCAGGCCGGATCATACCGTAGGAACTGTGTTCCACAATAGCGACCAGACTGCCTCACAAACCATGGTTGCCATCAAACCGGCGAAGCAGGGGCTAACCGTTCACGTGAATGATCAAATAGCCACTCTTAAAGCGCTTCTGATATATGACCTTCACGGAAAGCTGATCAAAACCGCTTATCTGAATACATCTGCTGCCGGTAAGATTATATCATTACCCCGCGGTTTATATGTTGCCAGATACACCGCTACAACAAAAACAGGTACAATAGTCAAGGGAATGATTAAAGTATCGATGCTATAAGAAAGTGATATTTTTTACAGGGTAGGTTTTCATGCATAAAGGAGGAGATTGTGTGGTATTATTCTTATAAAAGAGATGTTGCAGGTATAATTATTACTCTGTTGTTTTCCTATTGCAGTATATTCGGCTTGCAGATCAATCATGGACCCTATTTAGTAGACATGACGGAGACCGCTGTTACTATTATATGGCATACCGACGTCAACTGCTACTCAAGTGTGGAATATGGCGCCGGAGGCAATTTTAGCAATATCGTTGATGGGATGGTGCGGGGAGTATTTTCTGTTGGAAAGCGGCATGAAGTGCGCATAACCGGCCTCAGCCCAGGGCAGACGTATAACTATCGTTCGGTATCCACCGAGGTAACCAATCACGCAATCTATTTTCCAACTGTCGGCAGTACGGTTAAAAGCAGCTCGAATCAGTTTACCACTTTTAATACGGCCAAAGAGAGCTTCACATTCTATTTTGTGACCGACCTGCATAACAGTACGTCGCAACTGAACACGCTCCTCGGCCTTATCAATTGGAACATCACCGATTTTTGTGCAAACGGCGGCGATCAGATCACCGACCTCAGCGCCACAGATGACGCCACGGTCTTATCATCGTTTATCGACCCCTGCACCGCAAAATTCGCAAAAAATAAACCTATAGTGTACGCGCGGGGTAATCACGAGTACCGGGGGAGCATCAGCCCCAAGGTTTTCAGCTATATGCCCAACGAGAGCGGCAGGTTTTTTTATACATTCGCACACGGTCCAGCACATTTCCTTATTTTCGATTCAGGTGAAGATAAATCGGACAGTACCACAAATCTTGGCGGCGTCGTGGCTGTACAACCGTATCTTGATATGGAGTATGCCTGGTATCAGAATTATGTGCAAACAAATGCATCGGCATTGTCAAAAATTCCTTTTAAAATCGGCATTATACATGACCCGGCCTGGGGGTATCAGACCAACCCGACACGGTGGAACACCGTAGCAAACAACGCTGGTATGAACCTGCTGCTTGCCGGTCACACCCATTCATTCAGCCATCAGACGCCTACAACAGCAAGAAAATTTCATACCCTGGTGCTTGGTCAGGGACAATTGTGTAAAGTTACCGTTTCCAAAACCGTAACCAATGTTGTAACCTATAACAGCAGCGGTTCAAAAGTTGATTCGTTCGCCATTACTACCCAGGTAGATATAGGCCAGCAGCACGTTTCTACCAACGGATTGCCCCCGAAAGAACGCACTTTTAAAGTACAGGGCGCACGGTTTGTTTTTCCCGAAGAGTTCGCTGGAAAGACCAAATCCGTTGCTGTGTATACTCTTACGGGAAGATTATTGCAGAAAACAATCAGTAACGATAAGAAGCTTGTTATGGAAAAAACAGGCGAAAAGGCAAAGGGTATGTACATTGTGAAAGTAACCATCCTGCCAGCCGTCGATGAAAACCGATAACCGGCGTTGCAGGGGAAATCGATTACGAGTACGATTGTGAGCACGAGCACGAAGGAGATCGGAGCCCCTGATTTTAAGGATGCATCATCGAGAAATCTAAAAACAATAGGAGACATTCTAATGAAATTATCGATATCCATTAATAAAACAGCCTCCCTGTTCACAGCAGCGCTTCTCTGCTGCGTGTATGCGGTATCTGCACTCCAGATAACCCACGGGCCATACCTGGTCAATCAAACCGAAACCGCGGTCACGGTAGTATGGTTTACCGATGTCCAATGCCGCTCAAGTATAGAATACGGCACCAGTTTTTCAAACAAGATCGACGGAGTCTCGCGGGGAATATGGAACATCGGAACCCAGCACGCAATCCGTATTACCGGCCTCACTCCCGGCCAATTCTACGATTACCGCGCAGTATCCACCGAAGTTACCAAATGGGTTGCCTACTATTCCACTTTAGGCAACACCATAAAAAGCGCAAACCTTCAATTAACAGCATTCAATAAAAGCAAAGCGACAAGCACGTTTTGCTTCGCAAGCGATATCCTGACCGACGCCAATCGTTTAAACACCCTGCTCAACCAGGTAAATTGGACTACCACCGAATTCATGGTATTCGGCGGGGATGTTCTTGCCGATCTCACCAGCGAAAACTCGATTTTCACCGCATTCGTCGATCCGATCACCACAAAATTCGCCAAAACCAAACCAATCGTTTACCTGCGCGGTAACCAGGAGATGAACGGCAGCATCAGCCCGAAAATATTCTCCTATGTGCCCACGGAAAACAGCGAATTCTACTACACCTTTTCCCACGGCCCAGCACTATTTCTTGTTTTCGACTCCGGACAGGACTCTGCGGACGCAAATCCGAGATACGGCGGTTTGATGAGATCCGAACCATATCTTCAAAAGGAGCTTGCCTGGTTTCAGGATTATATACAGAAAAATGCAGCTCTTATCGCTGCTGCGCCGTTTAAAATTGCTCTGGCACACCAGCCGGGCTGGGCATACACCAATCAAGCTGCATGGGACAGCATGGCGAACTCAGCGGGGGTTAAGCTTTTAATCGCTGGGCATGTTCGTACCTATTCGCATATCGCTCCGGTTGGCGGGAAGAATTTTCATACTATAATAGTAGGGCAGGATCAGGTATGTAATGTGGCGGTTTCAGTAACGCAGATCAATGTTACGATTGTGAATAGCAGTGGGGGACAGGTGGATGCTTTTACTATCGATAAGTAAGAAATAACAATGAGATACATATATATTTGGTATCTGATCAAAATCAGCTGTTTCAGACCCGTTAAATGTTATTTTGAACAGAACTATTTATCCTTTTAAAAGTTTACGAGAAAATTTAACGTTGTTGATTTATTCAAATTATATGAAAGGTGAGGCTGTATTGTTACTCGCTTAAATATTTTTAACATTTTCCGTCTATGTTTTAAATAAAAAACCCAAGAAAGCGGACTCAAAACAACGCCAGATTCAACTAAAATAAGTCCTGGGATAACCAAGTCTTCTAAATCCGTGGTAAGCGCAGAAATAATTAATCCGATCCCGGCTCCCATAGAAAGTAAAGAACCTCCTTGAAAAATCCAACCAGCAGATCCACCGGATGTTGGATTTCCTGTATATTTTTTTAATGCAGCATTCATCATAACATTCGATATGCCACATAATAGCAGGCCTGATTCTCCAACAATAAAAAGCGTTGTTCCTACGGTTTTTGCCGCTTCGCTAGTTCCTGCGACTGCAACTGCAAATCCGGAAAAAGTCATGCATGAACCTACAGCAAACAACGCAGTTCCAGTGTTGTAAGCGTTCGAAAATGATGATTTTGATGCGCTGTCAAGTGTTGTTGCTGTATTTACCTTTTTATTTTCTGCATTAATATTAGAAATATCATCAAATAAAACGGTTGCTAAACAACTATAGGCATTGTCGCTGCATAGAGTCGTTGATAGCCTGTTTGTGTAAATTGTTCTATTCGAATCAAGAGAGATTATTGAATAGGTAAAATCGAATTGGTCATATTCACTGTCGGATGGTCCGTCAATTTCTCTTGAATTAACCACGCTAACTCCACCATAAATCGGAAAAAAGATTCTGCCATCCTCGTCATTGTCAATAATACCTTTGACATGATAAATTAAAACCAGATATTGATGTCCAAAAGATTTAATTTTTAAGAATAGAGGATCGGGAAGCTGTTTGATCGTATCACCATCACGTATTGATAATAATGCATTGCTAAATGCAGTATCAATTGGGTATGGCAGGGATTGCCAGTTAAATGTATTTTCAGAAACATATGCTTCGATATTTCGGTAGATTATATCCGCGACCATTTTAGATTCAAGATGTGCAATAGCATGTATCGGGCGGCAGAAAAGTACGGAAGATTTTAAAAAACCAGAGTCTTTGCCTGATGTTTTAATTGTAAATAGTAAACAAAAACTGCTTAAGAAAACTACGATTTTGCCATTCATCGTCTTTTCCTCTGTTTTGATATGAATTTTGTGGATGCGGTTGTTAATGAACCTCTCTAATCGGATGGTGTCCCCGCAGTTTATTTGAAAAGGTCGGAATGCGTTCCTGTTCGCTCAAATATCAGGCGCTCGCCGTCAACCTTATAGATCAGAATCCAATCCGATTCAATGTGACAGTCCCTTCGCCCGGCATAGTTTCCAACGAGTTTATGATCGCGATGGATCGGGTCCGGCGAATTGCCGGATAAAAGCGTCCGCGCAATGAGTTTGAACTTCTCCATGTTTTTACCACGCCGCACGCACCGTTTCATATCTTTGGTAAATTGCTTCGAGTAAACTGGAACAAACATCAAATCCCCAGTTTCTTGAACATGTCGTCGGCGCCTTCACATACAATCAGGTCCAGGCCTGCATCAGTAGCCTGGAACGTTTTTTTTGTCGTATTTTTAGGAATAACGACGTCAAACGGCAACCCGCCACGAAGCGCGACCTGCCGGTAAAACATGCTGATTGCCTGTGTGGCATTAATGCCAAGACGATGAAAAACACCTTCGGCATGATGCTTCAGTCCCGGCTCAACCCGGGCTCGAACCATGGCTGTTTTACTCATTGTATTCCTCCTGTATGCTATAAATGTAGCTTATTTGGGATACAAATGCAAGTATTTTTTTGGGAATTATCGCAAACTCATCAGGTATAAATCCGGGTGAATCTTGAGCATGCCCCGGAAAATTCCAATTATGAAGTTTTTTTATGTTTTTCTGGTATGGTTTAAAAAATGTATAATCCTAAAATCAGCAGTTATGCCGTGCTCGAGCACGCGCACGACTCCAACTGCGGAATATAGGTTTATACTATTTAGAGGTCGCAAATTGCGACCTTAAAGGAATTAAATTTTTTAAAGTCACATTTTGTGACCTTAAAGAGTCGACCTTCGCTTTGATTTGAGGTGCCATTTTGGAACCTCAAAGAGTTTTTGCTATTTGTGGCTACAATTTGGGACTTCAAAGAGCCGTATTCATCTTTGGTGAGTTGAAACATGAATTGTTGAGGAAATCTTTCTTGGTTGCGTTTCACGGCACGGTTTAAAAGTTTAACGGCCACTTGATAAAGCATGGCCAAATCATTATCGATCATAACCTGAACACCACGAATTGTGTAAATCAAATTCCGAATATTATCGTGTAAAACTATAGACTTTTCACTCATACTTAATTCATCTTCTCCAGATTCTCCAATTAGTCCACATCAGTATTGCTATTCTCTGTTGTTGGTATATTTTGATTCTGTTAGTGTAATATTTTTTCTTGTGTTATGTTTAATAAAACCATCGGGTATTAATATGGATATTTTCATATCCAGAGTCAAGAAGGAAAACAGATTTCTCACCGCGGAGAACGCAGAGGCCGCAGAGAAGAATAAAATGCTGGTTTAATATGTTTTGACAACGGATAAGGATATTGCCAGTTGTGGATGTTTATTGGGGATTACTGTGTTTTTTTACTTTATCATCCAACAGAAATAGAGCAAAATTGTTATCGAAAAACGAAACGGTTGTATCATGTAAACATTAAGTAAACGGTATTGAGGGGGGCGCGGCACCCTCTCTCTCCTGAATCTTCAAAATAACATTCATCACGCTCTGTGGCGACCGAAGGATAAAAACGCCGGTTCCTGCGCATAAGAAGCCGAGGATATAAAAAATGTAAGCTGTTGGTATAAGGTAGGTTACATAAGAGTAATAGTGGGTGTCTTCGGGAGAGAATCTGCGTAAAAATTTTCCTGCGCCGGTTTCATATCTGCTTTTTGCGACAAAGCTCATTCTATGCATGGTAAATCCTGAAAAGAACAGAAGCAGGCTGATGAATACGGTCATAATGCCAATGGTTTTAATCAGTTTTTGAATGATATTTTTTTGCATGCTTTCCTACAATCTATTCCTGTTTAATAAAATATGATTTGGTCGGCAATAGTAAAAGGAAAAAATTTCCTCCTCGATAGTAATAAATATCCTGTTTTATAAGTCTTATCAAAAAATAGATTTTTATGTAATTATAATATAATCAATTAGTTATATGCTGTTGTAAATTAAGGCATGAAATATGCTAATTATATTGAATAAAATATTTAGTTTCCATTTCTTAAACATTTAAATTTTAAAATTAAAATTTTGAAATTTAAACTACATCGGAGTTCTTATGATTCAGGGAATCCATCTTGCAACGCAGGGTATGAGTCTGCTTCAGGACAAGCAGGATCAGATTGCGAACAATCTGGCTAATATAAATACTACCGGGTTTAAGCAGAGCCATCTGTTCGTGCAGTCATACCAGAAATACCTGAAGAATAACGATCAGGAACCTTTTGCAAATCAAGAGGTTAAGCCTGACGATGTGTTTGTTGATTATAGTGAAGGGGTTACGAAGAAGACGGGCAATGATCTGGATGTATTGATAAAAGGCTCCGGATTTTTCACGGTTATGACTCCGGATGGGATGCGGTACACGCGCAATGGTAATTTCTCAATTGATTTTGATGGATATCTGGTTACTTCGGACGGGTCAAAGGTGATGGCAACAGAGGGTTTTATCCGGCTGGAGCAGGATGGCGGGGCTGTGCGCATTAATCTTAACGGTGAGGTGCTTCAGGGTGATAAGAGCAAGGGAATTTTACAGATTTCCGATTTTAAGAAGCCGTACAGGCTGCTTCGGGAAGGCAACAGCTATTTCAGGCCGCAACTTCCGGATAATCCGGTCATTAAATCGCCGGGAGGACTCGTTAAACAGGGGTTTTTAGAGGGCTCCAACGCCAACCCGATACAGAACATGGTTGAGATGATCCAGGCGTTTCGGAACTATGAAGCGGATCAGAAAGCGCTTCAGGCGCAGGATCAGACGCTGGATAGAGCGATTAATTCGGTGGGAAGGATAGGGTAAAAGAAGTTATCAGTTAACGGTTAACAGTTAACAACAAAAAACAAGGAAATATGAAAACCGTTCACGCCCCCTAAATCCCCCGAAGGGAGGACTTATAATGACTGGATTTTATTGTAGTTATAAAACTTTTAACAAGTATAGATGATTAACTCTTTTGTGAAATTATGAATTTGAATTTTCAAGTTTCAAATATAAAATCTAAAATATAAAATTTAAAATCAACAAGAGGTGTTTTATGATCCGTTCAATGTATACCGCATCAACAGGCATGGAGGCTCAACAGTTATACATGGATACTATCTCGCACAATCTGTCTAACGTTAATACAAACGGTTATAAACGACAGAAGATGGAGTTTCAGGATCTTATGTATCAGACTTTACGTGAGCCGGGTGTGAGGAATCTTGAGGGGAGCATGGCGCCTTCGGGTATCGAAGTGGGGCTTGGGGTAAAACCTGCGGCAACCCAGAGAATTTTCTTGCAAGGCTCCTTAAATCAAACTGGTAATGAGCTCGATCTCGCGATTCAGGGGGAAGGTTTTTTCCAGATAATGCTGCCTGACGGCACAACGGCCTATTCCCGCGACGGACAGTTCAAGCTCTCCAGTGATGGGTCTATTGTAACATCCAATGGTTTCTATTGTTATCCGCAACTGACCATTCCCGAAGGGTCGCAGGAACTGACTATTGCCGCTGACGGCCAGGTTCATGTGAAGCTGCCCGGGGACCAGACATCAACTGAAATCGGCCAGATCGAACTTGTTCGTTTTATTAACCCTTCCGGGCTGAAAGCTATCGGGAATAACCTGTTTACCGGATCAGAGGCATCAGGTGAACCTATTGTATGCATGCCCGGAGAGGAGAACGCGGGGACCATAGCTCAAGGGTATGTGGAAGCATCCAATGTCGAGATTGTTGGTGAAATGGTCAATATGATATCGGCGCAAAGGGCGTATGAAATAATTTCAAAAGCAATACAGGTATCTGAAGATATGCTGCAGATTGCAAATAACTTAAGACGGTAATTTATTGTAATTAAATAAGTTGATCATATAATGTTGAATAATTACATGAAGTATGGTGTTATCCGGGAAACAGGAAGCGTTGTGCTAAAATTAAACGTAACATATATAATACTCATGATGTTTGCAAGCACTGCTCTTTTCTCGGCGCAGGGGATTCAATTACACTTTAAAGACTCTGTGTTAATTAATAGCAAGGTAGTATATCTTGGCGAGATCGCGGAAATCGGGAATGCTGCTGATAACGATTTAATACAAGTGCTTGAGAAAACAGAGATTGGCAATGCTGCACCCGCAGGTTTTTCCCGGTTTTTTAATGCTGATGATGTTGTTCAGTTTATCCTGAAGCCCCGATTCAAAGAAGTGCAGTTCGCGCAGGCAGGAGCTAAACGTGTCAGGGTGCGAACTGATTGCAATATAAAGAACATCGGCGATTATGAAGAAAAGATTATTGAATATCTGCATGATAATATCGCATGGAACACAGAAGATTATACGATTTCGATAGAGAATAACCAGGCGCAATGGCATACGTATCCAGGTTCTTCGATTGTGCAAGTCAAAGGGCTCAATTCACCGTATCCACGAGGCACGATACAATTAAAACTGGTTGTTAATCAAAAAGATAAGGAGCAGGTTATTCCTGTTGTGTGCAGGATAAAGGTTGAAACACCGGTTGTTACAGCGCGGAATACCATCGCACGGGATAAAATAATAACCGTAGACGACCTTGAAATGAGCAGAATAGATATTACAGGTCTTCGAAGCGTTCCATTCACAGACAAATCATTAATAAAAGGCAAGATAGCAACAAGAACACTCACGCCGGGGACTATTATCCAGGAGTATTGCGTAAAAAACGTGCCTGAAGTCTGCAAAGGTGACGTTGTATTCATGGTAATTAAAAAAGGGCCGATCCGGGTTTCGGTTCCGGCCAGAGCGCGCGAACAGGGAATAAAAGGAGAGAGGATCTGGGTCGAAAATATTGATACGCATAAACTGATACGGGTAAGAATAGAAGGAAAAGGTATTGTGCATCCTAATGAAGGAGAATCTATATGATTAAACCATTAAATTACATTAACACTCTAACGTTTTTTATTCTAACAAGTTATGCTGTTTATGGCAGTGACGTCTACAGCCTGTACACCGATCATCGCGCAATGAAGCAGGATGATATATTCACCGTTATTATCGTGGAAAATGCGAAAGCCGGAAGTCAGAGCAGTACCAATACCAATAAAAAGAATTCGTTTGGAGTTGATAATATCGAGGGTAGCGGTGCGCTGGATATTATACCCTCATTTGGTGCATCAGGCAGCGCGAATATCGGATATGATGGAAAGGGCGGAACCTCGCGTAAGGGTGAGCTGGTTGCAAAGGTTTCCGCAAGAATTATCAAAGTGCTTGATAATGGTAATCTTATGATCGAAGGCCAGAAAACGGTTGAGATAAATGAAGAGAAAGAAATTATTAAGGTTTCCGGTGTTGTAAGGCCGGAAGATATCGAGTCGGATAATACGATTTATTCGTATAATATTTCTGAAGCAAACATAACCTATTCAGGCAAGGGTGTTGCGAATACCGGTCAAAGGCCGGGCGTTATTGCGCGCATATTAAACTGGATCTTTTAGCCATGATTAACATGATCCTATATTCCGCAATTGGAGTCGTGCTCGTGCGCGTAATCGTAATCGTACTCGTAATCGATAACTATAGCAATAAAAGACTTTCACCAAAAGGATGTTTAATCTGTAAATCTATCAATTTATTTAACTACTTTTCAAATCAATCGATTACGAGCACGAGCACGATTTAATTGCTGATTTTAGGATTAACTGGGATTTAGGGGGCGTGAACGGGTATAAATAGTAGTATCTTATAAAAGGATAAAGAGTTATGAAAATTATTTCCAGTAAATTGTTGATTTGTTACATTCTGTTTGTCATAACGGTATATGCTCAAAACGGTGTTCGTATCAAGGATGTGGCAAATATTTCCGGGCTTGAGGATGTTCAGATCTTCGGATATGGCCTTGTGGTGGGACTTGATGGCACCGGCGACAAGACTCAGACGATATTCACTGCACAGAGTATAAAAAATATGCTGAAAAATATGGGTATAGAGCTGCCGGACAAATATATCCGTGTCAGAAACGTTGCATCCGTTATGGTGACAGGAACTTTAGCCCCGTTTAAACGAAGGGGAACCAGGTTTGATATAACAGTCTCCTCGATGGGAGATGCAACAAGCCTTGAAGGCGGAACGCTGCTTCTTACTGCTCTGCAGGGCCCGGATGCTGAAATATATGCAAGCGCCCAGGGGCCGCTTTCGACCGGTGGTTACGATGTACGCAACCGGGGGCTAACGCATATTAAGAAAAATCATGTTCTTGTCGGCAGAATACCCGACGGCGCGATTGTTCAGAAGGAATTCAAGTTTAATGTGCTTGATGGCAGGGATTTATCGCTTTCGCTCTATATGCCTGATTTTACATCGGCAGTGTCGCTGGCTACTGCCATAAATGAGTATTTTAAAGCAAAAAATGCAAACTTAACTTCAGCAATTGCAACAGCTTTAGACGCATCAATGATTGCATTGCATTATAATGTCATTGCTCGTGATACGGTCAGAAATAAAATGAACCTGATTGATTTTATCTCCCAGGTCGAGAATATTACCTTTGATATCTCGATGTCCGCAAAGGTGGTGATAAACGAGCGTACCGGCACTATTGTCGCAGGCGGAAACGTCCGCATATCAGAAATAGCGGTAACTCACGGTGGAATCAAGGTCGAAATCGTAAATATTCCTGAAGTCGTTCAACCACAACCTGTTACACTTGGTACAACCGAGGTCATTCCCAATCCCGAAATGGTGGTTGAAGAGAAAGATATGGAGATGGTGGTTCTTGATGGCACAACAACAGTGTCAGATCTGGCACAAGCGCTTAATTCTCTTGGCGTTGCGCCAAGAGATGTTATTGCTATCTTTCAGGCGATAAAAGAGGCCGGAGCATTGCAGGGGAAGCTGGTAATTTTGTAAAACAAGCCGTAAATTTTCAGAAAAATAATTGAAGGGCGAACTGTTTTCGCCCTATTTTTATAGGTAAAAGCATCTCTTTGATAAAAAGAATTAATGTATTGAGTTATAGCTAATTCTGAAAGCGCAAGTATAATAAAATAGGTATAACTTGATGATTATATATGAAATACAATTAATAGTGCAAAAATAGAATGGTGTGCAAAATATATTTATTTCATTATATTACAATTTGTTATGATTAAATTGTGCATGTATTTTATATAAATATTATGTATTTTTATTTAAAACAGGTTGTTAGGTGAATATTTGTTGCAAATATGTGCTAAAATCACATAATCGCCATTCTGACCAAATACATAAAACATACTACAAAAAATTATCATTGAAAACACTGTTTTCCCGGTCCAACCATGCCATTATACACGGTAGCAACGGTTCCGCCCCGAAGATTAACCGCCGATGCTTGAATCGTTTGCGTTTTTATACTCTCAAATTCAAGCCTGTTATTAATGCCAATTTTAAACAGGGCGTTATGACCTTGGACCGGATGGCATTTTGTTATTCCAACATTACCAAGTATTTGAAACTTACCGATAGAATCAGTTGTATCAAACAGGCCATGCCTGACGAGCTCAACAACCGCTCCCGCAAGTGCTGTTCCAGTTACAGAGTCTTTTACCGTGCCGCTGATATTAATTTGCGCAATGCCTGGGGCAGCAACTGTTACAAGGATCAATAAGGTTTTTAAAACAGTCATAAAACCACCTCTGTTTATTACCAGAATGTAACAAATAATCAGCCGGAAAGAATTATACTTTTCGCTTACGGTAGAAATATACTATGAACAGCATGTAATTTGATTAAAAAAGAAGAAATACGCATATTAATTTTATGGTATCAGTCGATTTAATGTTAACGCTAATTTTTTCTAATTTTTTATCACTTTTGCCGCAATTTAATGTATTATATAAGGGGATAGGGGGCTATTATACCAAATTATAGCAGGAGGTTGGGAGTTATGAAGGGTTTAAAATTTCTTTCAATTGCCGTGTGTTTTTTTGCCTCTTTGGCGTTCTCGCAAACACCGCTAAATACTGCGGTAGATTTTACTGCAAAGGATTCAAAAGGCACATCACAGAATTTATTTTCTTATTTGACTGCCGGGAAGTATGTTTTGCTTGAGTTTACTGTATATACTGGTTGAGCAACCTGCGCAACGGTGGTACCGAATATCAACACTGAATATGAAAAATACGGATCAAACACAAAAGGTTTAATTGTTCTGGCGGCCCATAAATCAGGAACAGACGCTAATATTCAAACGTTTGACAATACTAATAAAGTCAAATACCCTTCTATCAGCGGAAACAGCGGTGGGACAACTATCTTCAGCACCTACCAAGTGAATACAACACCAACATTGATTCTGATTGCCCCTGATAAAAAGATCGTGGAAAAGGATATCTGGCCGATTGCAAATTTACCTACTATCTTAGCTAAATACAATTTCACCCCAATTACCAATAACCTCAATGAAAAGGTTGTTAACGAAATTGCCGTTAAAAACGTCAATGCGCAAAAAATCGGTTTTTCAATTCCGATTGACGGGAATTACAAAATCTCATTGTATACCGTTGAAGGAAAAAAGGTGATGGATCTGGTAGACGGTTTTGTGGCAAAGGGTGAGCATGCTGTCAGTATGAACACGCATGAACTCTCAAGCGGCATATACCTGGTAAAAATGCGTTTCGGAGATGTGAATAAATCACAAAAAATTATGATCAACAAATAATCTGATGTTGTCGGTTTATTACGGTTAAAGCCACCCTGAAAACAGGGTGGCTTTTTATTTTATTGGTGGTTTCGTAATCGAAAAATCCCATCCTGGATTAAAAGCAATTATTTTATATACACCACCAATTTCAAAGCAGGTGCTTCATGACAACAGGCTATGTTTTTAATTCGCGTTATATGGACCACGAGTTGATGTTTGCCCATCCCGAGTCGCCGGAGCGGCTTCGCGCGATACAGGAGCGTATGCAGGAGACGTGTCTTGATCAGGAAGTGAAGGCGATTGCCGATTATGTCAAAGACCCGTATCCGTACATCAGAGAGATCCACGCAGACCGGCATATCAGGCTGGTGAAAACGATACCTGAGACCGGTGAGATCGCGGAGCTGGCGGTTTCCGGGGTTCTGGGCGCGGTTGACGCGGTAAGCAAGGGAATCGTGAACAATGCTTTTTGCGCGATCAGGCCTCCGGGCCACCATGCGCATAACAGCGGGGGAGAAGAGGGCTTCTGTTTTTATAACAATGTCGCGATTGCTGCGCGCTATGCGCAGTCTGTGCTGGGGCATAAAAAAATCGTTATCATGGACTGGGATTTTCATCACGGCAATGGTACGCAGGACGCTTTTTATGACGATCCTTCGGTGCTGTTTTTCTCGACGCATAACTGGTTTGCATATCCCGGAACCGGCGACCCGTCGATGATCGGGGATGGTCCGGGCAGGGGATTTAACATAAATGTGCACATGGATGCGGGGGCGAACGACGATACAATCAGGTCGGCGTGGGAACAAAGGCTGGTGCCGGCAGTTGAGCAATTTGAACCTGATTTCGTGCTGCTCTCCGCAGGCTTTGACTCCAGGGAAGACGATCTGCTGGGCAATTTCTCCATTACCGACGAGGGATTTGCCGATCTTACCAGAACTGCGCTGCAAATAGCAAAAACATACTGCAACGGCAGGCTGGTATCCCTGCTTGAGGGCGGGTATAATCCGGAGGGGCTTGCACAGGCGGTTGTGGCGCATGTGGGGGCTCTGGTGCAGGGGTAGGAGCAATTTAGCAAAGTTATAGAATATTCTGCGCAAATAGAGTATATTAAATTAAAAGGAGTATTCGTATGAATACACGGATAGCTATTAATCCTTCAATATGTCATGGAAAGCCCGTAATCAAGAACACGAGGGTGTTAGTAAGTAATATTTTAAGTGACCTTGCAGCAGGATTAAGTTATGATGAGATAATTGAAAATTATCCTAATATAAAAAAAAGTGATATAAAAGCTGCCTTGGAATTCGGAAGCGAACTTGCACAATTTATCTGCTGATTTTAGGATTAATACCTATTTTGCAAAATAGCACGGACTAGTAACCGCCCTGAATTCCATTCCATCATCCTTTATACAAACTAATTCCGCACGAAGGTATCCTTCGCCGTTTTCAGGATCAGGCGCTATTTTTTCACAAACCCGGTAATTACCAGCTGTATATGAAATTGAGCGTAACAGCTTCTCTTTATTCAGGTTATAGTAACCTCTGAAAATATTTAATATACGGGGTAAGCCGAATTCCGGCGTGCTGATGCCATGGCAGTATAGTTCATTTTTGCCTGGTTTCAGTGTATCGTGAGATATTAGTATATCCGCAGGGGATTCGGTTGAGCTTATGCCAAGAAAGGGGCCTGTGGTAATAAACGTTCTGCCGTTTTTAACTGCATCGAGAATCGATTTTTCGCTGGAATTGGTGCTGTAAATTCCGGTTCTGGCAAAACCGAAATACCTGCCCTGGTTTTCGTATATCGAAAGAAACGGAACAGAGATAGCCCTGTACCGGTTAAAATCCCCGTGCGCGTCATTACCGGCGATTAAAGGCAGCTTCCTGCCCATAAGAAGCCCGGATATCCATAATTTGCGGCTGCGATACCATGAGGGCGAGAACCCGTTATTCACCGCCTGAAATGCGTTGAGATTCGCTGATATGTCTTCGGAACTCCAAGTTCCTCTTTTCAGGAAAATACGTTGCAGTATTCCGGAACGGGCGCCTGGATGAGCTGCAAAGGAGATCCCGCCCTGTTTCTCAATTGTGTGTATCGCTTGTGCGCAATCCAGTTCGTTTTGCAGGGCTTTTTTTGGGTGTCTGCGCGCTCCGTCGCGTGAACCGGGGATATAGCGGCTGATGCCGAGCGCTCCGAGGTGTATGATACAGTTTTTTTTATTGCGGGTCGAGATTTCTTCTCCTGGAATAATGACTGTTTTACGTGCGTTCGCTCCAAAGCGGAGCTCGTTCATCTGGGTATGCCACAGGGTGATGTCCGGGTCGATCTTCAGGTAATCGTCGATACAGCACGCAAGGTCGTAGGAATGGTCGGTAATCCCGCAGAACGAGAGTCCCGAAGCAGCGGCCATTTCGTCAATAATGCGCAGGGGAGGGCCGAACTCCACGTGGCTGCGGCTGTATTGCGAATGCGTATGCAGATCGCCATAGAGACAATATTCATGGCCGGGCAGGTGATCTGTGGCGATAACGCCGGTAAAGGATAGTTTCGATGACGTATAGAGATTGTCGTTGATGATCACTGATTTTTTGGAGCCTCTGCGTATCGTTACCGTGCCGTTAATGGAGAATCTTCCTGGTGTAAACAGGTTGGCTGCCAGGGAAAACAGGTAAACGCTGCAGCTTTTATGGAACGGGTGATCCAGAAGGTATTTTTGCGGATCAGGCTCCTTCAAAACGATCCGGGTGCTGCCCTGCTGCGAAAGGCTTATCGTGACGTCGGAGATTTCAACCGGGAAACGGTCGATATCGTTGCAGATAAGCATGACCGGCATCTCTTTTCCGGGTTCCAAACGCTTTGGCGTATCGAAATAGAGTTCCGGCTCTTTTTTGAAAAGAAGACTCGGGAACAGGCGGAAGAATCTGAAATGCGTCTCCGCATACAGAGCCAGGAAAGGGATAGATACGGGATGCAGGTCCATAGGTAGTTAAATATAGAATAAAATTATAGTCGAATAATAGTAGCAATATATTTTTCAGACACTTATTTATCATGAACCATCAGGATGGAATCGGTGAAAACGAGTGACTTTGACTACTTTTTACCCAAAGAGCTGATCGCTCAGGAGCCCCTGAAGCAGAGGGACTCGTCCCGCCTGTTTTGCCTGTCAAGGGAGAGCGGAAAGATTTCACACCATGTTTTTAGTGAATTACCGGTGCTGCTGAAGCGCGGCGACCGGCTTGTTTTCAACAATACCCGTGTGCTGCCCGCGCGATTTTTGTGCAGAAAAGAGACCGGCGGCAGGGTAGAGGTTCTCTTTTTACATAAAATTGATGAGCGTACGTGGGATGCTTTGGTGAAGCCTTCCGCACGACTGAAAAGCGGCGCTGTCGTTTCGTTTTTAGACGATGGCAGCGGCGCGTTCCGCCTCGACCGGACGCCGGAGCCGGGAGTATGGCGGGTTTCGCTGGCTGAAGGTATGCCCGGCGCGATTGAACCGGTCATATACCAATATGGCCGCATGCCCCTGCCGCCCTACATACGGCGCAATCCGCGCGACGACGACGCGCAAACCTATCAGACCGTGTATGCGCGGGAACACGGCGCTGTGGCCGCGCCCACAGCAGGGCTGCATTTTACGCAGAGTCTTCTTGAGACATTGAACTCCGCGGGCGTTGACTCCCCTTTTGTCACGCTCCATGTCGGCGTCGGAACGTTCAAACCCGTAACGGAGGATGATCCGGCGCAGCATGGCATGCACGCCGAGTCGTACGCGTTGAGCGAAGGAACCGTTTGCGAAATTGCCGATACGAAAAAAAACGGCGGCAGGATAATCGCGGTTGGCACAACGACGGTGCGCGTGCTCGAGCATTGCGCGGGACCGGAGGGGAAACTCGAACCCGGCGCAGGATCGACGCGGCTCATGATAATGCCGGGGCATGTTTTCCGGGTCGTCGATGGATTGATCACCAATTTTCATCTCCCGCGCTCGACCCTGCTCATGCTGGTTTCGGCGTTTGCAGGGAGGGAGCGGATCCTGGATGCGTATGCTGAAGCGCAGAAGATGCAGTACCGGTTCTATAGTTACGGTGATGCGATGTTTATTCAATAGGCCGCAAAGCAGGAAGTTAAGAGATAAAGATGTTCAACGGGTTAATTGCGGATTAAGCAGTATCGGATTAAGCAGTATATGGAAGGGGAAAGCATTCCCCTGGTCTCCAATCCCGCCAACGAGAGTGTACGACGAAAGAGGGCGGGATTTCCGACACACCCCTTCACAGGTAGGCCTCCTGGCACGGGGGCTCATTATGGATGGCGAATACTATAGCACTTGTTTAAGATGCGATAAAGACTATAACAAAAGTTATGGCGTATAATATATCTATGAGAAACACCTGTTATTACTGACATCAAAGTTCGCCCATCGGTGACCAGATTTAGGCTATCGCGCGGGGCAACTGGATTAAAAAGTACAACAAAAACGGGTATATGCCACATGAATGCAGCATATAGGAATGCATACTAACCCGGTAAAGCTGCAACGTCCCCTTTATGGGGGGAATTTAAGGAATTGATATGTATTATGTCTAAAAATATGAGTACAATTATTGTGGAGTATAATCCCGCGTTTGACGCGGGGCTGAGCACTAAAAAAGAAATTTTTGCCTAAAATAAAGGTCGCATCCTATAAAAACAAAAAAAACTATCGGGATGTTCGCTTCCTGTCAGTTTTATACCTAAGGGCGTTCAATTTTGAATTCCGGATAAAATAGTCAGAAAATCCATAGAGCGCTCTAATCGAAAACCCCTTTGCTCGCATATCGGAACCTCCGTCATTATTAAAATTAAATGGCAAATATCTGACATGGAGACCGAAAAATATTTCTTCGTTTTTCCCAGCAAAAAAGCGATACCCGATGCCGGGATAGAAAGGAAAGGCGGATATGCTGACTCTTCCTACATCTAGGTACTCCAATCCTGTCCCTGCAGATAAATCAATTTCATGTCGCCGGAATTTAATGGCATGCACCATGAAATCAAGTCCCATATGAGTTGAACTGTAACCTTTGCAAGTATCGCTTTTACCATCTTTGCATACGACGAACTCACTTCCGGGTATCCCAAATCTTCTTCCGACCGTTATTTCCAGACTTGTACGCAACCATCGAGCCCCGATAAATAATCCTAAATGCACATTATTCCGGAATATACCACGATTGGTTGTAGGATGCCACCCTTCTGCAAAGAATCCAACCTTTGGATTCGGCATGAGCATAACACGGCGTATTTCCTTAAAATACAACTTCCGCAATTGCAGGCCTGCATAAGCCGTGTCCCGAAGCTTTGAATAGAATTTATCGTAAAGCGAGCCATAATATAAAGCATAGAGATACGCAACGGAGTTTGTGTCGAGCTCTTTAATGATGTCAGAAGCATATTGCCCAAGGAATAGTGTGAAGTCCTCGTATAGTTTGCTATTTGCATCGGAATGGCCAACATATCGCCGTGTCCATGCTTCGGGGAATCTTTGTAACTGTTCTGTATTTCTGAAAATTGAGTTTTCCACGAGGATTTCGTCACGTTTTGAATCCTGTATTGCCTGAAGCATTAGAAGACGACTGTCGGTATCAGGCTCGCCACACATAGAAAACAAGCATTCAATAACGCTTTGCATGGAGTCGATCGCGCCGGTTTGATAATAGTACATTATTTTCGCGCGGGCATTCTTACCTATTGTGACGCAACTGTCATAGAGCTTATTCTTAGTGTTATGATTGTCGAGGAGCAGGGCATTAACCGATATGTTTTCACCGGTGGCCGGTGATGACCAGCAGAGTGCATAAGTCAATGCAACTAAAAGCACGATTAATATAGAAAATCTATTATTCAAAATACCGAAGCCTCTTCAGTTCTTCATCTTCATGGTACAGTGAATTGTGAAATACGATCCGGAAAGAGAATGCGCCGCCAGACAACTTATCTCCACCCCGATTCGAGTCTTCGTAATCCAGGAAAGAGTACCAGGCCTGTGGGTTGATAACGAACTTTCTTCTTCTGCCAATGAAAAATCTGGAACCAATACCTGGACCACCAAAATACGAGCTCAAAGTCTTGCCGGGAATTCCTGCGCTTTCGTCACTTTCCAGAACGTTCATAAACTCAATACCACCATCTACCAACGCGTCCAGCTGCCATCGTCGTTTTTTGAACAATGTATAACCTAAATCGACCCCTACTTGGAATCCCCAAAACTGGTTAGAAGCATAAACCGTATTGTTTGCTGCAACTAAAAGGTTATGCTGAGGGTTCAGGAATCGAAATGTCATGAAAAGGTCTCCATGAAATCGCCAGAGCCTGCGCCCTAATCCGAATCCAATCTCCGGGTGAAAACCTGCAACATGCAGATTGCCGACCGGCATCCAGTAACCAATTATTCCGTTGAAACTCGGGTAGGGTGGAACCATGAATAACTCTATAAGATCAATTAATTCAGGGCGTTGAATGTCATTAATTGTTGTTTCGTAGGCCTTTTTTATAGGAGAATCATCGAAGGCGCGTTCATGTCGAAGAAGGTAATAGAAGCGATCGAATTTCTTGCCAACGAGAAGCGCAATCAAATGTTCAGTCGAAGTGGAGTCGGTCGCCGCGGCGATTGTATCCGCAAGGTATGACACGAAGCCGTCAAAGGTAATGTCTGTTCTGTCAGCGGTGTGGAATACTATTCTCTCTTTTTGCCGGACGGGCTGCTCATAGTACATAGCATTATAAAAAAAACTTGAATCAATGTCTGTGTTCCGGAAATTTCCAAGAATAATATTGATAAGATAAGATAGATATATTTCAGGGTATCCAATATAACAAAGATGTCTCCATTGTTCCATCAAAACTCGAACTGAGTCAATTTCACCAGCTTCATAGTAGGACCTGACAGCCTTCAATGCGTTAAGATTAATGGTATTGCAATCAGGATACGGTTGTTTCAATTCCTTGATCAGTTCAGGGTTACAGCCAGAATCAGATTCTGCAATAACCGGACAAGATATCAAGAATAGCAAAAAAATAATACGAGCGATTTGCATAATAGATATCTTCCACATTTCCCCGTCACTCGAGGTGAACCACGCATACCTGGTGCGTATTGTATCTGGGCATGAACTCCGAGTAATAATTTATATCAGAGTATACTTTTTTAACAGATGTTTTTTAAGCAATACAGAAGCCTGCATCCGGAAACGCATATCCTTACTTTTTATATGGTATTTTCGCCGGAGAACCTTTGATTAATACAATAAAATGAAAATAGTCCCGCATTGGTTTTAGACTATCTTTTTTATAATAGAATATACTATCGGTATTGCGTATATCAAATAAGGTATAATCTCCTTTTGACGATCTCCGGTAAATATTTTTAGGATCGTTATCATAAGTCAAAACTACATACTTATCATATTCTTTCAAAGGCGTCTGTTTATGTTTAGATAAATACCCTTTCGACAAGAGCATCTCGCAACCTGAATATCCTAACAGTACGGTTGTTGATTGTATCGCCGGGTTTGAGCGGTCTATAAACGATGCAATGTACCGGGTGCTGTTTAGCGTGTCTAAATAACAGTGACGCGAACCAAAACAGGCGAATGTTTTCAGCCTGATAAAATCATGATCAGTGAGACGTATTTTATAATTTTCAAACATTAAACTGTCTCTTGTTTTTTCCCGATTTGCCGATGCTTTTGCCAGAAACAAAAAATTGATATTTCGAACCATGTACCAGAATGTGGGATAATCAGATTTTAATAGCAATTTATATTTAGCAGAATCCGCCTGGATATCTTCAAACAGCCTGGCGTATACGTTTTTATAATCATCCCCGGTATGAAGAAAAACATGAATAAAATCGCTTGTATCTCCAGGCATATCATGCTTTTGCAACAATGATCGAACATGGTTATCCGCTTCCTTATACTGATGTTCAATGTCGATACTGACACACTCAAGCTTTTTTTCATCCGGAAGTTTGAGATTATACCGATACAATTTACGATAATACTCAAAATTCTCTATAGTGCAACCCATGACCCCCTTTATTGAACTGAAAAGCATGTTCAAATATTTTTCGTCACCGGTTTTAAAATACCTGCTCAAGTAAATTTCTGAACTAAAGCCTGCTTCAAGTAGAACATATTTAAAACCTGTTTTTTTATGGACATGCGTAAGAATAATCCATTCTACCTCACTTGAATATCGTATTCCGTGTGTTTCCCCTACCCAGAAGAAATTATTCGCATAAAAAGAAGAATCAAAAACAGAATCCCACTGCGTACCGGAATCCTTTATCTCTATTGAGTTGTTTTGAAGGTAGTGTCTATACTCTCTTCTTGATTGAGCGTGCAGGCTCGAAATTAAAGCAAATGCAAGTAACAGAAGGTAAAAAGGGGATTTGTTTTTCATGGTTTGGTATTGTCGAGAGAACAGTAAAAAAGCCTTAAATTTTGCCATCAATTGCAATAATTATTATAGTTACATAAAACTTTCAGCAAACTTTCCGCTGCTGCTGTTTCCATAGTATTCGATGCGTGCAAAAATCGCCGGGCATCTAACATTATTTTCCGTGTGAAACGCGAATAATCTGGCCACTCTCTTTTGATATTTCAGCTAATGCGACGCCGCCGACAGAGCCTTCAGGCAAAGACCCGGTAACAATCCAGACCGTATCATTTAATTCAGCCGTATATGGTTTTTGTTTTTTAATTTCGTCTTCACCATAAATCGGAATCCAAATAGCTACTGCAATTGTAACGGCTGTTTCAGCATCAGGGACATACCCATTTGGAGGTTTGTAATTGTGTTTTTCTTTCATGGTAAACTTTTCCTTTAAAGAAGTAACGCCAGTACTGTCTGTACGGAAAGTCTCTTTGTTACTTTCATACAAGACAAAGCCGCAACGTCCTCCCGGCTCCGCTTCGCTTTGCGGGACTAAAGCCTTTATGGGGAGAAATATGATTTTTAATCCTCGATAATTAAAATTCAATAATTTGTTAAAGCAATAAGAAAGCTCCGTCCCCGGATATTTTTCGTTACCGGATATATAAAAGCTGAAATACGAACCCATAAGGATTTCTGATACTGTCCGCCTGCGGACATAACGGCTCGGGCGACGTATGCAGTTACCGCCTATAACTCGATGGCGAACTGCCTATGCAATAGGACACCCGGCCCTACATTGATTTGCGGTAATTATATACTCGTCCTGTTGTGCGAAGTAAACCAGGCAAGCTACCATAGTTTAACTTCCGAGCGCGCATCTTCTGGTTTTTATTTTTCTTCTTTTCTCTTCGGCAACGCAATCGATGCGATTATTCATCATTTAAGAATCTCCCAGCGTCCGGATTTTGTTGGCCCAACATGCCGAATAAGGCCTGCTTTCGATAGTTTGTCCAGATGATATTTAACTCCATCAGAACTGATTCCAATAGCCTCTGCTATTCTTTTCCGCGTTATCGAGGGCTCTTTCTCCAAGCAGGACAGTATCTTTTCTTGGGTAGTTTCTTGGGTAATTTTTTGGGTAGTTACTCCAGTCCCGGAAAATTGGGCATTAGAATACATGAATTCTACCCAAAGCCCGTTGCCTTCATTCCTGAACATCGGCTCGGATAGTCCCGCGCTTTTGCATGATGCAAGAATCCGCTCAATGCCTCGCCCCCAGGATTCCACCATCCCTGCTCGAAAAAAAACATTGGCAATGTCTGGATTGAAGGGCTGTGACGAATGCTTCTGTTTTAAATTATCTACAGTCCAATGAGGTGGCAATTGGCCAGGATTCCAGAACAGAACCTGATTGTCATATACACTTATCTGGATTGGAGTCGCACTTGCATAATCCTTGTGTGTTATAGCGTTAAGAAGCGATTCTCTGAGAGCGTCTTCGGGGACCGGTAATGTTTCTCGCCTCTGAACACCCGCATAAGATATGGATGCTTTCAGGTATTTGGTCGTGAGCAAATCCAATGTGCCTTTAACCTGCGAGAACAAATCGCCGTGAATTTCATCATGGTATAAAAGGTCGGCATTGTTCCGGAAATAGCCAATTTTAACAAATGCGCCAGTAACGTATCGCTCCGGATTGGCATGGAAAAGGAGAATTGCTGACCGTTTGAGATAGTTTCCATCATACAGGTGCAGTTTTTCGATCAGCGCGGAATCCGGTTCGCCGAGAACATCTTCCGCAAGCCGTCTGCTGCTGTGCGCATGAGATCTAAAAACCTTGAGAGCCGATTGGCTGAGATCGGAAGCTTTTGCATACGGTACCGGTACCCCGTCCCAATGTCGCCCCTGCTTACGTAAAAGAAACGTATCGAGCGCCGCCCCTTTGAGTTCTTGCTTTGTGCTACCACAGCGAACGAAGTACTTCCCCTTGTAGCTGATTGGATAAGGGTATTTATCTACGACGATTTCAAGATACTGGCGCTCTTTTTCTTCACACAGGTTTAAATCCACAAATATCCCGAGAATATCTCGAACTTGGTTGGGAATCTCCTCAAGAAGTCGACGCGCATTTTCCACGCCGACTACTTTGCCTTGATCGTTCTTGCCGATAACCAGTGTGCCGCCCTGCGCATTGGCAAAACTGCTAATCCATTTGATGTATTCGATGCGCCAGGCTTCTTTGTATTCAATTGTTTGTGATTCAGTCATATGCAATTCTTCTTTGTTAATGTTCTTCTCTTCTCATGGTTATGATACCCGGCTGTGTTTCAGGGTGCGGTTTATCTTAAAAATAGCCTTTGCATTTAAGGGTTTTGCATTCTTTCTTCATTCCGGCCCCCTCTGCTTTTTCTTGTCTTTTTCATGCGCCGCCGTTTTTCAAAATTCCATTGTATTCATTCTTTACCAGATAGGATAGCCACCCATAAGAACCGTACTATCGTATCAAAGAAATCTTTTTCGAGACGGTAAAGGTATCAGTGGATACTTTAATAAAATAGATTCCCGAAGCAATATTCTTACTGCTGTAATTATTTGTATTCCAATAAGTTATATGTTGGCCAGCCGGATGAATGTTGTCTGCAATCACCGACACGAGACACCCTTTGATATCATACGCTTTTACCGTGACTTTTACCTGTTGTTGCAGAGAGAATTGTATCCTGACCAGAGCATGAATTTTATCATAGACAACAGAGATCAAATTGTTTTTTAAAACGTTCGCCGGTTTTTTATCTTTGATTTTGACACTGGTTTCTGCGCTCGTGCGAATCAGATAGATGTTTCGAGTTGAATCCGGGTAAATCTGTTCATACTTTTCTCCAAGCATACCGGCAACAACGAATCCGCTGTCCCTGATTTGCAAAACAGAGACCGGTCCGATAAAAAGAGTAGTATCCGGGAATTGAATTTGCTTTTCCCATAAAGTCTCACCATTTTCATCGACACGTAAAAGACGAGACTCTCTAGAACATAAAGAACCGGTAATGACATACCCTTTAGCAAATGATGGGATAAAATAAAAAGTGTGCCAAAAAGAAAAGTCTTTTTTCCAATGGAATTCGCCGTTGGATCCAGTTCGCCAGAGATCACCGTGACAAAATTCCGAATACCTTATTACGGAACCCACCATAAAACCACTGTCAGAAGCCCATTGAAATGAGGTATTCACGGATACCCAGTCTCCAAGAACGCTGGTAAATTTTCTCACCCCGGAATAATCTGTACCTATCATTACAAGATGTGGCCATATACTCGAGTCCATTACTCCAGTAATATAGATTTTGTTAGAGTCATATAAAACACATCTGCCAACATCATGATCAATTGTGCCGTACGTTTTAGTCCAGAGAGAATCACCATTCTTATCCGTGCGGATCAGATATATATCGTATTTACCGGCGCCGTACGATTCTGTTTTTCCTACAACAACGAATCCGCTGTCCCCAAGCTGGGTAAATGAGTAACCGGAGTCATTTTTCGCACCACCATACGTTTTCGTCCAAAGCGTATCACCCTGTACATTTGTACGAATTAAATAGATATCACAACCACCAGCGCCCTTTGAAGTGGTGTTTCCAACGATAATAAATCCACTATCGCTCGTTTGTTGAATGGCGCGCGCTTCATCAGATGAAGAACCGCCATAGGTTTTAGTCCAGATTGTATCACCAATGGAATCGGTTCGAATGAGATATGCATCGAAGTTTTTACCTGGTGTAAACGATGCGCTTGCTCCGACCACCATATACCCGCCATCATACGTTTGGATACAAGCATTACAATCATCCTGTTTTG
>Ga0105099_10000222_pt1 | contig 38744 bp, 39 predicted proteins | sample PPLLak3cmMay2015_2_FD_79138 | JGI IMG/M metagenome (GOLD analysis project Ga0105099, IMG submission 79138) | Freshwater sediment microbial communities from Prairie Pothole Lake near Jamestown, North Dakota, USA - PPLs Lake P8 Core (1) Depth... | ecosystem: Environmental > Aquatic > Freshwater >... | reverse complement strand
TTTCATCTTTTCCTCAACTGAGGGGAGCATAACCAACCCCTCACAGGTATCAAGGAAGTCAGTGTCTACACTGGTTAAACTTTTAATTTTCATGCTGTCCCGATTAGTTCCATTAGTCCGTGTATAGTCAGTGCGATGAGCCACGACACGCCAAAGACGAATGCGAAGCCAGCAAAGTAAACAAGGATTTCTTTTAAGTTATTCACGGTAATGTTCTGCAATTAGTTTTCCTGCCTTTGTTAAGGTATTGATTTCATCAAGGGACAAACCCTCTCGGTTCGCAGTCGTAACCAACACGTTCAGTGCGGTCATCTCTGCTAGTATGTCGCCCTTGATTTCACGCAACCCCATTCTCATGAACTGGTTTGTCACCTTGTCACGCACAGCGACAAGCATGTTGGTGTTGACGTTCATATTACAGGTCTAGTAACGATGGCACTGGACGTACACGATACGTGCCGTCTGGTAATTTCACGACAGGTTTCTTAACTGATTTCTTCTCACCATTGAAGAGGAAGAAGTCCTCGATTGTACCGTCACGATGAATGCCATGACGCTTGTGATTGTGGATAGGAAGGTTCTTAACCTTCTCACCGCACCCTTCGACTGGACACTCTGTTCGGTACTTCGCTTTCTTTGCTTTGCTTCGGTCATACTGTCCTCGTCCTCGCTTTGGTTCTGTGTTGTCGGTAATGTTTACCTGAACATCTTGCCCTCCGTATCGCAACTGAATACCGTTAAGCTGGTCGTTGTTGGTGATACTGAATAGCACCATGTTATCTGCTTTGGTCTCGGCTGTTAACACGAACAAACCTCGTTTGTTAAGTTCAACTTTCATAATTGTAGTTAAGTTAGTTAGCTTCGAGAACGTCCTCTATGGCTTGGTTCAAGTCATAGTCTATGTTTCCGTCAGCTTGTAGTTTTAATACTCTATCTTTGTTCGGGAGATACTGGGTCTCTAGCAACGCTGGGGTCACGCTCATGATGTCAATTTCCTGTTCGTATCTTCGTCTTCCGTCATACTGAAAGTATGCACAGGTCTTCGGCTTACCATCAACGTCTTCACCAACGACACCTTTGAGTTCGTTCTCACAAATGTTTACGCAGTAATCTATCTGATTTGCTTTCTCTTGTTCCGCCATTAGTTTCTTCTTCTCGATTGCTTGCTCGGCTTTAATCTTTTTTTGCTCGGCTAAATCAGCTTGCGATACTGGTTCGCTGTAGTCCACGTTCCTATTCGGCAGTCCCTGTCCTGCACTACGTGTGTAGTTCGGGAAGGTCTTGGAATACATGGCATGAATACAACCACGCACTGTTTCGGATATGGAAGCGAAGCCCAACTCGTTCTGGATTGCTGTGATTTGTTCTAGGTTCTTTTGTGTCAGCGATACAGAGTATCGTGGCATGTTCTTACGCTTGTTCAATGGGAGAGCTGGTCTGCCTGTACTTTTCCGAGACTCTTGTTCCCGAGAAAGTTTATATTCAGGGCTAACCAACTCCTCTATTGGTTCTCTTTCAGCCATATTTTGCTTGTGTTTTAATCTTTACGCTCTAGTAATGCTCGACCTCACGCTTGGTAGTATGCACCACCCTGCTAGCACCGTCAAGCAAGGGCTACCAATCCTGTTCATCGACCTGCCCTTGTAGCTCGATAAATCCTGCCCCTTTTGTCGGGACAAGTGCTTCAAAGTACATCTTCGGTTCATCACCCATATACTCCGCCAGTTCGGACGGACACTCCATCTGTAGCGTGTGCTTTCTGGTCTCATCGTAGATGAGGACTGTGCAAGTACCGTCAGAGCTGAACAAACTCTTCTGCACTTTCACGATTACTAATTCTTTATCCATTGTTAGCTTTGCTACATTCAATAAAGTGTTCGCACTCGCTACACACACCGCACTCCTCGCAGTCGCTTAGGACTTTCCGCCCCTTGATATGATTGCCCTCATCATCGAACCAATCTTGGAGACACCTTTCGCAATAGCTTTCTTCTTCGTCCCACTCTTTCTCTTCTTCCATATAGTTTTTGTTTTAAGTCTTGTTAATGTTTCTTCTGACCTCTCGTACCTACCTGCTCTCGGGTCGCCTTTCTTGTATCTCTTGGACTTGCCTTTGGCAAGGTTCTTCACCGTACCGTTCTCGAAAACTTGCCGTGCCTTCAGTCGCTTCAGCTTCGGGGGTATGCGTCCCTTCTTATGGTCTGCACCTATCAACTTCTTGTACTCACGCTCGCCCACTCCATGCCTATGTGAAGCGTGATGACACACCGCCCAATACCAAGCGTCCACACCCTCAGCCTCACAGATGACGCACTTCTCCTTGCCGACTTCAAACTTATTCCAACGGGCATGGTTAATCGCATCTCGTTTTTCTTTGAGGCGTTCAGCGTTCACTACTTTGTAGTGGATTAGCTGGCACTCGGGACAACAAAACTTTTTGTTGTTGGCATGGCTACTGCTTCGGTCTATCTCGTTCGGGCATTCAGGTCGCTTGCATTTCATATTTTTATTCTTCGGCTTCAAAGTTCTTAGTATACCAACATTCGTTACAATAACTTTCTCCCTCGGCATATACCTCAGTAACTTTACAGCACTCACAGATTTTATTTGTTTCCATACTAGATGTGGTAGTCAATGACTACTAACCAATACTTACCGACGTAAGTCTCTGGGTTCTCGACCATTTCTTTTACCGTTGTCTCTTCGCACTCGTCAGTCACAAAGACTTCGGTGACTTCTCCCTCCCACTTTTCGGTAGTCTCTTTCAGGTAGTCAATCAGGTCTTGTGTTACAAGTTCCGCACAATCCTGTACGTCTGGGAACATGACATGCTCGCCACGCTCATCAACGTACCTGTCGTGCTTCACCTTGGGGTAGTCACTCGGACGGTGCTTACCCCATATCATCTCGGCTCGCTCACGCAAGACTTCCTGTAGCTTCTTCGCTTTACCGTCACCACCATAGAACGTCCCGACAATGCTTATCTTATTACCTTTCTCGTCCTTATTTGCTTCTAGCAATTCATCAATCTCTTTCCTCGCAGTCTTCGCCCACTCATGTCGCTGGCACAGAAAGCTCGCCCACCTACCACCAACACAGTACCAATCGGCTTTGTGTGATGTGAAGTACCCACCCTCACCTGCAAACTGGTTGCTATCCAATTCTTGTATGGCTTCGGTCATAGCTTCGCTAGGGTTGTTGGCTTGCTCTTTCGGCACAGCTACAAAATATAACTGGTGCATACCTATTCGTTTCTTAAACGAAGTTCAACTTCGCAATCTAGTAATTCGTGAAGCAGGACTTTACGCTTGGGAATAAGACCCTCAACAACTACGTTGTAAATCTCACTCGACAATCGCTCAAGCTCTGGCTTCCTCATCTCCTTGTATGTGTGTTCCAAACACGTGACCCTATCGTATACCTCGACCAATAGCTTTCCGCTATTGCTACTCTTTTTCTTCGGCATGTGCTTCGTTGGCTTGGTCTTGTAACATTTTCAGGATACCGACTTCCACCTTGATAATCTTGCCGACTGGTATACGTTGTTGGAACACCGCTTCAAACGCACTGTCCTTTAGGACAGTGACTGCCCCTGTTGGAACACCGTCAGTCTCACACTCTACAAGTAGAGTGCCACTCTTCAGGTACTTCTCTTTACACGCACCGCATGGCTCTATGTCCAGCAACATTTTCATCGGGGCTTCGCCCTTGTAGTTGTTGCCGAGCAACGCAATCTCGCCCTTGTCCTTGTGACAGATGATACAGATTGGCATGGTTGGATTTAATCCAAACTCTTTGTGTAATGGTATGTTTCCTTTCATAACGTAGTTATGTTAATGCTCTGATAATTCTTTTGACTATTCTACCTTTAGGATGACCGCATTTGGAGGTAGCTACCCAGCAAAGCTGGAGTAGATACCACCCAAATGCTACATCCTACGGTATGAATAGTCATTTAGAGTTTGAACTTCGTGACCCACATAGCTTTGCTTCCTGCCACTGGTTTCACTTGGTATTGTGGTTGTCCGTCAACGACTTTCACATCGTGAATAAAGCAATCCACTTCCAACTCTCCGAGTAATACTCGGACTTTCTCGTTCTTGTACTTATTGTACAAGGCAAGTCTGGCGTTGGTGATACTATCTCTGATTATTTCTATAATCAACTCTTCGTCTGGTTCGACGAGTGCTAGTATCTTTTGTGCCGACACCCTGTAAGGGTGCTCTTCTTCTTTCCATTTCATATCGTAGATATGTTTAGACTAATAATCTTTTGACCTATAAAACAACGACAATAAAGTATCTGCTCAGGTGCTCTACAAGATGGAACATCTTAGTAGAAGCACCGCCAGCAGAACTTTTTGTCTTTTGATTTTATAGTAAGTGCTTCTTCGCAATTTCGATATATCGTTCCACGATATCGTCTGGTTCATCGGCAGTTAGTAGCGTAGCTACTCCGTCGAGTTCCTGTTCAATTCGTGGCAGGTTATGTCGAGAGATGTCCAAAGCTACTATGTAGAACAGGATATCTTTGTGCTTTTTCTTGAGTTCCTTGAGTGTATTGTACCCTTGCATTGACCACTCACCGTCAGTCAGTATGACTGCAATCTTCTTGTCGACTTTCTGGTTTACCAGTTCCTCGCCAATCAGTTTCTTGAGTAGCGAACTTGGGTCAGTACCGCCATTGTAGACAGCACTAGCTGTCTCTGTCAGTCGTTTGTTCACTGCCACTTTGCTAGCAAAGTGCTTGCCAATCATTCCGTCATGGCTAAAGAAACCAATACCGTACGGTATTTCCAGTTTCTGAAGTGTATTGCTGAAAGCAAACATGGCATGGAACGACCCTCGTAACCGCTTCTCGTACATGCTTCCCGACATATCAAGGCAAAGAGCTACTGCGTAGCTTTTCTTACTGATGTCGAGCTTGCGTTTGAACAGTCGGGTTTTCCCGAGTGCAAACTTTGCCAAGCTTCGCTTGTCGAGCCGTCCAGTTCGTTGGTTGGCAGTGTATCTGGCATAGCCATTGTTACGGAACAGGGCTTCAAACTTATTCGCAAACTTACGTTGTAAGTTTTTGCTTTCCTCGTCATGCTTTTCAGTGTCGCACGCTTTGTAGATGTGCTGTCGGGAACTTTCGTCACGAAACGGTTGTGTCCGTTGGTCTTCGTCAGGGTTTACCCTGCCCTTTCTGATGGCATTTTTAATCTTCTCTTCGAGTTCTTTTTTCCACTCATCTTGAGTGCCATGTGGACTGTCAGCACTGCCCTGTTCCTCTTTAGGAACAGCTTGCTCTTCGGGTTTCTGCTCTTCGGGTTCACCGCCACCGCCACTGTTACCAGTGGCAGGACTTTCACCCTGTTCACTTTCACCGTCAGCTTCGCTGTCAGCTTCTTCGTCATCACTTTCGGTTTCGCTTGACCCTTGACCGCCTTGACCTTCCCCTTCACCACTTTGTGGTGGTTTCGGTAGGTACTTTGCGATACGTGGAAACACGAACTGCTCTACGAAGTCGTAGACTTCTTGAGTAGTGTCCATGTTTTTGAGGTCTCGCTTTAATGCTTCGGCTACAATCTCATTGACTATCGTCAATTTTTCTTCGTCATAGTACGCTTCGGGCATGAACTGCGGAAACTGTCCTAACAGTTTAGCCATCGAAACGTAAAACACTTCAAACCATTCTGCCATGTCAGCTTCTTGGCGTTGTCTCTTGCCATCTTTGATGGCAAGGTTCATCTCCAAGATTTTCCGTACACCGTCACCACCAAGCAACTCGTTCATAGCGTCAATCAGTTCACGACTTCCACCGTATGACTGAGACATTTTCTCGTTGATACGGACATCTTCGTAAGCATTAACTGCGTTAAAAGCGATTTTGCTAAGTGAGTTATCTTTGTACAGCTTCGCTGTTTTTGTCCAACTGTTTGAAGTGAAGTGTAAGTGACCCAATTCGTGAAGCAAGATACCTAAACAGGTATCTCGGTCTAGGGCTAACAAGTGGTCGGCTTTATAGAAAAGCACTCGCTTTTCTATGTCGATTGACCACCCCTTACCCTCACGAACCTGCACGTTATACCGAGATGACAAAGCAGTAGCCACTTGGCGTAGCCAAATCGGTGTTACTCCTTTTTTATTCATGGTACTTGTAATTACGCTCCAACTCTTCGAGTTGAAACTTGAGTAAGGTCGCCAATCTTTACACTGTCACTATGTGACAGTCCAACTGGCTCGGCATTCACTGCAACTACGTTGCCTTTCATAAGTCGGGCAAATATAGTTCCACGTTCCACTTTTTCAACTTCAAAAACTGCTCCTGCCTTGGCTTTGCCAAGTAAGTCATAGTTTCGAGCGTTGTACACTTCCATTTTATCGTCACAAACTTGGAACAAGTTTCCCTTTTTGTAGTTCATAGCGAACGTACCGTCACTAGGGTGAACATCGAGTGGTGCTGAGAAGTATACTTTCAGTATACTTTCGAGTGCCGTTTTATCGTCACTGTTACACTTTCCAAGTATTGTATACTTGGCTGATTTAACGAGGTCTCCGTAGTGTTCGTTTATCTGACACCATGCTATAGCATCACGTGTCGATAACATATAAGCGTACTCTTGCTGTCGATATCCGTTTCGGATATCGGTTGCTAGTCGTATCACTTCGCTGATTTCGCTATCACTTGTTCTAGCTTTGCTAGGTAGCTTCGACTTGATAATTTCAAGCTCTAGCTTGTGGTCTGGGTATTCGACTTCGATAGTCACACCAAAACGAGACAGCGTAGCTGGATTGAGATGGTTCGTGCCTATGTAGGTCTCGGGTGGGTTCATCGTTCCAAACACCCTAAAATTAGGGTGAGCAACAATTACTTCACCGTCATGTTCCACCAAAGTATACTTACCATCGGTAAGTACGGCTTGGAGGGCTAACAGGACTTCAGGAAGTCCTGCATTTAGTTCATCGAGTAGTAGCCAATAACCGTTTTGCATAGCGTCAATCATAATACCGTTCAGGAACTTCGTTCCTTTTTCAGTAATGATTGTGCGACCAACGATTTCGTCAACGGTAGTATTACCGTTGAGGTTAATCTGTCGCAAACTATTGTTTGTTCGGTGAGCCAATTCGTGAACGAGGGTAGTCTTTCCAGTCCCTGTTTCTCCTTTGAGGAGAACAGGCTTGTTTTGACTAACCGCCAACGCCATCGCTTCGAGTATATCTTCCTGACCAACCAAGTATTGGTTGTTTGGGACATATAGTTCGTTCGGCTCGGCATTCACTGGCAGTGTCACCGCACCAACTGCTATCGTTCCTTTGGAACGAACACGCACCGTTGGCTTGTTTGCTACAACGGTAGTTACCGTTGGAACAGTGCTTTGCACTGGTCGTGGTTCGGAACTGTATTCACGAACTTTCTGGTAACTGAAGTTACCAGCTTCGTCTACTACTCGCTTTTTGCGGTAAATAAACTTCGTTTTCATAATCTAATTGTTAATCGTCTACTACTTCGTAGTAGGAAACACCGCAAAGTGTTAAAAGGACTTACGCTACTTTAGTAGCGTACTCTTTGATTTCGGCTACGTATACGTCTCCGTACTCGCCATCGGGACAGAATGGGCTAGTCACAAAACAAAACCAACGACTGTTGGCTTTGTTATCGTCAGCTTGCCACTTTTTCAGGACTTTCCAAGTCCATGAACCGTCAAAGGACTGCCATACTTCGTATGGCTCGGCTTTGTCTCTTGTCTTAAGACAAGTATTTTTCTGCGAGGTTGTCATAATCTTTGATTATGCTGATAATCTCGGTGTGATTGAGCAAAACACCCTTTAGGGTGATGGCTAGGTTCGCTACTCGGTTGAGGTCGAGCATATTCGTACGCCCTGAAAGCCTTACGGCTTCATAAGCGAGGAACATCTGTTCCTCGGTGGGTCGAGTGTTAATGATTTGGCTTTTCATAATTACTTGTAATTATGCTCCGATAATTGCTCGGGCTGACCGAAAGCTATCGTAGATAGCTTCCATACCGTTCTCAAACTCCGTTTGAGGCTCTGAACCTGTCAAAGCAAGGTAATCAGCGTAAGCTGATTGTCTTTGGTCTTCGGATAGCTCTTCATCGTACAACTGCCCCACTATGTCTTCCAGACATAGATAATATTCCTGAAGCTCTGCTTCAGCTTCGATTTTCTCTTCGAGAGTGAAACTCTCGTCGGTAAGTATGCTTTCTAAGAAAGCAAGGTGGTCTTGTGTTTCCATAAGTGTAAATTAAGTTAAGTAAGTCCTAAAGGACTTAACGGGGTTAATACGTTCGGTTGGGTTTTGCGGTGCTTCATACTACGAAGTAGTATGCTTGTAAGTTAATTTTTCAAGTTACTTGTAAGTTCGGCATATATCGCTATATGCTCTCAGGTCATGCGAGTATAACGCTGACCGTAAGCGATTTTCGCCCCCATGATGCTCGGGAGGTGCTACGCTTTTTTGCCGATACACTTACGAAGTAAGTGAAAGACCACCACCGTACACTTTGTCGGGTGGGACTTTACTTCGTAACTATCGTTCATGAGCCGTCTTCCTAGCTTGTTAGCTAGGGGCATGTCAAAGAGCTGTGATTGTGCCTTTAGGCAAGTTCCCAAACTGCGTTATTACTGCTTGCAGTAAGTTTCGGGGCGTTCCCTCTTGCCCTGTGGACACTTCGTGTCTTTGCTGGCTAATCACGCCAATACTTGACAAAAAGTGACCAAAAGTTGTGTAATGCTTTTTCAAAGCATAAATCGGTGATGGCAAACCGATGGCAACAACCTAGCAGATACACATTCACTTGTCAAGCATATTGCTAGCAATATGCTTGACAAGTGAATACATTATAAATACGAAGTATTTATAAGTATGCAACTTTTCGGGGCTTCATGTCAATAGACATGAACGTGGTTAAGCCGTATTTTGGGGGTTCTTGTGTGATTTACAAGGTAAATCAGGGGGTGGCATGTGTTTATTTTCTGAAAGAAAATGTTTTTCTACTTCGTAGAAAGTTCTAACTCTCTCCCTCCCAAAAAGTGTTTTAACTAAAGTTAAAGATAAAATAAAAAAAAAAATATTCTTTATTTATAAAGAATATAGGTGGGGGGGGGTAAAAGTCCTCGCTTCGTGTAGGTTCAGGGGCAGGGCAGGTGCTGTCACGCACGCTGTCACACGCAGTGCCAAGCACCACGCATGACAGCGTGCGTGACAGCACGCACACTGCCAAGCCACTATGCCCTTGAAACTATGCGTGTAGTTCTACGCACGTAGTTTTTGCGTGGGTATTTGCGTGCGTGCATGATGTGCAGGTCATGTGCGTGCGAGGCTAAGGCAAACGGGGTGGGGGTACCCCCCGACTTTACCCGACACCCCTCCCCCCGTGACTCCCTTCCTGTCCATGAAAAATTTGAGGTTTTCAGAAACCAACCATGATACAATTTGAGCATTAGCAATAAGTATCTTTCAATATGCCAACAAGACGAGGTAGTCGCAGGACATCACAACCAACCGCAGCAGGAGAAGCAGTAAGAAGTTTCGGGCAAGCAGTAGCTAACGCCACCAAGACAGGGACTAAGAAAGTCCTCGGTGGATACCTGAATGCCACCAACAAAGCAGCTGACTATATCAGTAGTAAACTGCCTGAGAAGATGAAGTCAGTGAAGCCGCCAATGCGAGTTCGTGGTGGAATGAGAAAGCGTCCGTAAGTAGGTCTTTTGTAAAAAGCCAATCTGAATCACTTACGTAGCAGGGTGGGTACCCCCGATTGTGCTATAGTTAAGCAATTCCAAATCAGGTACCCAGATATTTTATGGAAAAACAAGAAATCAAGTACCGAAAGCGTGCTCCTGTTCGGGAAATGCAGCAATCAGTCAAAAAAATCGACCCAGTCGTCACTCCCGTGACGGCTTTGGAGGTCGTGAAACCCAAAAGAGGACGACCAGCACGGGTAGTCGCTGACTTTAATGACGACCCGAGGTCAGATAACATGGGAATCTACATCGGACAGGGGCTGTCACCGACAGAATCGGGTATTTTGGCGGGGTTTTCGGCTGAGCAGGTGCATGAACTGCAGAAAAGCAGCGATACGTACCGTCGGTTTGTGGAAAACCAGTTGATAAAGTTCAAACAGAAGCACTTGAAGGTCATAAATGACAAAGCTGACCCGAAAACCAGTCAGTGGCTGCTGGAAAAGACGTTTCCGCATGAGTTTGCCCAGCCGAAAGCTCGAGACAATGGCGGTGAGGGGTCGAACACCGTTATAGCAGCCATCTTCCGTACCGTGCAGCGGGAGGGGGACCAACCGATACCAACAAATTATGTCGACATCACAGACAGTCAAGAAAAAGAACAAGGACACAACGAAGGGACACACAGTGGAAAGTCTCAAACGTCCATTGAGCCTGGAGGAGCAAACATTATTGGATAACCTATCCAATCGTGAGTGGCGGTTGAACAACCTCTACTGGGTGAAGGACAAGATGGGAAACAAAGTGAAGTTCCAAATGAACTGGGCACAGAGACTTATCTGGCAGAATTTGTGGTACTTCAGTATCATCCTGAAAGCTCGTCAGCTTGGTATCACCACTTTCTTCTGTATCCTGTACTTGGACATCGTATTATTCAACGAGCATAAGACAGCGGGTATCATTGCCCACAAAGATAAAGATGCGAGAAAAATCTTCAAAGAGAAAGTTAAGTTTGCGTGGGACAACCTCGACCCCATCCTCAAAGAACACCTCGGTCCCCCGAACACGGATTCGGCTGGTGAACTCTCATTCCCTAACGGTTCCACTATCTTCGTTAGTACATCCACTCGAGGAGGGACTATTCAATACCTTCATGTCAGTGAGTTTGGGTACATCTGTGCCCACTATCCATCCAAAGCCGAAGAAATCGTAACGGGTTCTATCAACTCGGTGGAGCAGGGGATGATGGTGACAATCGAATCTACGGCTGAAGGTCGGGCTGGATACTTCTATGACTTCTGCGATAAGGCTCAGAAGGCTGAGCTGTCAGGTCGTGGGCTGTCACCGATGGAGTTCAAGTTCTTCTTCTTCCCGTGGTGGAAGCATCCGCAATATACGTTGGACAGTAAGGTGCATATCCCTATAGATACCAAGCATCAGGACTACTTTAAGATGCTCCAAGAAAAGCACGGTATCATCCTTACTGCAGGACAGAAGAAGTGGTACGTCACCAAGCATAACCTCAACCGAGACAACATGTTGGCTGAGTATCCGTCTTTGGCGGAAGAGGCGTTCCACGCTTCAGTGCAGGGTGCGTACTATGCCAATGACATGGTGAAGGTATACGAGGAGAACCGCATCAGGCTTATCCCCATCGACCCGACCTTACGTGTGGATACGTGGTGGGACTTGGGGATGAACGACAAGAACATCATCATCTTCACTCAGGCTTTTGGTAATGAGATACGCATTATCGACTACTACGAGAACAACAACGAGGGGTTGAGCCATTATGTGAACGTGCTGAATGACCGTGGCTACACGTACGGCACGCATAACTTCCCGCACGATGTGCAGGTGAAGGAGCTGGGGACAGGAGTCACCCGTCTCAAGACCTTGCAGGACTTGGGCGTTCGAAACATCCGCATGGTGAAGCGTACTCCGAATATCATTGATGACATCGAGGCGGTACGTCGTATCTTGCCCCGATGTTACTTCCATGTGGAGAAAACCCAGAAGCTTATCGAGAGCCTCGAGAACTACAAGAAGTCGTTTAACGAAGGGACGGGAGAGTTCAGCAACACGCCTAGCCATGATAAGTTCTCTCACGCAGCGGATGCCATGCGAACCTTAGCAAAAGGATGGCAGACTCATGGCATTGATACAGCATCTGTGGGTGAAGCTGCTACACAAGATTTCTTTTAGTGTTATGATTATCGTAAACTACTAGGTCGAAATTAGTCATCACGTAACTTAATTATATGCCAGACACAAAATCAGCGGTCATCAATGAGGAACTCGACCAGACCGAGCAGCCGATGCCCGTTTACACGGAGACTGAACGTCTCCAAATTTCTGCGTTGTACACGAGACTGTTCAAAGCACAGCAAGCTCGTGACCAACGACACCCTGAGCTGAACGACCAGACCTACATTGAGAACTACGAGAACAACGAGCGTATTGCGAATACGTTTGTGCCTGGGAAAAAGTTTGATGGTGATGTGAAGATTGCGTCGGGTACTGTCGAGCAAAAACTATTTTCTGTTTTGTCGGAAGTGAACCGTCTATCGCTCGCACCACAGGTGTTGGCGTTTAATGAAGAGAGTGATGAGTTGGTCAGTCTCGGCTATGCGATGACCGACGTACTTTTTGAAACTGCGAAGCGTGAGGGTGATGACGAGAAGCGTTTGATGCGTCAGCTCGAGCTGTTGAAACAAGGTACGGTGTTCGTGCAAGAGCTGTGGGTAAATCGCTGGAAGAAAGTGAAAGACCCTGTTGATAAATCCAAGATAGGTAAGTTCCAAGGACAAGACTGGAAGAGTCGTCTCGAGCTTGCGTGGTCAGGACCAGAGCGTTCTGTTTTATATGGACCAGGTGTGTATCTAGGTAGCACCAAAGAAGTTGATTGCAAGAAGCAGCCATACATTTTTACTCACAAGCTGACTTCGTATACCGAGGCTGCTTCACGGTACGGTCACAAAGATACTGAAGGTAACGACCAGTGGGAACGCTGGCAGTTCGTTCCACGAAAGAAGACAACCCAGATGACACTGGAGACTTTGCAGAACAACATCAATAATGCGATGACTGTCACCACAGTTCAGCAGGACTGGGTGGAGGAAGTTCACTACTATGATAAATATAATAACGAATACCAAATCTTCCTTAACGGAATCCCAATGCTTCCAATCGGCTTCCCACTTTCAGCCATCAGCCCAGGGGGAGAATATAATATCGACTCTCAACTCTACCAATATATTAACCCGTTCTTTGCTTATGGACGTTCTTTCGTGCAGAAGGTTAAGGAACAATCCGATATTCTTGACGAACTCCTCCGACTCCTCATTATTAAAACCAGGAAGTCCATCCACCCTCCTTACGCAAACAGTTCGGGTCGGGTCATTAGTTCCCGTGTCCTCATGCCAGGTCGTATCACGATGGGTATTGATGCGGGTTCTCTACAGGCGATTGGTCAGGAAGGTCAGGGAGTTATTTCGTCTGAGTTCCAAATGTTCCAGTTGCTCTCAGACAAGATTGATGAGAACACGGTAAGTAAGCAGTTCACTGGACAGCAAGGTGCTTCAGGTACTACCGCTACAGAAGTGAACGTATTACAGGCTCAGGCACAGAAGGTGCTCTCACTTACTATCTTCACTGCGATGATGCTCGAGATGAAGTGCGGATACTTGCGTCTCTGGAACGTACTCGAGAATTACTTTGAACCGTACGATACTCGCTACAATAGTGCGAAGGAAAGCATTGATGAAGTGTTCCGTTCTACTTCACGCAAGACCGACCTCGGTGATGACAATGGTGTTGGTACCCGTCAGGTTATTCCTATGCTCGAAGAGATGCCAGACCCAGAGACAATCCGTGACCAAGAATTGTTCACAGGTACACCAGAGCCAGGCATGGGTGAGAAGCGTAAGACACGTGAGCAACTTGGTCTTGCTCCAATGAAGATAATCTACCTCAACCCAGAGCGTCTGAAGAAAGCTCGACTCACTTGGTACATCGACGTAGATACTAAAGAGAAGGAGACCAGCAACGTCCAGAAGCTTCTCTTCCGTGAGGAGTTGGCAGACATTGCTCTCCTCATGAACATGGGTGCTCAACCAAACCTCGAGTCACTCCAAGGACAACATGCTCTCGTATGGAATCGTCCAAAGGATAAGTTGTTCAAGTCAGCAGCTGCTCCTATCTCAGATGTTATGGCTGGTGGTGCCCCTGCAACCGCTGGTGGTCAGGCTGGTGCCCCTTCTCAAAGTCCTACACTCCCACCAGGAATGGTGTAGGAATTATAAGCTAAGGTCGAGATATGTTTGAGAAGTACATAGTAAAACGCAAGGACTACGACCACGATGTGGCGAACTTGCGTAAGGTGATAGCGGAGCAAAACAAAGAGCTTCGTGAGAAGGGGAAGCAGACAGGTGAGGCAGAGCTTCAGCTTAAGAGCAAAGAGCTGGAGATAGCGATGCTTCACCATGAGATTGGTAATCTCAGAAAGAAGATGTCACGGCAGGTCGACGCACGGAGTCTTCAGGATTACCTGACTCCTGTGCCAGCTGGGGCAGATGACCGTCGGGAGTACATGGCTCAAGTAGCAAGTATCTTCCACGGTGGGCTAAGGGATAAGCTCAACTACATGCACTCTCAGTTTAAGAATCAGACGGGCATGTTCCCGTTGTCTGAACGAGAGACAGATTTTTTCAGGTCGTGTATTAACGTGGTCGGCTTGCTCCTCGATTGGGGTGAAGAATGCGTTAATGAACATCATGCGAATATCGCTCGTGCCAATGACAAAGACACAGTGAATGCGTTTGATGAAGAGGAATTACCAAGAGAACAATAAAATTTATGGCTTATTTTGATGAAGACGGAAATGAAGTGAAGGGTCTTTTGACCGAAGAGGAAGCGAAGGCGATGCTCCAGACTGAGACGAAAACTCTCATGGAGACAGCCGCTAAGGAAAAGATTGAGGCAGAGACTCGAGCTGCGGAAGCAGCTAAGACTGCCGAAGAATTAAAAGCACAGCTTGCTGCAGCGGCAGCTGCACCAGCTGGTGGAGCTGGACAACAGTCGCAAGGTGACAAGGACGAGAACGTCGCAAACCTTCGCAAGAAACTGGAAGAAGCTGAAGCAGCACGTGTGTCTGAAAAGACTGCCCTCGAAGCACGTATCACTGCGATTGAAGGAGACAAGGTACAACAGGCTATCAACGCTGTGGCTGCCAACAACCCAGACCTCGCTGCGAAGATTCGTCATAACTACGACAAGACCTTGTCGGGTGTTCAGGCTGTTACTGCGGAAGAGATTGCAGCTAAGGTTCAGAACGCTGTGAAGCTCTCAACTGGTGGAGTAGCACCGAGTCCTCTCGATGTTGTACTTCCTGGTGGAGCACCAGCAGGACATGGCGGAGCACAAGCAGGAAACAAAGTAGAGTTCAGACCAGCCGAAGCACAGATTGGTAGCAAGCTTGGAATTAGTGACGCTGACCGTGCGAAGTATGGAGCTGACCCACGACTTACTAATATGAATACCAAGTAATATGCCTACTAAAAATGAACGAGTTAAAGCCGAGAGCGTTGAGGAGAAAGAGACAGTTGGGGGAGAGACGAGCACAGAAACGGTTGTCGAAAATGCAGCCAGTGAGCCTGTGGTTGAGACTCCAGTGGAGGCTGAGGAGTTGGTTCAGGTAAGTAAGACTGACCTTGATACGTTCATCAAGAGACTCGCTGACCTTGAGGAAACCAACAAGCGATTGCTTGAAGTGGCTGACAAGGGACGAATGCACCAGATTAACGAGAAGGAACGCAGCACCCAGAAGCTCCTACCTACGGTGAAAGTTTCTCGTATGGGTGGACCACTTGGCAAGCTTGTCCTTGCGTGGAACCTTACTAAGAACCAGTCATACGTTGACGGCAATCGTCTCGTAGAACTGCAAGAGATGGAAGTGTTCTTCGTCGATGGAACAAGTGAGACTATGCCACTCGTTAGTTTCTATCGTCAGCAAAACAAAGATACGATTGGAAAAATTATCCGTCGTTCTCGTGACGAAGAGAGTGGTAGTGAGATGCTTAGCCTTGAGCTACCTGACGGAAATATATTAGACATTGAACTTAAATTCGTAAATTAAATATGACTGAAGAAAACAAAGACATCACCGCTGAATCTACCCCAGTAGCATTTTGGTTGGAGGAAAAGTCAGTAGAAGATATTACCCTTGCTGATGAGAAGACACCACTTGGTGACATCATCTATAACATCAAGTTCGGTAACGGCTTCGGTCCAGATGTAAAGATGGCTGCGAAGAAGTATCACGTTATTCGTACCCTCGAGAAGAGTGATGCGAGTAGTGCTCGGGAGCGTCTCGTGAAGAAGGTTGGTGCGGATGTCTATGCCTTGATGCTGGAATACGGACTAAAGTTCTCTGAGATTGACCCAGTCTTGAACGAGGTGGTGCGTCTCATCAATGACGGACAGAACCATGCGATTGACTACCTTTGGGGTAACGAGGCTTATGACCGTTCACTATTAGACGTTAACCGAGTGTTGTTACAAAAATATGAATCAGCCAAAGAAGCGACCCCAGAAAAGGGAGACGATGGAGTTACACCCGCTGGAAGCACTACTGATACTGCGGCTGAGGACAAAGTATAAGTACGGCAGAATCGAGCTTATCTTGAAAGATGGCTTGCCTATGGCTATCGAGAAGGCTGTGGAGAGGGACAACTTGCTGCTTGCGACCCAGGATGATATCATTATGGAGTAGTTAAGTTACGAGGTGTCCCACCTGAAAGACGGAGGACCCAAAATAGCACCACCATGCTGTTTTGGTCCTCCGTTTTTCTTATTTACAACATCCCTAGCTTATTGTTCTCACATCACATCGTACTGAGTCTCGACCTCTTGGTACGATGTAATCTGGGCGTAATAGCATCAGAATCCAGAGTAGTTCCCTGAGTTAAAAAGGAACTGGATGGCTCGTCAGAGAAGACGTACAAACACTCATCAATTTATTAGGGCTTCTAAACTTAGAAAACTTTATGTTTCGATTAGTTAAAGGGAAGACAGTCGTCAAGTACATGCCAGTAACACCTTCAACAGTGTTTGCTCGTCGCAGTCTTGTGACTATCACCGCAGGTAAGCTTGTACCAGCTACAGCTACAACTACTGCACCAAACCTCGCTGGAGTTATTATTGGTGCTATTGCTGCCACTGATGCTGATTACGCTACCAACCGTTTGGTTGCTGTAGAAGTACCAGTTGAGAAGAACGTAACGTACGAATTTGATGTTACATCAGGTCTCGTCGCTGCAGATATTGGTGTGGATGTGGACCTCACAGACGCATCAACCGTTGACCGTTCAGCTACCGCTATTGGTGTTGTTCGACCTACCAAGGTTCTTTCAACCACACTCGGTCAAGGTCTCGTGAAGATAAACGGTGCTTATTAAGCACATTATTAGCCGTTAAAAATTATTCAGTTATATGGAACTAAATACCATTACACTGTCTGACTTCGTACGAAACGCTCAAATTCTCTTCTTGAAGGGAATGGACACCGTGATGATGAATGCTCGAAGTTCGGGACTTTTCCGAATTGAGGCAGTTCCTCAGAACACGGGTAACACTCGAGAGTATACAGAAATTGACCTCGAGAATTATGCGAAGGCGAAAGGACAGGGTGCTCAATCAGAACGAGCACGAGTACAACAGGGTTACTCAAAGATTGCTACCCTTAAGCGTATTGCTCTTGATATCGGTATTACGTACGAAATGCGTACGCAAAACAAGTACCAAGAAGTGGTAGCTCGTCTTACTAACCTTGGTATGCTTGCTGCAAAGCGTATTGAACTTGACCTCTCACACCGAATCACATTCGGTACAGCGACAAGTTATGTGGACATGGATGGAAACACAGTTGACCTTACCGTCGGTAACGGTCTCTCACTTTTCAACGCTGCTCACACAGTACGTGGTTCTGCTGCGACCTACCGAAACATCCTTTCTGGAAACCCAGCGTTCTCTAAGTCTTCACTTGAAGGTATGGAGAAGTTGATTGTCGAAGAGACTATCAACCAGTTCGGTGAAAAGATGGCGATGCCGTTTGACATCATCTTCTCAACAGATGACCCAAACACTGTTAACACTATCCGCACTGAGCTTAACTCAACTGCTTCAACTACAGTTGAAACAAACTCAGGCGTGGTGAACGTAAACAAGGCAAAGTATCGTCACGTGATGCTTCCTCTCGTTGCAACCAACGCTCTTGGAAACGTCGACACGACAAAGCGAACTTTCTGGGGTCTTGCCTCAAGTATGTTCACTTCTGCTTACCTCGGTATGCACGAAGAGCCTCGTCTTAAGACACCTCCAGCTGATGGAAACAACGCTGAAGAGTTCTCAACAGACGACTGGAACTTTGGTACTCGTGCTGGATACTTCATTTGTGTGGTATCTGGAGCTTGGATTAAGTTTTCAGAAGGAGACGGTAACTAAACCGTATAGAAGGAGCCTTATGGCTCCTTCTTCCCTTTATCCCCACGGCACGCTCCTGTGGGGAAAGGGCAGAAGGAGCTATAAGATTATAAGTTGGTAATAACACACTATGGCAAGAGATATAAAACCATATACTCTCCTGAATGGAGCGACACCGAAAGCAATCTCCAGCTCAACGAATGCTGGACCGATTAAGGTAACGGTGCCGTCTCATGGTTATTCCACTGGAGATAAAGTGACAATCGTTGGTCACGCAGTTAACACAGCAGCAAACGGCTCATGGGTCATCACAGTTACTGGAGCAAACACCTTCACCCTCAATGGTTCAACAGGTAACGGGGTAGGTGTAGCAACAGGATTCGTGTATCCAAAGGCTAAGATTGCTTTCGCTGGAGACTTCGAGCACATTCAGCTCGCAGCCGATGTTGATTCTATTGCGACACTAACGATGAAAGTAGTTGGCTCGATTCAGGACACACCTCCTGATTTCGGGAAACCACAGTCATCAACCAATCAGTGGGATTATGTCCAAATCATTGACCTTGATGGCTCAGCAGAAATTGCTGGGAGTACAGGTCTACCATTGGCAGGAGCAACTCTTCACAAGATGTATGAGGTCAACGTAAACGCACTACGGTGGGTAACGGTTGTCTATACAGCTTGGACTTCAGGAGGAGCAGTTGTAAAAGCTCAACTGTTTAACGACTACTAATTATGTCTAGGAGAATCATCAACCGTGTATCCGATTCTCTTCAGGTAGAAAAGCAGAAAGCAGCCGAAGCGAAAGCTCTGGTCACTACTGCTAAGGATGAGGTACGAGCGATTGAACAAGTGGCTGCCGAAATGCAAGCACGACTTCAAGAACTCACTGCCGAACTCAAATCTATAGAAGGGAAATACAACACCGAGCGTGATACGCTCGCTTCATTGTATGCGGATATCACGACGAAACGAGCCGAAGTTCGTTCAGTTGATGGTGAACTCGCTGACGTACTTAGCAAAGTTGCTGAAGCAAAAGCTGAATTGCAAAGTCTTGTAAGCGAGTCTGCTAAAGAAACTGAACGTCTTTCGAAAGACCATCAGGATGCGATGGCGGCATATGCGGTAACGCAAAGTGCTGCACGAAAAGCTATCGAAGATGCAGGGGTTTCGCTTAAGGAAATCACTGAGAAAATCGTAGCTGAAAAGAAAGTACTAGAGGTGGTTCAACGTGAAACATTGGCACATGGAAAGGTCGGGGCTGAGCTTACCAAAGCTCGAGCTGAACTGGAGAATATTTCTCACCAAGTGTTGGTGAAACAGGTTGAACTTAAAAACACGGAGTCTGCAATCCTCGAGGCTGTTGCTAAAACAAATGCCGAGAAACATGCGTACGATGAAGCCGTTGCTCTTCGCATGGCTGAAGAAGAACGCATAGGAGTACAGCTCAAACAGCTCTTTGACAAGGAAGCCGAGGTCGAAACAAAAGCACGTTCTCTAAGGTTAATCCAACAAGGTGTGGACCAAGCGACAGCTCGCTTGAACCGCAAGGAGGAGGAGCTTACCCTTCGAGAACACCTCTCCAAAAAAAGTGAAGTAACAATTACTTAACATATGGCAAGAACTGATGGCATTGGCGAGTACGTGCCTACAGGAGAGCAGCTTGCGACAGCCCAAGGTCAGCAGGACATCATTGATGCGTTGAATATCAATACTGGTATTAACGTAGCTAACTCAATGGTGAACACTAAGGTTGAAGTTGGAGCAGTTTCGACGCTCATCCTAGGCGTGAACTTAGGAAGGAGATTTCTCTTTCTGGTAAATGATTCGAATGAAAACATTTACGTGTCACTCAGTGGTACAGCCGTTATGAATGAAGGTATCCTTCTCACTTCTGGCGGAGGTGCGTTAACGCTCGATATAGCAAGCATGTGGCTTGGGTCGATATCAGCGATATGTGCGTCAGGTACTAAAAACTTAACTGTGAGCGAAGGCTCACTTATATAAGATATGGGTAGCGTAGTAAATGTATCTATCGGACTGACTCAGGAGCAAATTGATGCCATTGCAAATATCCTGTACTCAGAAGCACTGATTGGAACTGTCGACGGGGTGAACAAGGTCTTCACGACCACGTACTCCTATACAGCAACCAAGACTTATCCGTATAAGAACGGGCAGCAACTAGTTTCTCCCGATGACTATACGGAAAGTGCCGACAAGGAGCTGACATTTACGTTCGCTCCTCAAGTCGGGGATGTAATGTTCATTCAATACATCCGACAGACCCTGACCCCTTAGTAATAAGGTCGAGATTAAACTTAAAACAATTATATGTCAGCAACCAAAATCAGAATCAATCAGACACAGATTGACTTCAAGGACTCAGTAGTCGCAGCAACAACTGCTGCCATTACTGACGTACTTACTGGAGCACCAGATACTCTCGACGGGGTTACTCTCGTTGTGAATGACCGTGTTCTCGTGAAGGACCAAGCTACTGCATCACAGAACGGTATCTACCAAGTAGATGTTGTTGGTACTGGTGCGGATGGTGAATGGTCACGTGTAGAAGACATGTTTACTGGTGACATCGTTGAGCGTGGTCTCATCGTATTCGTTCAGCAAGGAACAGCGAATGCTCTCAAGGGCTTCATGATTAACAGTGTCGGTACCGATGGTGCTCATACTGTTGGTACGACTGCGATGACCTTTGCTTCATTGTCAGATGCCAACACTGGTATCACACTTGCACAAGTTGTGATGAACGAAGTAGCGACTGGAACAATCAACAACACCAACAAAATCTTTACCACAGCAGCTGCGTTTGCTACTGGTAAGCTTGCAGTATTCCTTAACGGTGTGCGTCAAATCCTTGGAGATGACTACACAGTTACCGATGTTGATGAAGTTACCTTTACGTTTGCTCCAAAGGCAGCTCCTGGTAATCCAGACATCGTGACCTTTGACTACTTCACAAACTAGTCTTTCCACTCAGCCCCTTCTGGGGGTTGAGATGGGTAGATTACCCAATCAAACATGGCTCGTATCGACTTATATCAACTAGATGACTTCGCTGATGACTTTGCTCCAAACAAAGTTGATGGTTCTTTGCCTGTGTGGGATGGAGCGAACAGTAGGTTTAAGCCATTGCCGTATATCACCAGTACGTTCTCTCCTGTGGTTTATAGGAATGAGAACGCAACACCAAGTTCGACTTCAAGTACATCCTTCATATCAAGGCACTCGTATACAAGTCCAAGTGTTCCTGCTGGTACATACAAAATCACTTATGGTTTTGTGTATAAAACGGCTGCTGCTACAACGTATCTTGAGGTCAACACAAAAGAAAATAGTGTGAACTTACAGACACCAGATTTTAAGGAAGGACAAGCTAATGCTGCTGCTGCTTATCGTATGTGGTCAGTATTGGTTACTGTTGCGACAGCGAGAGCTTTGTCACTTGAAATGACATACAAGAAGACTGGTGGTACTGGAGGACAAACAGTAACAATAGAGCGAAGCTTCTTCTTAATTGAACGAGTACTATAATATGTCTACTTTCACTATCACAATCAATCCAAATGCCCAGCTCGCTTACTTCGAGCAGTGGCTTAGGGCTACCTTTCCTATCTTTGATGGTATCTCATGGGTTGAAGGTAATTCGTACATCGCTATCATCACTACCGATGCTTTGACTCTTGGACAACGTGACACGATTACTGCTTTTTATAATGCTCTAACCACAGATGATGTCATTGAGGACTTACACTGCCGTGTCTTTTCATTCATGCTCCCAGATTATGCTGCTCAATTTGATTGCACTGAGCCACCAGTAACCGTTGACTACACTCATGAATTGACCCAGCGACTTCAGCCGATTCTTACTAACGTATACAAGGGTGAGGTGCGACAGATTATTTACTACGAGTCAGCTACTCATGATGCCTATGGTCAGCTTGTTGGTACTAATCCTGTCGTGAAGGAAGACTTCGTGTATGTGCGAGACATTGCCAAGATGGTGATATCACGCACTCTAACGATTTCATGGTACCGAAACGATGGCACTGTACATCCAACAACCAAAGTGATGGAGAAACTCTATGCTCCACAAGAGAAGATTGCCGAGGGTCAGAGGCTCAGAAAGAACATCATAGATTTCTGTCAGCCAACAGTCCTCGGAATGATTATGGCTACAGAGCAGGTGGACTATGATACTGCTATCACTTTGGGAGCAGAGATTTCGAACACCTACTCAAACGAGATTAACAGCTGGGTCAACGCTTCACGAGGGAACACCCTTATCCAAACAGTGACTGATAATACCAGTATCGCTTGGTTGGATAACGTGGTGAACGCTCAGGGACTGACGATTCGTGGTTATCTCTTAGACCAACTCAACTACTAATATGGATACTTACGACAAAAACGGTAGGCGAAGAAAGTGCGGTCCCAACTGGGTACCAAACTGGCTTTTTGATGAGCCTACTTTTCTGTCGTGTTGTCAGGTCCATGATATCCAGTGGGAGAACCATGAGGGCAAGTTCCGTTCGGATATTGCTCTCTTGAAATGCTGCTGGCAGACCGCAAATAAACAGGTCGGGTGGCAACGGGTGCGTGGTAAAGTACAAGCAGTAGTGATGTATTTCGTACTGACTACCAATCCATTGTCATACTTTATTTATTTTATTAACCGATAACCAACATGTGTGTGTCTGAATTACAAGTAAAAGAGATAGTCCATAAGGAAATCCACCTAGAAGTGGGACCTCTTCGTGACCAAGTGAACTCTGCGAAGAACTGGCTGATAGGGCTTCTGATTGGATTGCTGGCAACCATCTTCGGTATTGGTACATGGGTCGGGGCTATCCAGAGCCGTGTTGACACGGTTGAAAGGGAGCAAGAAAACTTTGAAAACAGAGTGGAGGGTAAATTAGAACGAATCGAGAATCTTTTGTTACAATTAAGCAAGGACGTTAGCAGCAAATAATTAAAAGCATATGTCACACTTCACTAAAGACCTACTGAAAAGTCGCATCAACGCTGGTATCAAGGGCAAGATTGGTGTGCTCATCAACGCTGACGACACCATGAACCAGGTAGTTCGTGCTGTGCTGACAGAAGCTGACCTTCGCTCCACAAGGCGTGAGGCGACCATAGATTCAGGTATCTTTGCTAGTCGCTTTGCTTATCCTGCTCCAACTGATTTGAAGGCTCAAAAGGTAGTGAACATCCGTCCACAGTCAGCTGGCTGTGATACTTACTATGGCTTCAATCTGATTTCGTTTGAACAATTTAATGCGAGGTACGGATTTGTTGGTCGCTACAACAACCAGTTCTTTGAGAACCCTGCTTTCTCAAACCAGCGAGAACTCTTCACGGTAGCCTTTGACCGAGTGAACGGAGTCAACCGAATGCTCATGGCTGTGCCACAGACAGGGACAACCACAGTGTTGGCATCACTGAACAACGTCAATGATGGCGTGACCTCGTGGATTCCTTTCGGTGGGGCAACTAATCTTGTCACTGACACGGGCAACTCTTTGTGTAGTCAGGCTAGCATCAAGTACGACATTGATGGCACACCAGTTACGACGGCTGGTATCCAGTCACTGACGGTGCCGACGTTCAGCATCTCTGGGTTCTTGGCGAGTCCTGATGCAGTCCTATTGTCAGCCTACTTTTCAAACGTAGAAGACATCACCAACATCAAGATTCGTCTTGGTGTCGACGTTGCTAACTACTACGAACTGACAGCTACAACCACTTCGTTTAACACTCCGTTGGAAGTTGGCTGGAACTTTATCAGGTTCGATGTTGCTTCAATGGTAACAGTAGGAACTCCTGACCCTGATGCGTTGACTCACATTGCTGCATTTATGACGAAGGCTGCTACCAAGGTGAATCAGACTACCTTCCGCTTTGACCAGATGGTTATTGCTACTGGTGATTTGTTCACTATCCGCTACTACAGTACTCATGGCTGGCAGTCAGTTGATGGTGTCTGGAAGGAGAACTCAGACGAGGATGACGACAGTTTGGTCTGCGACATGGATGAGTTCAACTTGTTCATCGACAAGGGTATCTCGATGGCTGGTCTCGAAGTTGATGAGATAACAGCATCTGACGCAGCTGAAAGTCGGTACCGCATGAACTTGAACAAATACTTAAGCCTGAACCCTAGTGAATCGCTGATTGAGACGAGCGATTATCAAGCTCAGTACTACATATAATATGGCTAAGACACTTACATACGACATAGACAACTTCAATGCGGGACTCGTGCTCCTTAATGATGACTCTACTGCTCCTGTGGGAAGTGCTCGGGAGATGACCAATGCCTTCATTACTGACCGTGGTGGTATCGCTCCACGACCAGGTACTACGATGCTTGGTGCTCGTAACGTCAGCACTGATGCAGGTAATGGATTCTTCGTGTTCAAGAAGTCCTTTGGTGCTAAGGAGATTCCGATGAAGGCATACGGAACAACCCTAGAAGCGTACTACGATACTCTTGGTGTCTGGTTTCAGGTTAAGACTGGATACACTATCAACCAAAAGTTTGGCTTTGCTTCAAGCTTGGTTAACACAGATAACTCTGACTTCGCTTACTTCTGTAACCGCTACGAACCATTCCAGAGATGGAGTGGACAGATTGGTACTATCACCGCTGCCTTGGCTGGTGGTGAAACAAGTATCCCTGTCGACAATACGCTTGAGGATGACATCTTCTTTACTGGAGTAGTGAATGCAGCTCCTGCTCCGACCACTACTACCTTCACTGTGGCTGGGGCAGCTCCTTGGGTAGCTAGCCAATGGGTGAACTTCTACGTGGTGATGACCTCTGGTGCTCAGATAGGTAAGGTACGAAAGATAAGTGCGAACACAACGAGTGGTCTCACCTTCGCTGCCTTGCCTGGTGCTCCAGTAGCTGGAGATACGTTTACTATCCGTCAGGTGAAATTTGAGCTAGCGATTGGTACCCTTTTTACATACAACAACAGTACCTTAACAGTGACAGGTGTTGATTCAATTACATCCCTTACTGTAGCCTCAGCTCATGCGTGCCCAATCAATACACCAATCACCCAGTCCCCGACTGAGTTCTTGGATGCCCCACGAGGTAATCGTATCGACGTTCTGCTAGGGAGAACTCTTGTCGGTAACGTACGTTCAGCTCTCTCATACGATGCTGGTGGTGCTCTTCAGGGTTCAAACTCAGCTGGCTCAGTGTGGGTGTCACGTATCAACGACCCTAAAGATTTCACGTACGCTGCTACTCGTATTGCAGGACAGGGTGATTTGATTTCATTCCCGTATGGTGGTGGTGACATCACTGATATCGCAGTGCAGGAACAGACTGCGTACGTCTACAAGAACCGCTATATCGAAGCTATCCGTTACTCGGGTGACGTTAATGACTTTGCTGTGCGTACCCCGCTTAAGCCAGGTGCTGGTTCGGTAGGACGAATCATCAAGGGTAAGGATGACCACTACTTCATGTCACTCGACAAGGAGTTCACTTCACTTGGTCGTGTCCTTTCGAAAGATATCACCATCCAGTCTTCGAACATTGGCTTGCCTATCAAGCGTCTGCTTGATGAGTACCAATATGAGAGCTTTAACGGTATCGAGTATCAAAACCGTATCTTATTCTCAGCTAAGAGTAACTCTACTGAGCAATACAACAACGCTACTATCGTCTGGAACAAACGTACACAAACCTTTGAAGGAGCGTGGAACATCGGGGCTGAACGCTTTGACCTCTACCAGAATAGTGTCTACTACGGAGAGTCAACTGGACCGAATGTCTGGAAGATGTTTGAGTCACGTAAGACTGACTTTGATGGGGTAAACGAGCTTCCTATTTCAACGAAATGGACAGCCAACTTCTTTAACCTTCTACCAATAAAGGGTAATATCCAAGCCATCCATAGCATTGCCTTCGAAGGATACATCGCAGCCAACGCTACGTTTACCTTCAACCTGTACCGAGATTTTCAGACTGACCCATCAATTACCTTCCCATTTGGTGGTCTCAATGATGAGGATTTTCTCCTTGGTTCAAATCTTGCTTCGTTCCTTGGAGCGAACCCCCTTGGTCTTGAGCCAATCGGAACTATCGACACCCCTGGAGCTGACGGGCGAAGACGCTTCAGTTTCATGGTGTACTTCCCGTACGTGTACGGTCAGTACTTCAGTGTCGGTTTCGAGAGTAACGGTATCGACCAAGACTGGGAAATTATTAGAACATCGCTCGGTCTCAAGGAAAGTGTTTCTGTTATCAGACCAGGCATCAAACAGATTTAATAGAGTATAATTAAATTATTATGAGTATCATTCCAGTATCAGTTCCAGCCAAAGTCTTGGCACAGACCATATCTTCAACGGCTACGTCGTTCAAGCTTAACAACATTCTTGCTTGGAACGGAGTCGACCTCACTCCTGCCGACTTCGGTACGGAAGCGTTTGCGGTGCTGACAAACTCAGCACGGTCTGTGATTGAGATTATAAAGTTTGACCCAGCAACTATTGCTGACGCTTCTATCTCTATCCTGACTCGTGGTCTGGATTACTCAGGTGGCTTGGTTCCAGCTCTCAACCGACAATACGCATGGACAGGTAACGATACTATCGTTCAGCTGGGTACTGATGCTCCTCAGCTTTTCCGAGAGTTCTTGAGTCAATCAAACCCTGCGACGGTAACTGCTCTCTTCACTTTTAACGTACTCCCAGAATCAGCGGTAGTACCAACAACTGGAGACCAGTTCACAAACAAAGACTATGTTGATGGTCTGACTCAACCTGCTATCACAGTGCCAATCAATCAGGTTGGTCACGCCTTTGTAGTTGGTGACGTAATCCGAATTTCAGGTATCGACACGTACACAAAAGCTCAAGCCGACGCTCCTGCTAATGCTGAAGTGGTTGGTATCGTAGTTGAGGTGGTCGATGCTGACAACTTTAAGTACATCACTGAGGGTATCACGACAGCTGGTGTCGGTATCCATACAGCAGGAACAGTACTCTTCTTGAGTCCGACTACTGCTGGTCTTTTGACAGCAACAGAGCCATCTACCATTGGTCAGGTATCTATCCCACTTGCAGTTGTGACACAAAGTAGTGTCCGAATGATATTCCACAAGTACCGTGGTGCTCAAATCAATACTATTGCTGGCAATCCGATAGCATCAGAAACTATTGCAGGTATTGTTGAAGAGGCGACGCAAGCTCAAGCTGATGCAAAGACAGCGACGGGTGAAACTCTTGCAAAACTCTTTGTACCCCCAAATAAAATGCGAGCAACCAAGTTCAATGATTATGTTCTTGATACTGGTTCTGCGGATGTGTATGAAATCACACCGAGTCCAGCCATTACCGCATATGCTGCTGGGCAGGTATTTGTATTTAAGGTAGCCAATGCGAACACTGGGTCTTCTACCTTAAACGTCAATGGTTTGGGAGTACAATCTATTAAAAAGAAAACGACAGAAAACCTTGAAGTTGGAGACTTTTTGGCTGGTCAGATGGTGGTCGTCGCTTACGATGGGACAAACTTCCAGGCTGTAGGACTTGGTGCTGCTGACCCTGTTTACACTTACCCAGTAATCCAGGCAGTTCAAGCTTTCGACCATACTGGAGCGACAGTAGTAAACGTAACTATGCCAGCAGGAATTGTTGCTGGGGAGCTATTGCTATCGTTCTGCTACAACGATGGAAATATTACTGTTCAACCTGCTGGATGGACTCTTGTATCCCAAGCAGACGTTAAGGTTTATGTTTGGGCAAAAATAGCTACTGGTGGTGATACCTTATCTTACACACTATCTTCTACTACAAGTGAAACGGCTCACTTAACGTACCGTATCAATAACCTCTACAACAGCCCATTTATTGCAGACATTATTAAGGGTACACCAACTCTTGGTGCCATCTCTTCTCAGACAGACCCACCACCAATCAACCCTGACAATGTTTTGGCAAACTATCTCTTCTTCGTAGCGAACGGACATACTGGCACTGGCGATATTGCGACATCACCTGCTGGGTACAGTAGTCCTCGTGATAGAGCATTCCAGGCTGGAGATGCGTATATCTACACAGCAAACAGAACTGCTGTCGTGGTCTTTGAAGACCCTGGGGCATGGTCAGGTTTTAGTGGTACGACTACGAACCGACAAACAGCGACTATTGCCATTCGTGGTCCATTACCAAGCTAATTAAATTATCATGTCAAATTCATCATTCAATCAAAGCCAATCACCATACGCACAAGAAACAAATGCTGGTTTGGTTAAGAAGGCTACCGCAGCTCAAGCCGCAGCAAAACAAGATGACGACGCAGGGGTTCCGTTGTATCTACCTCCCTCACGAGGTGGCGACACTTTGCTGAATGCAGAAGCTGGGGAAGCCCTTGTCCAAGGTCAGCCAGTTATTATCGGGGACGGTTTAGATTCTAGTAGTTTAGTGCTGTATAACTCGGGTACTGATATTCAGGACTTCACTGGTGGAGCAAGATGGTTTGCCCAAAGATTTTCTGTTCCTGTAGGAGTCACTATTACTTCCGTGGCAGTTCGTTACAACTGGGTACAAGGAGCATCTGCTACGATTGCAATTCGAAACACATTGACTGGTCCAGACCTTTGTACTGGTACTGTATCAATGAACTCTTCAAACGGTGCAGTTATTTTGCGAGGACTTGGCATGAGTCCATCTCTCAACATTGTTGAGGGGCAGGATTATTACATTATCTTCCGTACGACTTCTGGTTCAATCAACACAGCAGGAAGTACCAACAACGGATACTCAGGCGGTGAAGCTTTTCGCTCAACTGATAGCGGAGCAACTTGGGGGGCTGCACCTTTTGTTGATATGTACTTTGAGGTTACAGGAGTTAGAACAGTAGCTGGGAAGGTATACCTTGCTACTGAAAACGTCCGACTACAGTTCGCTGGATGGGTACAGGCAAATGCTGTAAAAGGAGCCACTGTTCAAGTCAATACACAGAACTACCTTGTGGGACTATTTACAGGACTCACTGTCGGGCAAAAGTATTACTTTTCTGCAACACCTGGAGCTATGGCAACATCAGGGACTTACCTTCTTGGTATCGCTCCAACAGCAACCGACTTAGTTCGTTTAACATAATTTATTAACAATTAACATATGGCAACAACCAAAACCAAAAAGAAGCCCAATCAGAACTACTCTGCCAAGCTTGCGGATGGTCGGAGAGTGACGGTAAAAAACGGAGTGAAGACATACACTCCAGCTCCAACGACAAAGAAAGCCCCTGCTTCTTCTGGTGGTGGTAATAAGCCGTTAACCTCAGCTCAGCAAACACAGCTGGCTAACATAAAGTCACAGGCTCTCCAGATTCAGGACAAAATCAATGTACTGAAGCAGAAGGAAGCGAGCACAGGGACAAGTATTACCGCTGACTCAACTTCAGCAGTAAATGCTGAGACGAACTTGGGTAACAATATCACCGACCTCTACAACAGGTTCGGTCTGGATAGTGCTGGTGATGATGGTACTGACCGACTCTACAAGCTCCAGAAAGAACAAGACCGTGAAATCCAACGACAGCGTGATGCTCTTGAAGCTCGTCGTGCTGGCGAGGTAGAGGGTATCGAAGAAGGGTTCGGAGTAGCAAAGACTGACACTGAGTTCGCCCAGTCACGAGAAGTGGGGCAGACATCTACCGACCTAGCAGCAGCTGGTGGGTATCTTGGTGTGACTGCGAGTCAGCAAGGTGTACTTCAGAATCTCACACTCGTCCACCGTCAGGAGATGGTGGCTCTGGAGGCTCAGAAGAATGAAGCTATCCGTGCTGCCAACAACGCATACGAAGACCGAGACTTTGAATTAGCACGAGAGAAGCTAAAGGCAGCTCGTGACCTAGAGCAGCAAGTTTACACACGACAGCAAGACTTCTTTAATCGTCAGCTTGATTTGGCTGGTGAGCAGCGAGCACAACTACAAGAACAGAGACTCAGTAAAGAGTTCAAGAACAAGATGGCTACTCAACGCATCGACCTGCTACTTGAGGGTGGTATTAAGCCAAGTGCTACTGATATCTACAAGATTGCTCAAGAAATCGGTTACTCAACTGATGAAGTTGAACGTATCTTTGAAGCTGGTGCTGCTACTCGTGACCTTGAAAACAGTGCGACTCGAACTAACCGTGACGTTGGTATCGTTAATGCTCTTCGTGGAGTACCTCGAGACAAGATTGTTACCATCGACGGCAAGCAGTACCAAGGTCTTGGTGAACTAGCTACTTCAGGTTCAAGTGGTACAGCTACTGAACGTGAGACTGCCCGACAAGAAATGTTCAAGGCTATGCTCATGGAAGACTTGCGAGGTGGTACTGATGCTCAAGGCAACAAGGTTGAACCGATTACCTTTGATGAGGCACTTAAGACCTACCCTGAACTTAGTACCAAGACTGTTGAAGAAATCTATAATGCTCTTGAGACCTACGAGGATAAGGCTGAGCTGGATAGTAAACTGGCTTCAGGTGAATGGGATGTGGTTGTACCAGTCAACAAAGAAGGTAACGCTCAAAAAGCAATTATCTATGATAAGAAAGCGTACGAGGAAGCGGTAAAGAAATGGTCTCAGGATAGCACTACTGGTTGGTTTGCTGGAAGTGTCCAAGGCGATGATGATTTGAAAGCCGTTGCTGTCGTAGATGGGGTAGAATATGTAGGTGTAGGAAGATGGAGCGAGACAGAGAAACGCTACGTTCCAAATGTCCTGATAGAAGACTTCAGAATAACACAATAATAATATGGGTAGATATCTAGCACGACAGGGAGGGGAACCGATACCATCGTCTACTCCCTATTCAAACAATGTACCAACCACTGACCCTGTTGTCGGGCGGTACATTCGTCGAAGCCGTGGTGAGGATGTACCTGTACCTCAAGGTAGATACCGACAATTTCGTGACATCGAAGCCAACTTCTTAGCTAGTGAAGAGGGGAAGAGATTGCAAGAAGACCTTAACCGTCAGATTGAGGAGTCTATGCGTTTGGAGGAAGAGCGTCTGAAGCAAGTGCAAGAGCGTGCTGAAGAGCGTATCCAACTTTACGAGACTGCCACTCAGCGTGAGCAGCGGATGTTCGGTGATACTGGTACATCATCTCTTCAGACAGAACTAAAAGACCTTGGCTACACTGATGACCAGATTGAGGAGATGGACTACAAGGGTATAGACATTGAGGCAGTGAACAAGTACCGAGAAGAACGTGCTGCTTACGAGAAGCAGTTTGGTACAGCTCAGACCACTCAGATGTTTCCTGACGAAGACCCAACAACTCTCAAGCAGAAGTTGGCGACTGGTCTTGGCTACCTCAATACTCTATTCCTAGAGAAGCAGACAATCACTGCCCCATTCCAGAATAAGCTCGACCCTAACCGTGAGAACATCGGACCGCAAGTCTACGGTAAGGTGCAGGAATTTGCTGGTGAGATGGTAACAGGGGCAGTTGATAGTCTGGTTCGTACAATCGGTCTGGCTACGGCTGAAGTAATGCTTCGAACAAAGGCTGCCTTTGACCCGACGAAGACTATCTCTGAGACAGAGATGCAGTTACCATTTAGTCCTGGCTGGGTTTTTAATGAGACTGATATCACCCCAGACAATAAGATTAAACCGTGGATGGAACGGTCTCTTGATATGTTGGCGGAGCTAGACCGACTAAGTCCTGATACTCCAATCAAGAACAACATCATTACCACCCTCGACCAGACCGTCATCCCACTGTTGGATGCCACGGTTGTTATGGATATCTTTAACCTGGCTGCTCGTCCACTTATTGTGACGGTAGCAAGTAAGGATGTTACGCAGAAATACATTGGAGGTAGGTTTATTGATGGTGTCGAAAGTTTCAAAGGTGTTGGTGCTCGTCGTGTTCAGGTTCCTGTACGAACTGATACTGAGCAGTTGCTTACTGCCTACCAAGTACTTGGTTGGAGCCGTGATGATATTGCAAAGATTGCCCAAATGACACCGTACGAACAGTCACGAGTCTTTGCTGACCGTATGCGTGAGCGAGCTTCAGCTATCCTTAAGAATGAATACACCCCAACCCCTGGGGCTGAAGGACTTGCTCCACAGCAGACAGCTCCTGAAATGCTTGAGGCGATGAATGCCCTTAAGCGTGAGGGTTCATTGACTCCTCAGCAAGAGATGGAACTCTATCGTCTGAATGCAGCTGCGTATACCGTGATGGGTATGCAACTTAAGAATGGTGTCGTTGGTATTCCTAAACTGATGCAGTTCGGTGTTGAGATGGCTAACGTCCTTGCAAAGCCATTACGTACCTACACTGACGCACGTACTGCTTTTGACCGAGCGTTACGTCTACGTGCTCGTGCTGCAGGTGAAGAGCCATTCAAATTTAATATTGGTCTAACGATTGATGACGTTTCTGGTGGTGTCGGTAAGAAGACCGTGACTGATGATGTCGCTGATAACATCGACCCTATTGTTAAGAAGTTTGCTGACGATGAGTATGCTGGTATCGAGGTTGCTTTTGATTCCAACACCAACACGCTTTTGGTGGTTGAAGGAAGAGGTCGTTGGGAAGATTTACCACCAGCTGCTAAGGCAGTTATCTACGACCTTGCTCGTCAACAGAAAGTTAACTTCGGTTACGTTGATGGCATTGACCCAGACATTGGTGTGCAACCAGAAGAGATTGAATATGCTGTTCGTGGTTTCTCTGAAGAAGAAGTTGCTATCAATCAAAGAATACAAGCCTTCCAGAAAGAAGCGAATGACCAGCGAAAGGCTATTGAGATGGCTGATGATGCGTACGTCAAAGAAGGACTCGCACCAGATGACCCACTTGTACAGCAGATTGCTGACCTTGGTATCAACCAAGCGACTTTAATTAAGACCCTTGAGCAGATTCCTCAAGTGGCTACAGGACGCACCGTTCCGAACATTATCTCTCGACAGATTCTGAACACCCCGATTGAAGCAAACATTACTCCCAATCCTATCCGTCGCAGTGACCTGCCTGAAGGTAACGCTACTGCCAAAGCTATCATCGACTCCAACAACGGACTGATAGCACAGATGGCTGACCAAGCTCGTGCTGTCACCAGTGCGGCAGACTTCGTTCGTCGTTACGCATTCCTAACTGATGTCACTAAAGTGCCTGACGTTCGCTTCCGTGGTACTGGTATCTTCACCAGACTCGGTACTGTTGAGGAGCGTATCCGTGACCTCGTATCTAACGGGGTTATTAACCGTGAACAGATTGATAGCATCAAGTCAGTAGAGATACCGTCAGAGCTAGTGGAGATGACTCCAGCATTCCGTGAGCCAAAGCTCGTGCAAGCACTCGAAGATGTGATGCCTGACATGATTGAGGAGCTAGTTAAAGGAACACCCGAAGGTGACATGGTTCGTAACTTTATTTACGAACGATACAGTGGGCTACGTCGCATCACCAGTAGTCAGATAAACAAACCAGAGGAAGTCTTGGCTGCATTGCGAGCAGACCCTGAGAAGCCAAACATCCCATTCTTTGTACTCACCAACCAAGGTCGTGCTGTCCTTATCTCTACCAACCAACCAACCTTTGATGTCATCGCAGCCGCAAAGATGGCTGGCGTTGAGACTATCCCTGGCTACCTGATTGACCTTGGTGGCTTGGCTGAGATGCGTGCCTTCTTGAAGGAGAACAACATGACCCTCAAAGACTTTGCTCTTGAGGCTCGTAGCTTCGCTCCTAAAGTAGAGAGTGGAAAGAAGGCTAAGAAGCCAATGACAGCAGAGATGCGTGAAGAAGCTGGGCTAGCGTCTGGTCGACTTGCTCGTGTCGGTACCTCAGAAGAGTTCAGTATCATCATCCCAACTGACTCATTGGTGCAACCATTCCCTGCGAATGAACCGATACTGTACAACGGGCTTACGGTGCGTGAGCAGTTCGACTTAGCAAAGCTCACTCCTATCAGTGAGGGTTCCTCTCGAGTTAACTTTGAGATTGGTAAGAACGGTATCCTCAAGGTAGCCAAGAACCCACTCGGTAAGATTCAGAACCTGATGTCCTACAACATCCACGCATGGCGACAAGGATTAACTCCCAACCTATTTGCTGGTGGTGATGGCTGGATACTAACCGAACGACACGGTGCCCTTGATGGTCCTGCACTTAAGCACTTCGAAGACTTCATTGATTTCTACCGTGTGTATGCGACCAAGAACATTGATAACGTAACCAACCGACCACAAGAAATAGACCGTATCCTACGGTCATGGCTTGAAGGTGTTGACCAGACAAAGATAGACGAGCTGATGTACCAAGCGATTGAGATGGATGTTGATATGTCCTACATGGATGTGTACTTCTTTGAGTTCCTGAACGCATGGAGGCAGAGTACTCCAGCCCTGACTGCGGTAACTAAAGAAGGTAAGCCGTTGTATAACTGGACTGAGTTCAGCCGATACAATGTTAACCTCGACATCCTGAAGGAAGACAGCTGGGGTGTGCGACCTGATGGCACAATGGTGCTTATTGATGAGGGGTCTATCTATCGTGAAGCTCTTGGTGCCTTAAAAAGTCCTAATGCTGAGGCTAAATCATGGAGTGAGTTCTTCGTTCCGTTTGAGGAGACCTTCAAAAAGAACAAGAAAGTAAAGGAAGAAATGAAGAGAAGTGATGGACACCGCTTCTTCAGCTTCACTCCGTTGCCATACTTTGAAGAGGACGAAGAGACTGGAATGTACAATGTCGATATCTGGAAGTCGATGATATTCACAGCTCTTGGTTCGGTTGTAGTTGGTGGCAAAGAGCTACCATTTGGGGGCGGTAAGAAGAAGGGTAAGGGTAAAGCGAAGGGAACTAAGACACCAGTAGAAAAGTTACGAGAAGAACTGCTCCCACAAACCACACAAGGATTGCCAGGTCCAGTCAAAGGTGCTCTTAACGCTGATGCGTTCAAGGCTAAGACAGGTGAACCGTTTGGTGGTGTCTTCCCACAGACAGCGAACTTCAAAGGCATCACACCGCAAGGTATCCCATCACTGGATGCTGCGGGCGAAATACTGCCACCACTTGGTGATGCTGGTTATGTGTTCTTGGATAACGATGTCGCTTCTAACTTCAACACTGACGGCAAGATAACTCACTTCATCAGTAACGCTGACAATCCACTGGTTATCAACACAGACAAGGAACTGCGAGCACTCGCTAAGGCTGCTGGTATTCAAGAGCCAGATATCATGCAGGTCACTAAGGCGATGAACGAGAGGAACATCAATATGCTTCGTGAATATATCGAGAACGCTGGCTTTGATGGTGTGGTGGTAGCGATGGACCCACGCAAGGGCAAGATAGATTTACTTGACCGCTACTTTGAGTTCAATCAGTTCATCAACTTTAACAAGGGTAACTACAAACCAGCAACAAGTCCGAACACTCCGACAGTTACGGTGACTACTGCCATCAAACGAAGCAGTAAGATTCAGCGACAAATCATGCGAGCGATTGACCCACCTGCGAGCATCCTCGAGATTGATGAGATGAAGTTCCTGAAGAAGCGTCTTCAGCTGATTAACCGAACTATCAAGGAAGGGAAGAAGTTGGGTTGGTCAGAGGCACGTGTCTCGATTGGTAATCGCCTTGCTAACCTTTGGGAGTACCGAATGGAGAAGGCTGACCGTAACCGCAAGCTATCATTACTGAAGCAACGCATCCTCGACAGAGAGAAGCTACTCGTGAAACGTGAGATGACTGACTACGCTAAGGCTATGCTTCCGATTAAGGAAGACCGTGAGTATCTAGCACAGCGAGGTAAGCTTATCGACAACATCGCTAACGCTGAGACTCGTACTGAGTTACAGAAAGCGTTTCTCCGTATTGACCGTATGCGTGTGGACACCGAGAAGAAGCTACTTGTATCTGATATTAAGAAGACTGTCTCACGTTGGGCTGATTCACCATCAGTGTCGGCTGACTACCGCAAGATGATTAACGAAGTCTTTTCTGAGATTGACCTGACTAGTCGTCGTCCTGAAACCATCAAGCGTATTGCTAAAATGCGTGACTACATCAATCGCAACATCACAGCTGGTGATGATGTGGTTATTACTGCTGACATGCAGAAGGAACTGGAGCTACTGTTCGTAAAGGGTATAGACCAGCTCTCTATCGGTGAACTCAAGAACTTCAAAGCTCAGATAGAAACTCTCATTGAGTTGGGTAAGGCGAAGCGTCGCACCTACAAGGACCTACAGAAGCTCAAGCGTGACCGTATGCTTAAGGAGGTGCAGGAAGAAGGGACGCTCCCTATCTCCAACAAAGAGATTGATGACCTGCCAGCTAACGTCGGTGAGGAACTACCAAAGCAACAGCGATTCAATAACTGGTGGAAGGAACAACAGAACAAGCTCAACCAGACATCTAAAGTAATCCAGCCAATGGACTACTTCTTTGACCGTCTCGATGGTGGCAAGCTTACCTTTGACGGACCGATGTACCGAGCCTTCCGTGATGGTGTTAACATCCGTTACAACAACTTCCTTGAAAAGAACTTCAAGTTCCAAGACGAGATGATTAAGCTTTCTGAAAGTCTTGGTCTAAAGACTGGTAACTTCGAGCGTATCGGTGTGTACATGCAAGCTCGTCGTCCTGAAGGTAGGAAGCGTCTGCTCTCGATGGGGTACACCAATAAGATGATAGATGATGTCGAATTGACACCAAAAGAAATGGAGTGGGCTACATGGGCAGACGACGTACTCGATAAAGAGCGACCTATCCTCGCTAAGATTGCCCGTGATGTATTCAATAAGGAGTTCAACGTCCTTGAGGATATGTTCCCAATGATTGCTGACTTCAAACTGATGGGTGAAGAAAACTACAGTATCCAAGATATGTTCGGGGATGCTTCAGCAAAGCTCACTGGTAAGCGAACCAAGGTAAAGCCAGGAACTATTGAGTCTCGTAGTCCAGGGGCTGAGGGTTCTATCAAAATCAATGCCCTTGATGTCATCAAGCAACACATGGAGAACACTCTCTATATGGAAGAGATGGCTGAACACATCAAGCTCCTCGGTGACATGACCAATGCCACTAAGCCAGTACGTAAAAAGGTCAACGGTGAGATGCGAACAGTATCTCAGAACATACTAGAGCCAGAGATTGGTGACTTGGGTCTTGAACTAACTAAGGCGTACGTCGATGTGCTAGCCCGTAAGGGTGGTGCCGAAGGACAACAGCAAATGGGATTCATCTCATGGCTCAACCGTAACGCAGGTCCCGCTGTGTTGGCATTCAAGCTAACTTCAGCCATGATTCAGTGGACAGCTATCTTCAACACCGCAGCCGTGATTGGACCTCGTGCTCTTGGTGGACTCTTCGAAGTAACTCACAGTGCTCAGGCTCGTAAGTTCGTGCTAGATAATATGCCACAGATTAAGGCACGTATCGGTGACGACATCGCTTTCCGTAACGTGGCTGACTTCACATGGCTCCAGAAGTACAACCAAGTAGGATGGTCTGGTCTCCAGTACCTAGACCGTTGGACTGCTAGTGGTGGTGCGATGGGTGCCTACCGTAAGTACCTTGCTGACCACGGCATTCCTTTTGATTGGAACAAGCCGAACCAAGAAGCTATCCTCTACGCACAGCGTGTGGTTAACACTACTCAGTCATCATCAGACTTTAAGGACGCAGCTCTCTCGCTCAGTGCAGGTCAAGGTATTGTCGGTAAGCGTGAAATAAATAGAATCATTCTTAAGTTCCAGTCATTCGGTATGACTGACTTTCAGGTGTACTACAACTACTTCTATCGTAGTGCGAAGGGGCAGACAAGCCGAACTAAATCACAAACAGCTATGGCTTTGATAGCTGCGATGATGGCAGTAATAGCTACCATCCAAACACGACGACTCGGTTTCCAAACAGAGAACGCTATCACTGGTCGTGATAACGAAGATGACCGACGACTTGAAGATGACTTTACTACCAAGGCGATGCAGGAAGTAATCCAAAAGTTCCCGTTCATGGCACAGGCTATCTCAGTAGCGGTATACGAATCAGAACCAGTACCAATCCTTGGTTCAGTAAATAGACTGTTCCGAGGAGGATGGGGGGCTATCTCTGGTGCGTTTACTGGAGAGTTCGGTACAGAACAGTGGTTCAAAGACACCATCAGCTTTACCACAGGTGTGACTGGACTCCTCGGGGTTGGTGGTTCAAGCCAAGTTCAAAGTAGTGCGACGGCTATCCTCGAGGGATTAAACGAGGAGCCTGGTGATGGTGGACCAGAAGCTCCTGAGCCACCGAAGCCACCGAAGCCACCGAAGGGACCGAGTAATTAACAAGTAATTAACAACCATATGCCAGAGTTTTTTAGTAAAGAAAAAGGAACAGGAGCGTTGCTGGACAGCCGTCCAGACATTCTTAAGGAGCGTGACTATAAACTTGAGGAGCTAGTAACGTCCGTCAGTCCCGTGAACTGGGTAGAGAAGAAGCCAGAAGAGTGGCGAAAGTTCCCTATCTATAACCAGAACGGTTCTGGTTCATGCGTGGCACAGACCGCAGCCAAGATGTT
>Ga0105099_10000221_pt1 | contig 38810 bp, 31 predicted proteins | sample PPLLak3cmMay2015_2_FD_79138 | JGI IMG/M metagenome (GOLD analysis project Ga0105099, IMG submission 79138) | Freshwater sediment microbial communities from Prairie Pothole Lake near Jamestown, North Dakota, USA - PPLs Lake P8 Core (1) Depth... | ecosystem: Environmental > Aquatic > Freshwater >... | reverse complement strand
TGCCGGAGAAGCGTCTGCCGCGATCCCCGAGAGAAGCGCGCTTGCGAATCCGCCGGGAGACGCGAAAACCGCCGGAAGCCGGCCGGCGAAAAGCGCCCCCTCGCTGCAAAGGTCGGAGATCACCAGGCGGGCCAGCTCGCCCAGGTATTTCCCGGACACCATTTTTTCTTCCGCTTGGAGGCCGGGATTCTCCGACATGTCGTCGAGGAGAATATCAAAGGGATTCCGCGGAAGCGCGGCGTTAAAATTGCCTGACTCCATGTTGACGATCATAAAATCTTTACCGTAAGGACCGAGCGGCTTCCGGATCGCCGAGGTCCGTTCCCGATAGCAAATGTTCGTTCCCGTTCCTAGAATGCAACCGACGTCGCAATCGGGGTCGAGGTACGCGCCGGCCATCAGCGTGCCGGTGGTGTCATTATTCAGGGACGCGACCCGAACGCCGGCCACGCCTTCGGCGGCCAGGGCTCGGTTCAGGAGATCGACAACGTCCCGGCCGACGACTCCCGTGGCCGTCCAACCCTTGGTCCAGCCGATCAGCTCTCCCCGGGCGATGGACTGCTGCCGGATCGCAAAGGAAAACGTGAAGCCCAGCTTTTGGGGGCCGCGACGGCCTTGTTTCCGGAAAAACCGCCCGACAAACCGGGCAATCGCGCCGAAGAGAACGGAAGCGTCAGCGGAAATCTGCTCCCGGGTCAATTGAAAATGGTCGGAGATGAGAGGCGGGACGGTCCGATCTCCGGGGAGGTCCACCCAGAGGATTCGGACGTTCGTTCCGCCCATATCCAGGGCTAAAAACGGGCCGCGTTCCCTTCCCGTCGGGATGTCGACGTAGGTCGGCAGCATCTTCAAGGAGCCCGGCTCGCCGGCCAGCCCGCGCCGCATGTCCTCCTGAAAAGCCGCGATCATGGCCCGGAGCCGCTCGTCGGAAACGGCGAAGATCTCCCGTCTCCGGGCCAAGGCCTCCACACGCGCAAGAGGGTTCGACATCGGCGGGTATTATACCTTCCCAAACCGGAACGCGCCAATCGACCAAGGCCTTGCATTTTCGCAGAAGGGTTGATTATCGCCGCAATTCGGGGTATATTGGCCGCCGCGACTATTTCAAATTGAAAGGAAGGACATGATGGCCAAGAAACCCCTGACCAAAGCCCAGATCGTCGCCTACTTCGCCGAGAAGTTCGAAATGCCCCGGAAATCCGCGGGCGCGATTCTCGAGGAAGTCGTCAATCTGGCAATCGCCGAGACGAAAAAAGCCGGAAGCTTCACTCTTCCCGGCCTCGGCAAGCTCGTCCTGGTGAAACGGAACGCCCGCATCGGCCGCAACCCGGCCACCGGCGCGACGATCAACATCCCGGCCAAAACCGTCGTCAAGATGCGGATCGCCAAGACGGCCAAGGACGCGATCGTCCCTCCCAAGAAATAAGGCTTTCGGGATTCATCTCCCGAACCGGGCACCCGGATGTTCCGGGCCGGCCCGCGCCCGTCTCTCGATCGTTCTTCCATGAGAAGAGCGGTCGGGGGACGGGCTTTTTTTATTTCGCTTCGGACGCCGGCTCGCGGAAGGTGACGATAAAGGCCGTTCCGCCGGTCCGGTCCAGGTCGATGACGCCCCGGATCTGCTTGACCAACAGGCCGACGATCTTGAGCCCGAAGCTTTCGGCCGTCCGAAAATCGAGGTTGCCCTGAAAGCCGACGCCATCGTCGGCGACCTTTAAGATCACTTCCCCGCCGGCGCCCCGACGGAGCCGGATCTTGATCAGGCCCTTCCGGCCGTTCGGGAAGGCGTGCTTGAGAGCATTGGAAATCAGCTCATTGAGGATCAGCCCGAAGGGAACGGCCGTGTTGATGTCCAAGGAAATGGGCTCAAGATCCGTTTCCAGCTTGACCTGTTCCCCATCGATGAGGCTGACCTGGAGGAGATGGACGGCCAGGCTCTGGATATATGCGGGAAGGTCGATTTTCGACAGATCGCTCGACTGGTAGAGCCGTTCGTGAACCAGGCTCATCGACCTGATCCGGGCTTGGCCTTCGCGCAGGATCTCGCGGCACTCGGCATTCTGGGTCTGGCGAGACTGGATGCTGAACAGGCTCGAGATGACCTGCATGTTGTTCTTGACCCGGTGGTGGATCTCCTGGAGCAGGACCTCCTTTTCCCGCAGGCTCGCCCGGAGGTTCTTTTCCATGAGCGTACGGTCGGTGATGTCGATGGTGAATCCGGCCAAGTACCTTTTGCCTTCAATATGGATCGGAAACTTGATTGTCGTATAAAACCGGCCGGCCAATTCCTCCTCGATCTCGATCTTGCTTCCCGTCCGCAGGACCCGGTTATCGTCCTCGATCATGGTCCGGGCCATGGCTGCGGGATACAGCTCCTCCATCCCCCGGCCCAGCGCCTCCTCGACCGGAATCCCCAGCATGTGTTCGAAGTTGTCGCTCAAGCGGAGAACCCGGTCATTTTCGTCCTTGAAAAAGATGTAGATCGGGCTGTTTTTCATCAGCTGGCGGAAAATGCCCTCGCTTTCCCGGAGGGCCGACTCCGTTCGGATCTGGTCGCTGACATCGCTGAACGACCACACCCGGCCGCGATGGTTCGTCCCCTCGAGCAAGGGACGGGAAACGCGGTCGAACACCCGGCCGTCCTTAAAATAGATCGTATCGAAATCCTCTTCGGTCGTGGCGCTGAGGGCGTCCACCTTGGCCATGAATCCGACCGGGTCGGCCAACTGGTCGCGGATATGGCGGAGCATTACGGCGTTGTCGCGGGTGGCGATCACATCAGGCGGGATCTGCCACATTTCGGCGAACCGCTCGTTGTAGTACAACACCCGGCCGTTGCGATCGACGGCCAGGATCCCGTCGGCGGTGGATTGGAGAATGGCGGAGAGGGAGGCCTCGCTCTCGGCCAACGCGTCCAAGCTGCGCTTATGGGCCAGCCGGAGGCGCCATTCCCGGAGAACGCGGTTGACGACGAACGGCAAGGCCGCGAAAGCGCCGGGAAAGAGGACGATGAAGTCGATGGCCCCGGCCTGGAGGGCGGCCGCGGCCGTCCGCTCCTCGCCGGATCCGGCGATAACCAGGACCGGAAAGGCCCCTGCTTCGGGGGGAGAATGGAGAACATTCAGGGCCTTGCCCCCGGAGAGGTTCGCGTCGAGGATGGCGACATCCGGCGGTCGGGCGGCCGCTAGGACCTCAAATTCGCCGAGGGATCCGGCCATATCGAATTCGGCCGGCGTTTCCGAATCCCGAAAGGCCTGCCGGATCTTCCCGGCCCTTTCCGGGATGTCTTCCCCAAGCAGAATCCTCAGGAATCCATCGCCCGCTCTCCCTGCAGAGTCCGACATCCTGCCTATGAGCATAAGGCGTTGTCCGGGTGATGTCAATCGCCCCCCGGCGGCGGGACCGCCTCCGCCGGCCGCGCGGATTAGGCGGATTTTTTCAATGCATTCAAGATTTTTTCGACGTCTGCGGCCTCGTTGTTGATATAGAACGAGACGCGGATGCAGTTCAGGCCGCCTTCATTGACCGGGCGGACCCGGATATGCGCCTTGTTCAGGTCCTTGATGACCTCCAGGAAATCGCGTCCGGCGATCCTGAAGCTGATCATGGGTGAACGGAAGGCCGCCTCCTCGGGTGAGAGGACTTCCGCCCCGGGGACGTCCCGCAGCCCGGCGGAGAACTTTTCGGCCAGGCCGCGGCTGTAAGCCTGAATCCGTCCGAGACCGATATCTTCGATAAAATCGATCGCCGAGCCGAGGGCGAAGTAGAGGGCTTCGTTTTGCGTCCCGTACTCGAACCGGGCGGCCGTGGGCTTGAAAACAAACTCTTTCGTGCTCATCTCAGCCTTCTCGGACGACCCCGCCCCGACGGTGAACGGCCGAAGGACGTCGAGCATCTCTTTCCTTACGTAAAGGAATCCGGTCCGCTTCGGGGCCATCATCCACTTATGGGTGCTCGAAGTGTAGAAATCGACGCCGATTTCGCCGAGGTCGAAGGGGACGCAAGCCGGGGCCTGAGCTCCATCCAGGGCGAACCACAGCCCTTTGTCCCGGGCCAAGACGGCGATATCCTTGACCGGAAAAACCTGTCCGTACGTGCACGTCAGGTGGCTGAGAAAAATCAGGCGCGTCCGGGGGTTGACGAGGGATGCGATCCGGTCGACATTGCCCCGGGCTTTCTTCAGGTCCGGATCGAAGGTCCGGAACACGATTCCGTCCCGCTGCATCCGGTTGAGCAGGGCGACCTTCAGGCAGATATGCTCATGGCTGGAAGTGATCACCTCGTCCCCCTTCTTCAAGGGAAGACCATTGAGGATCATGTTGACCCCCTCGGTGGTCGAGCTGATGAAGGCCAAGTCCTCCGGCCGGCAGGACGAGCCCAGCAGCCGGGCAAGCTTGACCTTGACCGCATTCCAGGTCTTTTCATCATAACCGGCCCCGGGGACCCGCTCCTCGACTCGGGACCATTCCTCGTAGCTTCGGATGACCGGCAGGGGCATTGACCCGAGCCCGCCGAAGTTGAGGTACGTCCAATCCGGGTCAAGGATGAATTGATCTCGAACAACGCGCCAGAGAGCGTCCTCGCCTTGCGCTTCCGCTTCGGCAAAGAGATGGCGCCGGGGCTCCGCTTTGAGATTCCGGGAGAGGGTCAGGGTTCCCAATGCGGCAACCGCGCCCTGGAAGAATTCCGAACGTTTCATGGAAAAATGCTCCGTCAACGACGGCGTTATTGAGCGACTATATCACTAATTCCGGGAGGTTGACAATCCTCCGCGGCCGAATTTCTTCTCACCCTCCGGCCGGTGAGACTCGGAAAAAGCGCTCCCAGTCCGACTCGGTCACATGCTGGTATTCGCGCCACTCGGCGATGAGGTTTTCCCGGAGTCCGACGAGGGCGACGCCATGGTAAAGCCGGGCTCCCCGATACGAATATTCCGCCGCGCCGAACTGTGTCGCCTCATCAAAGACGATCCTTCTCCAAATCGTTGTTTGAGGAAAGCCCCCGTCATCGCGGAAAAAGGCCAAGACCTCGCCGCGCCCTCGCAAGTCGTAACGACAGGGATCGACATAGTGAACGTCGGAAGCGAAAAAGCCGGCTGCGTCATCGTACCGGCGCTCGCGCCAGGCCCGGGCGAGCGAATCAAGAAACTCCCGAAACTCTCTGGCGCTCATTTTCTTCTCCGCCCTGCTCGATTCCGCGATTTTGGAATGATAGTCCGGTTCCGGGAACGGCGTCAACACAATCCGTCTCCCTTCGGGCCGAGGCGAAGTTTGACAACGCGGTAAAAAGCGCTGAAAATATCGCGGGCCGGCAGGAAAAAGGAGAATGCGGCTTTTATTGGCGCCAATGTCCACGCATGCCGAAACGGGCGGCTCGATGGCCCGCATTCGGGCGATTGCCGCCTGTGCTCTGAGGCGCGGGCACACGGTTGCCCTATGCGCGGGCGAGGACATCAATTACCGCCCGATCGACGGCCTGACCAACTATCCCGCCCCGGTGCCGGCTCCTTTCGGCCTTCCATCGGCGGCCGGGCGGCATATCTTCCGCTGGATCAAGCGATTCGGTTTTCAGCGGCGGATCCGGATCGACGACTTCGAACACGTCTTGCACCTCATCGGCGCGATTCGCGGGAGATCCTTTGCCGGCGATATCGCCTGCCTGGAAAAAGCCATCCGGAATTTCCGCCCCGACGTCGTGCTGGCCGATCACCGGCTCGGCCCCTTGGTCGCGGCGCGCCTGGCCGGCGTTCTTTCGGCCGTTTTTTACAGCGCACCGATCCATCTTTCTCGGAGCCGGGCCGGTTCCGGCCGCTTCAGCGCGGCTGTCCGTCGTTTGATCCGGGCCAGCGGCTTGCCCGAAATCCGATCGATTTTAGACGTGTATGATTGGGCGGATATGAAATTCGTACCCAGCGCTCCGGAACTGGAGCCGATGAACGATTCCCGACTCGTTTACGTCGGTCCCGTGATCGAAAAAACCAGGCCGGCGCCGAATCGAAAACGAACCGCCATCCTGGCCTATGTGGGAAACGGAACCATCAGCGGACGGCGATTGGCCCGCGTTCTGACGAAAGCCTTCGCCGGATCCGATCGCCGGATCTTCATCGCTTCCCGGGACCTGAAACCGGCGACTCGGGGACATATCCGGATCGCCGGCCGGATCGATTTCGAAGCCTTGCTTCCGGAAACCGCCGCGTTTATCGGTCACGGCGGGCAAAACAGCATCATGCAGTGCCTGGCCCACGGCGTTCCAATGATTCTCTCCCCCGGCTATGTTTTCGAGAGATGCTTCAACGCCAAGTCCATCGCCCGGTTGGGAGCCGGTCTTATACTCCCGCCGAGCGATTTCACCGCCGAAAAGGTCAGGGAAGCAGTTGAAAGAACGGCGTCGGATCCGATCTACGGCGCGCGGGCGGCCGCACTCGGCGCTCGGATGTCCGAATTCCGCGGAGCCGAGGCCATTTTGGATCGACTTTCGGAACTGTCCGGCGCTTGAAAGCCGTTCCGGATCGGAAAGACGGAAAAACCGGCTTCAGACGATCGGTTTCGGAACCGTTCGTTCCTTGTTCGGGAGGAGCGCGGCGACTCCCGGGAAGAGCAACCAAGGGATGATATAATAAACGGAGACATACCAGAAGCGCCACAGGAAGGAAAGGCCGTACCCGAGATAGAAGCCGCAATACAGGACGTCATATACGGCCAGCGGCAGGGTGCAATAGAAAGCGATCCATAACGCCCGGACCATGCGGCGTTGGGGCCGGACCTTGCGCAACCCCAGATACGCGACTCCGACCAGGACGACCAGAAGCACGCCGTCAAACCAGATCATCGTCGTCGTCGAGTACTGTTGATAGTAATCGGGAAGTCCGGCCAACCAAAAACCGATCTAGGCGATCGTCACGGTAAGGAGAAGCCGCAGGTGTCCTTTTCTTTTCATGATAAAAGTTCATAAGGGATTTTGCCGGCCAAGTCAAATTCCCCCCCCCCGCCTCCCGGCTTGCGGACGGACTTGGCGACCGGCAGGGGAAGATGATAAAATTACCGGGCATGATTCGCGCATCCGATCTCAAAAAAACCGACGCCGTAAAAATCGACGGGGCGCCCTGCATCGTCGAAACGGTCACCGTCCAGAAGCCCAGCGCCCGGGGCGCCGTCACCCTTTACAAGTTCCGGTTCCGCGACGCCCAGTCCAAGCGCAAGACCGACCTGACCTTCCGCGGGGACGAGATGTTCGAGGAAGCCGAGCTCGAGCGGCGGCCCGTCCAGATTCTTTTTGGCGACGAGTCCAGTTTCTCCTTCATGGACCAGCAGGATTTTTCCCAGTTCAGCCTGAGCCGCGACGAAATCGAGGATGAATGGCCTTACCTGACCGAAGGGCAGGAAGGGATCCTGGCCCTCACCTCGGAAGGGCGCGTCCTAGGCCTCGAGCTGCCGGTCCTCGTTCCCCTGCCGATCGTCGAAACCCGTCCCTCGATCAAAGGCGGGTCGGTGACCGCCCGAACCAAACCCGCCGTCCTGTCGACGGGCTTGACCGTCCAAGTGCCCGAATACCTTGAAACCGGGGACGTCATCCGGGTGGACACCCGGACGGGCCTCTACGCTTCGAAAACCTGATGTTTAAACCTGAAGAAATCATCCTCGCTCCGACAGCCGCCTGTAATCTGGCCTGCTCCCATTGCCGGGTTAAGCGCATTCCCGAACAGCTGGAAGCCAAGCACGCGATCGCCTTCCTCAAGTCCTGCCGCTCCAACGGGATCGAGCGGATCGGGTTCAGCGGCGGCGAGCCGTTCCTCCGGCCCGACTTCCTCTGCGACGTCGTCAAAGCGGCCGTCGGGATGGATATGCTCTTCAGCCGGCTGATGACCAACGCCGCCTGGTTCGAATCCCCGGAACATCTCCGGGAAACGCTTACGGCCTTGCGCGAAGCCGGCTTCGACGGCCGGTTCGGGGTCAGCGTCGATGCCTACCATGACCAGGATCTGAGGGACCTCACCCTGTTTTTCGAGACGGTCTTTTCGATCTGGGGACGGCGGGACGTCTGCGAGATCGTGGCGACGTCCTCCTCCGAGGGCGAAGACCCCGTGCGCATGCTGGAGGACCTGGCCGGCCGGCTCGGCGGCAAGCTGTTGATCGAAGACGGCGTGCCCTATTCCATCGTGAGTCAATCCTTTCTCGATCGCACGGACGACGGGGCCGAGGATGCCGAAACCCTTGTCGTCGACATCATCCGGGTGGCTTATTCCGCGCCGGCGGAGGAGAACGCCTGGAAAGCGGACATCTGGTTCGAGGACGATTACTGCCACGGGCCGGGGAATGTGTTCTATGTCCATCCGGACGGCACGGTCGCCGTCTGTTGCGGCTTCGCCAACGAGAACGACGGCCTGCTCGTCGGCCGCATCCCGGCCGACGGCTACCGGGAGCTCATGCGCCGGGCAGCGGCCAGCCCCGTCGTCAAAGCCTGTTTTGAGACCGGCCTGGCGACCGTCCGGGAGCGCCTCGAAGCCCAGGGCGCGAAATTCCCGGGAAAAACCCTCGATCGCTGCTTTTTCTGCGATTATTTAGCGAAAAACGATCTCCCGATTCCCCGGGATCCGCAACCGCAAAAGCGCCGCGGTTAATCCCTCACCGGTCAAATCCGCCGGAAAGCGGACGCAAGACGAAACGCCGCCTGAGCCGCTTCCGTCATTCGTCCCCCGTATAAGGATAACGGAGTCGGCCAGGAAGCCGCCGACAGGCTCTCGGGCGTTGTCGGCGGGAGAAGACGGGCCGGAAGGATCAACGGCTTGGTCGGAGGCGCGGAAACGCCCTTAAGGGGAATCCGATATGTCCGGCCGGCCCGGATCTGGGTCGAACCCAAGCCGTTATACTGCTGGATGGCCCGGATCGATGTCCCATACCGGCGGGCGATATGGCCGAGCGTCTCTCCTTCCTGAACCCTGTGATTGACGGAAAAAACCGGGGGCTTGATCTTTTTCAGCTGGACGAGCATCGGATAAACCCGCCGCCCCAGCTCCTGGGCGACGGGATTGTAGAACCGGACGTGGTAATGGGTCCGGTGACCGACGGCGTGGCAGACAATCGCTTTCCCATAGCCGCGGGAAAATTGAAAGACGCGATCGAGCCAGGCCTTATCTTCTCCGATGCTCAAGGCGTATCCGTAGAGCAATCGCTGGATGCGGACATCGAGGAGGATCGTCTCGACATCGGCCTCGGTGATCATGGCCCGGAGCAACACCCAATTGCGAGGAAGATCAAGAGAGGCCGCCGTCCCCGACTGGTACCAGGCGCTGAGGCCGTTCTTGTAGTAGAACCCGAAATCGACATCCCGGCCGCCCTGGTGGGAGAGATGGCGCTTCAACCGGCCGCCGTCTTCGTCACTGATGTCGCCGATAAAAATCGGCTGCGTCCCGGGGAAGACCTCATGGACTTTGCCGATCACCGCGGCCACGGAATCGATGGTTTCCATGGTCGCCCAGGTGACCGCGGACGGAGCCGCGGTCCAGCGGGAATCGGCCGGCAGGGGGATGGAATTGAACATGGCCGCGCTTCCGGGTTGGCCGATGGAAAGCGAGCCTAGGGAGGCCGGATCCGATTGCACCCGCCGCAGGAGCTCTTCATCGCTCAACTCAAGGAGGGACGCCGGCGACTCACGGCTATAGACGGCCGGGCGGAACGCATCACCCGGCGAGGGGAGGGGCTCAGGCGGAGGGAGAAACCCCAGGGCCGCTCTCGCGGCCAGCTCTAATCCAGCCAGAATGCCGATAATGACCATTTTTCGGGTTTTCCCCGTCCATTTTAACGGATCATCCGCTCGAGTCAAGGCCGAAAGTAAAATTCATTTTTTTCGAGCTAGGCGTTCCCGGACGATCGCCCGGTACTTGTCCCGAAGCCGGGTCTGGTTGTTTTCCAGCGAAATGACCCGGCCGGCGATCAAAACCGTCTTGATTTTCGAGGATGCCTGGATGATCGGCTTGGTGCAGATGACAATGTCGGCGCTCTTTCCGACCTCGAGGGAGCCGATACGGTCGTCGAGGCCGAAGATCCGGGCCGGATTCAAGGTCAGGGCTTTGACCGCTTCCTCCTCGGACAGGCCGTAGGCGACGGAGAGAGAGGCCGGGACGGGCTGCCGGCGGACGTTGGAACTTCCCTGGTAGGCGGATTCGCTGAACGCGAACAGGATCTTCTTTTCGGCCAGGACGGCGGCCGTATGGTAATTTTTATCCACGGGCTCCCAGCGTTCCGGAAGGCCGGTCGTCCCTCCCCAGATGACGGGGATGTTGCGGGCGGCGATCTGGTCGGCGTATTTCAGGATGTCCGTCGAAGCGGAGAACAGGATGCCCTTGATTTTGTAATCGGCGATCAACCGGAGGGCGATGCGGATGGGGATTTCTCCCTGGGCGACGAAAACCACCGGAAGACGGCCCTCAAGAACCGGGCTCAAGGCCTCCGCCTCTGGGTCGCGGGGAACGTCCCCGCCCTTCTTTTTATCCATATATTGCTTTGCTTTTTGAAGCTTTTCGTCGAAGAACCGGCTGAGACCCTCGAAGGTCGCGGGATAGCTGTTGTTCTGCCGGGCGGAGGGATTGAATACCAGGCAGACATCCCGCTGAAGGATCATTTCCTCGGAAAGGCCGCCATCCAGATGAAGGGCGACGGCCTTGCCGTTGATCGGCCGGGCCGAGCCGGCCGCGGTTAAGACCGTCGTGACGCCGTCGACTCGGGCAATGGCGATCGTTTCGTCTTCAGGATTCAGGGCGTCGAAGGGATCCAAATAAGGAACCGAAAGGCCGATTTCGTTGGTGTCGTTGCCGGCCCCCGGGTAGCCGGTCAGGCCGATCGCCGTCAGAGGGGCGACCATTCCAGGGTAAACGTACAGGCCGGCCGCGTCGATGACCCGGGCGTCCTTGGGAGCCCGAACGGAGGCCCCGATCGCGGTGATTTTCCCGTTTTCGATCAGGATGCTTCCCCGCTCCAACGGGGCACCGGCGACGGGACGGATCTTTCCGTTGAGAATGACCACGGCTTTCTCCGCCGGCGCAGAGTAGGCCGAGAGGCCGAGCCAGCCGCAAGCGAGGGCCAGGATCGCGGCGCGTTTCATCGGAGACCTCCTTTCGAGCCCGCTTGTCCGTCGCGGGCCAGGTCGAAGAAGACCTCACCTTCGATCAAGGTCATCAGGCACTTGGCCGTGCTGTCGAGGGGATATTTGTCGAAAACCGCCACGTCGCCGTCTTTTCCGGCCTCGAGGCTTCCAATCCGCGTGTCCATTTCCAGGGCCTTAGCCGCGTTGATCGTGATCATCCGGAGGACCTTCTCGTCGGACAGGTCGTTGTACTTTTGGACCTTGGCCGCGTTCAGATAGAGATAACGGCTTTCATCGGGGCTGTCGGAATTGATGACGATGTTGACGCCCGCCTCATCCAGGATGTCGAACCCGTAGGGGCAGCCGTCGTAGGCTTCTTCCTTGAACCCCCACCAGTCCGTCCAACCGCCGAACGTGACGCCCCGTTCAGCCAGCAGGTCGGCGACCTTGTAGCCGTCGACGCAATGGCTGATCTGAGCGCAGACCAGGCCGAATTCCCGGCAAAAATTGAGAAACCAGACCATCTCATCGGACCGATAGATATGGATGTCGATGGTCATTTTGTGTTCCAGGACGAGCTTCAGGGTTTCCAGCTTGTCGTCCCGGGCCGGCGGAGCGGCGTCTTTTTTCCCGGCGGCGACGGCCTTGTCGTACTCGTCCCATTTGGCCTTGTATTCTCTGGCGTCGGTGAACGCCTTGCGGGCGAGGTAGACGGTGCCCAGGCGGGTCGAGGGCATCCGGTTTTGACCGCCGTAGAGCCGCTTTGGGTTTTCGCCCAAGGCCATCTTGAGCTGGGGCCGGGCGTCCCGCACCAACAGCTCCTCCAACGGCCGGGCGTATTTCAGCTTGATCGTCGCGTTGACCGCCCCGATGACGTTGGCGCTGCCGTGCATGGCCTTGACCGTGGTCACGCCGCCCGACAGGGTCGTCAGGATGGACGGATCGTCCGGGATGAGGATATCCTTCATCCACAGCTGGGGCGTGATCGGATCGGTCGCCTCGTTGACGTCCCCGCCGTCCATGGCGATATGGGTATGGGTGTCGATCAACCCGGGGAGGATGAATTTCCCGGTCACGTCGATGGTCTTGATCCCGGCCGGGATCGCGATGTTCGGGCCGATGGCCGCGATTTTCCCGTTCCGGATCAGGATCGTTCCGTTTTCGATCGTCCCCCGGGTAATCGTCATGATCGTCCCGCCCTTGAGGGCGACGTCCTGGGCCGAAATCGGAAGAGGAGCGGCGAGGAAGACCGCGGCTATCGAGGCAAGCAGGAGGGCTTTCTTAGGCATGAAAATCTCCTTGTCCGGCGGATTTTTTCGAAGTCCGGCGCGGATTTCGATTATCCCGCCCCCCGGGCGTTCCGTCAAGAAGAAAACCGGCCGGGCCCCGTTTGCTTTAAAGGCCCCGGTCGCATATATTGATGGGGTTCCAATTCCTGATCGGAGGCCACGATGAAGAAAGCTCTCGTCCTCTCGCTGCTTCTCCTCCTCGCGGCCGCGGCGGCTTCGGCCCAGGGCCTTGACTGGTTCAAGGGCACTGTCGACGAAGCGTTCGCCAAGGCCAAGGCGGAAAGCAAGCTCGTTCTCCTCGATTTCAACTCCTACACCTGACCGGGCTGCAAACTGCTCGGCGAGCAGTTCTACGACAACCCCACCTACAAAGAATTCCTGACCAAGAATTTCGTCCTCTACCGCGTCTTCACCCAGGAGCCGGACGGGCGGAAAGTGTTCGAGCGGTACGCCGTCCGGGCGACCCCGACGACCATGGTCTTCGACGGAAACGGCGAAGCGGTCGATTGGATTCTGGGCTATGACCCTCCGGCCGATGCGTTCCGGGACCAGCTCGACGGCATCCTGAAGGGCGCCAACACGTTCCAGAGCCTGGCGAAGAATTACACCGAGACCGCGTTCAAAGTCGCCCGGAAATATGCCGACCGGTACGACATGGCCAAGGCGGCCGAATTCTACAAGCACGTCCTGGCCATCGATCCCGACGGAAAGAAGGGCGGCTCGGATTATAACGGCGAAAAAACCTCCTATGCGCAACAGGCCGAGTTCGGCATCGCCGAAAACGCCTTGAGCGCCCGCCCGCCCGATCGCGCCCCCATGGACGCGTTCATCAAGAAGTACGCCAAAGGGGCGATCGTCGAAGACGCGTTCATGCAGCTTTCCCGGGCCCATTACGGAAGAACGGCGACCAAGGAAGAGGCGGCCGCGTTTTACACCGACTACATCGGCCGGTTCCCCAATTCCGTCCCGGCTCTCTCGGCTTATGTCCAACGCATCCTGCAAGACAAGGAACCCGTCGATAAGGGCATCGAGATGGCGATGAAAGCCATCGAGATCCAGAAAGCACCCGCTCCGGCGGGCGCCGTTCCGGCCGCCGCCATGGGCGGCAGCGCCGGGCTGAGCTTCAATCTCGCTCGCCTCTATTTCCTCAAGGGTGACAAGGCCGCCGCGCTCAAGACAACCGACGCCGCGGTCAAGGACATCGGCGACAATGCCCGGATGCTCTCCCAGGCCGCCCAGGCTTACATCGATATCGGAGCGGAGGCCAAGGCCCTTGACGTCTACGGGCCGAAGTTCCTGAAAAAGAACATGACCGACGCCTCGATTCTCGGCCAATATGCCGGCTTCTGGACGCGCCAGGAGAAAAACCTGAAGAGCGCCCTGGAAGCGGCTCAAAAGGCGGTCGAGCTGACACCTGCGGCCCCCGCCCCCTGGCTGTCGCTCGGCAATGTCTATATTAAGATGAAAAACAAAGCCGAGGCTCTCAAGGCCGTCAATAAGGCCTTGGAAGTCGCCCCGGCCAACCAGAAAGCGATGGTCCAGCGGTCCGTCGACCAGGCCAAGAAACTGATCGACGAAATCAAGTAAAAGCAAGGGGGTCAGGTCTTAAATTTGTATTAAATTTACAGACCTGACCCCCAAGATTTCTTCCGCCCTCAGCAAAATCGATTTAAGGAAAAGTTCTCGTCGAATACTCTTTTCGACCCGACGGATGATCTGGGCAACGGTTCCGTAATCGAGAGCGAAAGGCTCGCCGATTTCGGAAAGCGTTAACGGACAATATTTTCTAACCAGATAAATCGTTAAATCACGATCTATCGTTTTTTCTTCGCGACGGAAATTCGAGATCGATGTCGTATCGTTTGAATTCCCGATCGAGACAAAATCGGCCTTAATCTCAAACCGATCGTTTTGAACGCCCGGGGATTCGATTCCGGACGGCGCCCCCATGACGGAACGAATGGCGGTCGTAATGTCTTCGAAAGATAATCGCCGTTGATCGTCCCGAAATCGCGCCGGAATTTCACGGCGATTTCCTTTGATCTCGATTTCGGCCCTTACCTTGCGGACGAATTCCTCATCGCCAAGGGCAATACCGTTCGTTATATGTTCGGCGATCCGTTTGGTGCGATCAAAATTTCGTACATACTTTTCGTAGAGAACAACGGCTTTTTTCTGATCCTCGGAAAAGAAATTTAAAACGAATCTCGGATCGAGATTCGGAATAAATCCTTTCCGGCGCCCAATCGTGTCTAAATAGCTGCTCCAGCGGTAGTCCTCTGGGGCTTCGCATATTCCGGCCCGGACGGGATTCAAATGCAGGTAAGCGGATAGAAAAGCAGCATAAGCGGCATCATCGACTAAGACCGAACCGAATCGCCCTTGGAAGATGTGTCCAATAATTTTATATTTTGCCTTCAACCAATTCGCAAAACAGGCATTCAGGTCGTGAATGCCGGCCGGGAGATTGGCCAACAGAGTCCTCAAATAAAGATGATAATGATTCGACATCAGACAAAAACCGTACAGGATGAAGCCGTGCCGAAGACATATTTCGTTCAATATTTCGATGAATCGGAAACGGTCCCGATCGGAAAAAAATATTTTCTCCTTTCTATTACCCCGACTGTAGATATGGTAAGACGCCCCGGGAAAGCAAAGACGGAGCGGACGGGCCATGCGATTTTCTCCTGGAAGGAAATGTGCCGACACAAGGAAGACGCCGGATCGATTAAATATTCTCAGACTCGACGGGGTCAGATCTGTTAGAAAAGAACAAATTTAAGACCTGACCCCTCTGCTCTTGACAATATCAATATATCTTGATACATTGAATACATGAGTGACGCCCCGGAAGCCGGCCCGCTGCCGGCCCTGAAAGCCCTGGCCGACGAAACCCGTCTGCGACTCTTTCAGCTTCTCCGGGTCTACGAGCTCAATGTCAACGAGATCGTCGAGGCCCTGGGCATGGGCCAATCCCGCATCTCCCGCCACCTGAAAATCCTGTCCGAGTCCGGCCTTCTCAACGCCCGCCGCGACGGGATGTGGACGTTCTACCGGGCTTCCGCCGGTCCCGAGGCTGTCCGCTTCGCCGCGGCCGTCGGCGACCCGGAACGCGGCCCCTTCGCCCGCGACCTCCTCCGAGCCCGGCGGATCCGGGACGAGCGGGCCAAGGAATCCCGGCGGTTTTTCGACTCCGTCGCCGGCGACTGGCGGGATATGAAGCGCTCCTTGATCGGGGAGACCGACCTGGACGCCTTCATCCTCAAACACATCCCCCGCTGCGCCGTGGCTGCCGACCTGGGCTGCGGAAGCGGCGAACTCCTCCCGGTCCTTCGAAAGAAAGCCGATCGGGTGATCGGCGTGGACCGGGCCCCCCGAATGCTGGAGGAGGCCCGCCGTCGGCACCTGGCCGAAAGCCGGCGGGGCGCCCTGGAGCTTCGCCTGGGCGAATTGGAGCGGCTGCCCATCCGGGCCGGCGAAGTCGACTGCGCCCTGATCTGCCTGGCCCTCCATCACCTCCCGGAACCGGCCGCCGGGATCGCCGAAGCCGCCCGGATCCTCAAACCCGGGGGAACGCTCGTCGTCGTCGAATGGACTGCGCATGCGGACGAAAGCCTCCGCTCCCGATTCCAGGACCGATGGCTCGGATTCGAGTCGGCCGTTCTGGAAAAATGGCTGAAAGAGGCCGGCCTGACCGTCCAATCGAAATCGAACCTGTCCCTTCCCAAGGGAGGGCTGAATATCCAATTATTCCGGAGCCGCTCATAACCGCGGCCCAAAGCTAAAGGAGAGCACCATGACCAAGAATCCGACCAACGCGAAAGGCAAAGCAACAGCCATTCCCGCCCTCGACCTCACCCTCCCCTTCAAGGTGGCCGACCTGTCCCTAGCCGAATGGGGCCGAAAAGAGCTTCTTCTGGCTGAAGCTGAAATGCCCGGCTTGATGGCCATCCGGCAGAAGTACGGCCCAAAAAAGCCCCTCAAGGGGCTGAAGGTCATGGGCTCCCTCCACATGACCATCCAGACGGCTATGCTGATCGAAACCCTTAAATCTCTGGGAGCGGACATCCGCTGGGCCTCCTGCAATATCTTTTCCACCCAGGACCACGCGGCCGCGGCCATCGCCAAGGCCGGATCGGCCGCGGTTTTCGCCTGGAAGGGCGAGACCCTGGAGGAATACTGGTGGTGCACGGAGCAAGCCTTGACCTGGCCCGACGGCTCCGGGCCGGACCTGATCGTCGACGACGGCGGAGACGCCACCCTGCTCGTCCACTGGGGAGTGAAGGCCGAAAAAGACCCCTCGATTCTTAAAAAAGCCTACAATAATAAGGAATTCCAGATCATTATCGACCGGATCAAGGCCTCCGTTGCGAAGAAACCGAAGCGCTGGACAGGCCTAGCGGCGAAAATCAAAGGCGTGTCCGAGGAAACGACGACCGGCGTGCACCGCCTCTATCAAATGCAAGCCGACGGCTCGCTCTTGTTCCCGGCCATCAACGTCAACGACTCGGTGACCAAATCGAAGTTCGACAACCTCTACGGCTGCCGCGAATCGCTGGTCGACGGCATCAAGCGGGCCACCGGAGTCATGGTCGCGGGCAAGAAAGTCGTCGTCTGCGGATACGGGGATGTCGGCAAAGGCTGCGCCCAGTCGATGCGCGGCTTCGGAGCCCGGGTCATCATCAACGAAATCGACCCGATCTGCGCTCTCCAGGCGGCGATGGAAGGATATCAGGTCGCACCCCTGGACGACGTCGTCGCTGAGGGCGACATCTTCGTCACGGCGACCGGCTGCTGCGACGTCATCACCGGCGCCCATATGGAAAAGATGAAGGACGAGGCGATCATCTGCAACATCGGCCACTTCGACAGCGAAATCGACATGCATTACTTGGAAACGACGCCAGCCTGCAAGCGGCAGAACATCAAGCCCCAGGTGGACCGTTGGACGCTCAAGTCGGGCCGGTCGATCCTCGTCCTGGCCGAAGGGCGGCTGGTCAACCTCGGCTGCGCCCAGGGCCACCCCAGCTTCGTCATGAGCAACAGCTTCACCAACCAATGCCTGGCCCAGATCTGGCTGGCCGGGGAGAAGCTGGCCGTCGGCGTCTACACCCTGCCCAAAAAGCTGGATGAGGAAGTCGCCCGCTTGCACCTGGACCGGATCGGCGCCCGGCTGACCAAGCTCTCAAAGAAACAGGCGAAGTATTTGGGAATTTCGGTCGAAGGCCCCTTCAAACCGGAGCACTACAGATATTAATTACGTTGCTTCCGGGATGAAGTTGTTTTCCTCGAGCAACGCTTTGGCCGTCTCGAGGTCTGTTTCTTTCACCATGATTCGGACTTCGCCCAGGCCGTCCGTCGTGAAATTGTACACCGAGAGAACGTTCCGGCCCTGAAAGACGCAGTCGATTCCGTTGCTCTCGAGGAAGCTCTTGATGATGTCGGCCTCGGCCAGCCCCCAAACCCGGTGGACTTCCTTCAAGCTCGCATTCGCGTCGGATTCAGTCATAGAGATATTATCGCACGGCGGGAGGCGATTGTCATCGGCTGGACTGTCCCCGGCCGGGACATTATGTTAGCCTATCGGCAGCAAGAGATTGAGGAGAGATTCGATGAAAAAAGCCAAGTCCATCGACCCGAAGCTGATCGCGACCGCGCTCGACTACGCCAAATTGGTCGATTACCAGGACGGGGCGATCGTCTCCCGGGCGATCATCGACAAGGAAGTCGGGACCGTCACCCTCTTCGCCTTCGACAAGGGCCAAAAGCTCAGCACCCATTCCGCTCCGTTCGACGCCCTTCTTCAGGTCGTCGAAGGCCAGGGGCTGGTGATCATCGATAAGAAAGAATTTTCGCTCCAAGCACCCGCGGCGATCATCATGCCGGCGGATATCCGCCACGGCGTCCGGGCGCCGGATCGGTTCAAGATGATCCTGACGATGATCCGGGAGAAATAGGGCGAAAACGCTTCGCCGGTTCAGAACAACCGGATCGGCAGATATTTCCGGTACGTGTCGAAATCCTTATCGGTCGTGAAAACCGGCCAGCCTTCCGCGGCGGAAACGGCGCAAATCAGGAAATCGATCGACGAGCCCTGGACGCCGTCTTTGCGACAAGTGTTTCCGAATTCCGCAGCCTTCTCGAAATGCTCTGTTCGAAGAGAAAGATCGTCAAAACCGGACAGGGCTGATTTCAATTTTCGGAATTGGACGGGATCGGAGATTCCCGACAGCAATTCTTGGCGGATCGGGCCGATCACTGCCACCCGGCCGGCTTCAATCAGGTCCTTCATTTTAGCCGAAAGATCCGGATCGGGCGATTTGCGCCGGAGAACGGCCGACCAAACGCACGTGTCAACAAGGACTTTCACCGACTCCTGGCTTTCTTGTAATCGAAGGCGGGATCGAACTCATATTTGCCGAACGATTCCAGGACCTCGAGCCGGCGCCGGTGGGCCAGGTATTCGAGGAGCGCGGCGGTGACCGCGCCCTTTTTCGTTTTGTGATGTCCGGCTTTCTTGACTTCAAGGATCAACCGGTCGTCCAAAGCCAGATTGGTCGCCATTTCACACCTCTACTTACACATTATATCACACATTTTAATGCCAAGTCACAATCCTGGGCTTTATCTCCCACATTTTCTTTAGAAGGGGGGCTGGGCTGCCCGATACCCGAATTCCCCCCGTTTTATGGCCGGTCGTGATCGAGGAATTCCTCGGCAAAATCGAGACGCCCTTGGCCTGGCTGGGCTTCAATTAATCGGGGAATAGATCAGTGCCGCCCCCCCAGGGGCCTTGGCACTGATTTATGGCGCCAGTTCGGGGGTCGGTTGACTCGTCACCGCCGAGGAGACTGTGAGACTATTTTTCCAGCAGCGTCTTCGTCCGCTTCAGAACCTCGGAAAAAGCGGCGGCGACATAATCGTCCAACTTTTTTATCGCCGCTTTCTTATCTTGGGCGAACAGGGCCGAAAAGTCCGCCTCGAATTTCGCCCGTCCTTCGATGAACGCCTTCTCCGCCGGGAACAATCCCGCTTTCAGCTTCCCGACCATCGGGCCATAATCCGCTTCGGCCGCCTTTTCCAGGGCAAGCACCCAGGTATTCAGGAACGCCTCGCGCTTGGCTTTAAGCTCCGCGTCTTCAAAGTGCTGCTTATAGAAAAGGGCGTCGTCGGGCGCCGTGATTCCCAGTCCCGCCCCCTCGGGCAGACTCTCTACGCCATTGTAGAGCGGCAGGAACACGGTCGTGTCCGGCTTGCCGAGAGCCAGCCAGATCGACACCAAAAGCGGCTCGGGTTTCCGGCCGTCGAGAGACACAACGAACGAGTTGATCGTCGAGGCGGTGCAGATCGTCCGGAATTTCGTCCGGTTGGGCGTACCGTTCTTATAGCCGTCGGTGGCGTCATATTCGGTGCCTTCGTAATGATCGCGCAATAACGCCATCAACATTTCGGTCGTGACTTTTTTTCCGGGCTTGGTCGAAAAGGGATAATCGCCGCTGATCTCCCATTTCCGGTCACCCAGGATGTTCAAGCCGCGCCATTTGCGCAAGGTGTTGCCGTCAGAGATCAGATCGCGGTTGGACGCGCGGCCGTAGGCCTTGTAAAAATCGAAGGGGCCATCCTTGGCTTCATCATACCAGCCGTTCGCCTTGGCGTAGGCGACCAGATCCTTGCTTCCGAGGAAATTCGCCGGGTCGTCCGGGCGCATCTGCCGGATCGTATAATAGTTGGGGATGATGGCGATTTCGTCGTCCGGTACCCGCTGGGCGGCCCAATGCTTCCCCTGAACGGCGGCCAGCATCCAGGCTTCATTTTTGTCGACGATGGAGTAAGTTCGACCCGAAGCCCGGTAGCCGAATTTTTCGATCAGCTCGCCGGCCAGCAGAACCGCCTCTCTCGCCGTTTTCGCTCTCTCGGCCAGCAGCCGGCGGAGCATATAGCCGATACCCCCGTCATTCAGCTCGCCCTTGGTTTCCCGCGAGCCGCAGCTGTCCGAAGTGACGACGACGCCGTATTCGTTGATAAAGCTGTCGGCGAACTCCTGGGTCGTGGCCTCGATCCAGAGGAAACCGGCCGTCCAACCTTCGGTTTCATAAACGGCGCCCTTGCCCAGCTCGACTTTCCGCGGTCCCTCGCCCTTCCGGGACTGGATCTTCCTGATGTTGACCACAATTTCGCCCCGGTCGTCCTCATTGTGGGCGATCATGACCGAGCCGTCGGCCGAGGCGTTTTTGCCGACAAGGACCGTGTAACAGTTGAGATCATCGGCCGCAACAGCATACGAAAGGACGACCGAAGATAGAATTAAAGTGCAGAGAAGCGCGAGGCGTGTCCGGATCTTCTTCATCGCAATCCTCCGAAACGGGAATCGGCGAGTGTTCAATGTACTCCGCCGGCAGGAGGAAGGCAAGACGGCTTCCTCCCGGCCGATTCGAAATCCATACCTACCGCAAGACTCAGCGGCTGGCTGACGGGTCGCGACTGAACCGCAGATAAATCTGCCGTCCTTGGCCGTCGATCTCGAGGTTCCAGCCGGCGGCTTTCGCCCTGTCGCTCCAGAGCGCTTCGAAAATCCCGATATAATCGCCCAGGGCGATCTGCTCTTTAAGATGGGAGGTCTGCTGATACAGGGCGAAATATTGATGGTCATCGAACCGGACAATCGCCTCTCGGTCATCCAGCTTCTCCAGGACGACTTTATTCCCCTGGAGCTTGGCCTGCTCCCAGCAAAGGAACAGGATGAAGGACCGATGGGACGGGAAAAAGGGCACCCAGACGGTCGCCGCCAGGGCGTAGCCGGCCCCGTCGCGGAAGAGGCTCAGGGCGTATTCCTTGCCCTTGAGGCGGGTCATCTCGTTGTAGAGCCAAACCATCTTGGACCAATATGTCTCCTGCCGTATCCAGTGCTTGCGCTCTTCGGGCAGGTCCGGGAAGCTCGAGGCCTCGGCCGGAAGGGCGCCGACCTGGTCCAGGCGGATGAAAATCCCCTCCAGGAACCGGTAAAACCACCGGCCGTCCTCGACAACGAAGCAGACAATATATTCCCACGGGCTTTTGCGGCTCTCCCCGATCCGGATGATGAACGAAACGAGGTCGCCGTGGCGGACGACCTTCGGCGTCGCTTCCCATTCGGCCCAATCCGCGTCCTTGGTCCACTCCTTCAGGCTCGCCAGCCGCGATTCCGGGGTCCGGATGTCGTCCCGATGGATCCGGTCCACCGTCAGGGCGTCGGTTTTGAGCAGCTGGACAAATTCCTTCCAGATGGCCAGGTCGGACGAGGTTTGGGCTCCGGCCCAGGACGGTCCTCCGAAAACAACCAGGAGAACGGCAGCGGAGACGAGTCGTCTCATTCGATCCTCCCTTTTCTTCGCCCGGCATCCGGAGCGTGGGACGAAGCGGATGCCGCCATTATAAGCGAAACCGCGGAAAAAGGAGAGAGCGAGAGAGACGGCCCGGAACCGGATCGCGGGCTACTTCGCCCGAACCGGTCCCGACAGAAGGTCTTCCCTCAGATAAACGACGCCGAATTGCTTGACAAAAGACCGGACCTCCTCTTCGGGAAGGTCACTCTTGATCTCGGCGGCGACGGGCTTGCCGAAAAACAGCTTGCCGTTCATCGCCTCGACCAGGCCCGTCACCCGGAGATAGACCGAAGCCGGGGCCTTGTCCACGATGACCGTGATTTCTTCCCCCCGAGAAACGACGGCCAGAATCGAAGGCAGCTTGGAGATATTCTTGGCGAAAGCGGCGATCAACCGTTTTTTCTTGTTCTTGATCCCCCGGTAAGCAAACAGGCCGATAACCACCGGTCCGATGAGGCTTCCGTAGTTGAAATTGGTGAACAACAGGGCGACCGCCAAGACCACGGCCGCGGCCACGATCCATATCCCCTTCGTCCCCAAGGGGAACGAAGCTTTAAGGCTTTCGACCCAGTTGCGAAGGCGCTCCATGGGCTTCAAATCGGTCCGGGTCCCGGATTCCAGGGCCAGCTTCAAGTGTTTCAGGTCGGTGGCCAGGGCCCGGGCGTCGGGGTAGCGGTCCTCCGGCCGCTTGCGCAAGCACCGGGACACGATCCGGTGGACTTGGGGAGACAGGTTGCGCCGGATGATCGTGACCGGACGGGCTTCCTCGTAGGCGATGGCATGCATTGTGTCCAACGGCGTGTCGCCCTTGAACGGGAGCTCCCCGGCGACCATTTCGTAGAGGACGACGCCCAGCGAAAAAAGGTCGCTTCTGGCGTCGAGGTCCTTGCCCCGGGCTTGTTCGGGGCTCATGTAAGGAACCGTCCCGACGACCATCCCGGCCATCGTGGGAGCCGGCCCCTGGGTCAAGGTCCGCATGGGGTCGGCCGGAAGCGACGTCGCGGCCGGATCCGGCTCCATCAGCTTGGCCAGGCCGAAATCGAGCAACTTGGCGTGGCCGTCGCGGGTGACCATGATATTTTCCGACTTGATGTCCCGGTGCAGGATTCCGGCCTCGTGGGCCTTGGCCAATCCCTCGGTCACTTGAAGGGCGACTTCCACCGCGCTCAGGAGATCGAGCTCCCGGTCCGTGATCAGCCGGCCGACCGAGCGGCCGTCGATGAATTCCATGACGATGAAGAGCAAACCGTCGGCTTCGTCGATGTCGTAGACCTGGGCGATGGCCGGATGGCTGAGGGCGGCCGCCGCTCGGGCTTCCAGGACAAAACGCTGCCTACGCTCGGCGTTGGCCACCAGCGCCGGGCTGAGGAGCTTGACCGCAACCGGACGGTTGAGGCGGGTGTCCCGGGCCCGGTAGACGACGCCCATGCCGCCATGACCGATGAATTCTTCGATCAGGTAGTGCTTGAGATGGGTGCCGATCAGATCGGCGCCCGGAATTGCTTGTTGTTCGCCCACGGGTAAATCCTTCGGGAGGATTATATCAGAGAACGATAACGACCGTCGTCCCCGGTCCGGGAGGCCGGGAGACCCGGGCCCCGATCTGGTCGGCGAGCATGTCCACGATCATCGAGCCGGTTCCTTCTCCTTCCGAGACGCGCGTTCCCTTCCGCCCAAGGCCGTCGTCAGAGACGATCAAGCACAAGCCCTCACCCTGGGGCATCAATTCGACCCGGATCTCCCCTGACCTCTCCTCGGAATAGGCGTACTTGAAGGTGTCGAGGACCAGCTCGTTGACGATCAATCCCAAGGGAAGGGCTTTCGATGTCTCCAAGACGACGTCCTGAAGATCCGTTGTGACCCGGATCCGCCCGTCGGCCGGGCCGTAAGACTTCACGAGCGCCTCGACCAAGTTGCCGAAATATTCCTTCAAGCCGATCGCGTCCACCCGTCCGGTCCGGTCCAATTGCTCATACACAGAGGACACCAAACCGATCCGGCTGCGGATATCGGACAAAACCGTCCGGACCGCGGGATCGGCCGCTTCTTCCCGGCTGAGAGCAATGAGGCTGGCGACGACGGCCAAGCTGTTTTTCACCCTGTGCCGAAGCTCCCTCATCAGCAGGTCCTGCTCCTCCAAGGATCGGCCGAGAGCATCCTGGGCCTGTTTGAGAATGGAGATATCGTTCGTGCAGGACAGAATGCAGGGGCGGCCGGCGATCGTCAGGCTTTCGGCCGAACACAGGCAGGGGAGGATTTCGCTTTGCTTGGTCCGGAGCCGGAACTCCCTCTCCCGGATGCGTCCCTTTGTTTTCAACTCTTCCGCCGCCTTCTCCCGCTCTTCCCGGGATTCCCAAAGACCCAGCTCCGCGTGCGATTTATCCAGGGCTTCGTCCCGAGCATATCCGGTGATTTCGGTGAAGGCCTCGTTGAGATCGATGATCCGCTCCGAAAAAGCATCCATCAAGACGATGCCATAAGGCGAAGCCCGGAATGCCTTGGCGAACTTTTCCTGCTGGAAGCGAAGGTCCCCGATCAAGCGTTCATTGACCGTCAAGGCCAGATTGTAGGTCAGGAGGATGAAAAGGGTTTGATAGCCCAACAGAGCCAGCGTATCGACAAGCGCGGACTTGAAGAAGTCCTGGCTCTCCGCCGACCCGGAGAGAATCACGGCGACGCGGATCAGGGTGATCAGGAGGAGGCTGGCGTATACGACGCCGATCCTGCGGATCATCCGTCTCTGCCCCCCCCGGTCTCCATAAATCGTCCGCATCGCGTCGATGAAGATCACGGCAAAGACAGCCGAGAGGGCCAGGTTGCGGGCGCTAAGGCTCGGCCGGACCAGGGCGAAATACGCGCTGATGACCCCGAAAGCGGTCAGCAGGACGGCGTTGATCGCTTGGGAACCGACGTGGCCGATAAACCGGCGAATCCCCTCGACGACCGTCATCGCTCCGGCCAGGACAAAGACGTTGGCCAGGGTCATGGACAGCACATCGGGAATCGAGCCGCGGAGGATGATCAGAGCCGTTCCAAGGAGCTGTAGGCCGAACCCGGCCAGCCAGAGGGAAAGGCCGCGATAACGTCCGCGGCTCTGCCGCCAGAGGAGATAGACTACGACGATGCTGAGAATGTCGGTGATGACGTGGCTGAACATCACCGTCCGCATGTCGAGCCAGCTCACGCGCGCGCCCTCCCTTCTCTAGAATTCGATCTCAATGGTCGTTCCTGGCCCCGGACACAGGCGGATCACGGCCCCGATTTGGCCGCCCAGCATTTCGATCAGGGTCGATCCGAATCCTCCGCCCTCAGCCGAACCGCTTCCGGGTTTCTTCCCGACGCCGTCGTCGGACACCGTCAGACGCCTCCTTCCATCGACAGCCCGGAGCTCGATCCGTATTTCGCCGCGCGTTCCCTCCGGGTAAGCGTATTTGAAGCTGTTGATGATCAGCTCGTTGAGGATCAATCCCAGAGGAAGGGCCATTTTTATCTCCAGGATCAAGTCCTCCAAGCTGGTCGAAATCCGGATTCGATCTTCTTTCGGGCCATAGGACAAGGCCAGGAAATCGGCCAGTTTTTGGATATACTCCTTCAGCCGGATTGCGTCGACCCGGCCGTCCCAGTCCAGCTGATCGTAGACCGAGGAAACCGACCGGATCCGGGTTCTTAAATCCGAAAGGACGTACTTGACGCTGGGGTTGCAGGCCGCCTCGCGGTTGAGGCCGAGAAGGCCGGAAACGATGTTCAGGCTGTTCTTGACCCGGAGCTTGAGTTCCCGTATCAACAGCTCCTTCTGGTGAACCGCCTGGCGCAAGCCGTCCTGGGCTTTTTTCCTTCGGGAGATATCCTTGATGCTGGAGAAGACGCACGGCTTGTTGTTGATCAGGATCAGTTCGGCCGACCACAGGCCGGTCATCATTTCTCCCGATCGCCTCCGGAACCACAACTCCATGTCGCGGATTTTTCCCTTGGCCGCCAGCTCGGCCACAGCCCGGCGCCGGTCCTCCTCCTCGCCCCAGACGCGCAGCTCGAGCGTTGTCTTCCCCAGAGCTTCCTCCCGGGAGTATCCCAGTGTCTCGATAAAACCGTCGTTCAGGTCGATAATCCGGCCCGTCTCCACGTCCGTTAAGGAAAGGCCGTGCGGGGTGGAGTGGAACGCTTTGGAGAATTTTTCCTCCTGGAAGCCGATCTCGCCGATCAGGCGCTCGTTGACCATTAAAGCGAACGTGTAGGTCATAAAAATGAACAGGGTTTGGTAGGCCAGGAGGAACAGGGTTTCGAATGCTCCGGCCTGGAAAAAATCCTGGCTTTGCGGCCGGTTCGCGACGGCGGCGACAATTCGGACGAAACTGAAAAGCGCCAGGAGGGTAAATCCAAGGCCGACCCGGGCTGCGATCCTCCGGGATTCGGAGGAAAAACGGCCGAAGCCCGTGACCGCGCCATCGACAAAAAATACCGCCATAGCGGCCGTCACGGCCAGCGTCCGGGCGAACAGATCGGGACTGATCTCAAAAAAATAGAACAGGACCGCAGCCAGAGCCCCGAGAAGAACATAGACCGGAATCCGCGATCGGGCCCGGCCGCCGAAGCGGCGGATCCCCTCGATCGTCGTCGCAATGCCGCCGACGATCGCCGTATTGCCCAAAACGACCGAAATCCCGAAGGGAACCGCCCCCCTCGCGACAATCAACAACGACCCGAGCGCCTGGAGGGCGAAACCGGCCGTCCACCAGGACAGTCCCTGGTATCGTTCCCGGTTCCGCCTCCAGAGGAAAAAGATGACGATCAGGCCGAGGATGTCGGTGATGACATGGCTGAACATCACCGTCCGCATGCTGAGCCAGGCCATGGGCATTTCCTCGTCGGAAAATCGTCCGCTTTTACGGAAAAATCATAAGGCCTTTCCCGAACGCCGTCAATATCAGGTCCGAAAGCCTTCAGCCCGTCGGGCGTCAGGCGTTCGAGGATCCTCTCGACCTCCTCCCGGAACTCGCCGTTCAGGCTCAGGTGGAGCAGACGGACGGGCAACGTCCGGGCAATCGCGGCCAGGTTCTCCAAGCGTTCCCGGCGCGGTCGATGCGTTCAGCGGAGAGTCGGAGATTGAACTCGCCGCCGCAAAGCAAGAGTCAACCGAGGCTTACTTCTTGATCGGGAACGGCGGGATCGCCGGCAGGGTCACTTCCTTGGTCTTGAGCTCTTCGAGGATGACCTCGATGCCCTTGGTCAGCTGCTCGTCGATCCCGGCGTATTCCTTGGCCGGGTCGTTGTCGACGACGATGTCGGGCTCGACGCCGGTGCCTTCGATGATCCACTTCCCTTCCATATTATAGATCGCGAATTCCGGCCGGTTGAGAACGCCGCCGTCCAGAATCGGGAGCGTCCCGCGGATGCCGACGACGCCTCCCCAGGAACGCTTGCCGATCAGCTTGCCCATCCCGGACTGTTTGAACCGGTAAGGGAAGATATCGCCGTCCGAAGCGCTGAATTCGTTCATCAGGCAGACCTTCGGTCCGACCAGAACCTGGCCGGGATCGGGCCCGGCGATGGTATCGCGGCCCATTCCCACCATGACCATCTCCCGCCGCAACCGCTCGAAAACCATCGAGGAGACAAAACCCCCTCCATTGCCCCGGACGTCGACGATCAAGGCTTTTTTCCGGAGCTGGGGATAGAAAGACTTGACGAACTCGTTCAGACCGTCCAGTCCCATGTCCGGGATGTGGATATAGCCGACCTTCCCGTTGGTCGCCTGTTCGACTTTGGCGATATTTTGCTGGACCCAGGTGTAATAGACAAGCTTCTGTTCGTCGGCGATGGGAACGACGACCACGTCGCGGCTCCCCTTCTCCTCCGGCTTGCCGTTGACCTTGAGGGTGACCTGCTTGCCGACGGTGTTGACGAGGGACTCGTAGATATCCGTCATCTCCTTGGTCGGCCGGCCGTTGACCGCGATGATGTACTCGCCGTCTTTGACTTCGACCCCGATTTCCGTCAGAGGCGACCGAAGGGTCCGGTTCCAATTCTGGCCGCGGTAGATCTCGTCGATCTTGTAATAACCCGAACCGTCTTTGGACACGACGGCGCCCAACTGCCCAACCCTGACCTTGGGGAGAACAGGCAGGTCCCCGCCGCCGACGTAAGAATGGCCGACGCTCAGCTCGCCGATCAACTCGCCGATGATGTAGGTCAGGTCAAAGCGCGAATTCGCCGCCCGGGCCAGGGGCAGGTATCTTGCCTTCAGGGCGTCCCAATCCTGACCGTGCATGTTGGGGGCATAGAAGAAGTACTTCATCTGGCGCCAGCTCTCGAGAAAGATGTGCTCCCATTCCTGTTTGAGGTCGAGACTCATATCCATTCCCGAAAGGTCGAGCCGGGACTCGATCCGGACCGGGCCCATGGGCAGGTCGATGATGCCGTACCCGCCGCTTTGAGCGACGAGCATCTTTTTCTTATCGGCCGAAATCTCGTAGCCGTCGACCTGACCCAGGTCGACTTCTTTCTGCTCGGTCAGGCTGTAGGATTTGAACGTCAGGCCGCCCGCGCCATCGACGAATTTCTGGTAGAAAATCCGGTCTCCGACCGCCGCCAGGCCGCCGTAATTGGACGGCTCGAGAGGCAGGGCGATGATCCGCTCCTTGAGGCCTTCGGGATCGACTTTCACCGTCACTCCGGGGGACGCAGGGGCGTCCTTCTTCGCTTCGGCTGCGGCCGGTTTGGCGGCTTCCGCTTCAGCCGCTTTCTTGATTTCGACTTCATCGCTTTTTGGGGCAAACGGCGATTTCGTGTCGGCGGCCAGGGTCACAAAATAAATCCGGGACATCGAGGCGTAGTAATAACTGAGTTCGACCGCGCTGATGTTTGGGTTGAAATCCCGGTCGGAAACAAAAAAGAGGGACTTGCCGTCGCCGGAGAAAACCGGCTCGTAGCTCGAATACCAACCGTCCGTGACCTCGTGGATGTTCTTGCCGGCGAGAGAATAGAGATAGACCTTCGTCAGGCCTTCGACTTCGGGTTTGGTGAATGCGATCCAGCGGCTGTCGGGCGACCAGGAGAACGGCCCCATCTCGCCCGGTTTGGCCCGGTCGATCACCGTCACTTGCTTGGACTCAACGTCGATGAACTGGAGGCGAAAGAGCTTGTCCGTCCAGGCAATCTTCTTGGCGTCGGGCGACCAATAAAGAGCATATTTGTAAGTGTCCGCCTTGAACGTGAGCTGAACGGGTTCGCCCGTCCCGTCCTGGGGCCGGAGGTAGATTTCGTCCTCGCCCGAAGCGTCCGAGATGTAAGCAATCCATTTTCCATCCGGGGACCACTTGGAATTCCGCTCGTGAATCCCCGAAGTCTTGGTCAGGTTGCGGGTATTACCGTACTTGGCCGGGACGGAAAAGATCTCGCCCCGAGCCCCGAAGAGAGCCCGCTTGCCGTCGGGGGAGATTTCGAAATTATTCACCCGCGCGCCGACGTTGACGATCTTGGATCGAGCCGAAACCTGATCGTCCTCGATGATGATCGGGACCTTCACCGCCTTTTCCGTCTGGAGGTCGAAGCGGTAGATATAGCCGCCGTTTTCGAAGACGATGGCCGTCGGGCCGAGGGAGGGGAATTTGATATCGAAATCGGCGAATTGGGACAGAGCCCGCGTCTGCTTGGTCTTGAGGTTGTAGGCGTACAGGTTCATCCGTTTGCGGTCGTCGCGGTCGGAGAGGAAGTAAATCGTCTCACCGCTCCACATCGGAAAGATATCGCCGGCCTCGTTGGCGGTGATGTTCTCGGTTTTTTTCGTCTTGAAGTCGTAGATCCAGATATCATCGGTCATCCCGCCTCGGTAACGCTTCCAGGTCCGGAATTCCCGGAAAACCCGGTTGTAGGCCAGCTTGGAATCGTCGGGGGAAAAAGAGCAGAAGCCGCCGCGCGGCAGGGGCAGGTCATCGGGCGTTCCGCCCGCGGCCGGGACGAGGTAAAGCTGGCCGAGGAAATCGTTCCATTCCCGCATCCGGCTCCGGAAGACGACATTCTTCCCGTCGCTCGACCAGCCCATGACGATGTTGTTCGGTCCCATCCGGTCGGAGACATCGTCACGGCCGAGGGTAGACGTATAAGTTACCCGGCGGGGGATTCCGCCACCGGCCGGGATTGTGTACACATCCCGGTTTCCGTCATATTCGCCGGTGAAGGCGATCATTTTGCCGTCCGGGGAAAACCGGGCGAACATCTCATAACCGGGGTGGCTGGTCAATTTCCGGGCCAAACCGCCCGAAAGAGGGACGGAGTACAGGTCGCCGGCGCTCGAGAATACAATCGTGTCCTTGGAAACGGCCGGGAAGCGCAGGACCCGCGCTTCCGTCGTCTCGGCAAGTGCGAACGACAGGGCCATCAGGCCAAATAACGCCAGGAAAACAGGGATCTTCTTCGACATGGGGACTCTTCTCCTTTCCAGAATGCGGGTGAGATAGGTTATACGTATGCGCGCGAGCGATGGTTGCAGGTCACGGCGGCTATTTCTTCCGATCTTCCCCGAGCATCGGGACGAACCGAACCAGGGTGATCTCCTCCTCGACCGGCCGGCCCTTGACCTTACGGACGCGGAGAAGACGCTGGGTATCATCCGTCTCCCCAACGGGGATGAGCAGGCGCCCGCCTTCCGCCAGCTGGGAAAGCAACGCTTCGGGCACCCGGCGGGCGGCGCAGGTGACGATGATCCCGTCAAACGGCGCCTCTTCGGGCCAGCCGAAGAAGCCGTCGCCGGAGCGGACCGCGACATTCGCGTAGTCGAGCTTTTTTAAAAGCGCGGCGGCGGTTTCCGCCAGGGCCGGGTGGTATTCGATCGAAAAAACGCGGAAGGCCAGGGCGGAAAGGACGGCCGCCTGGTACCCCGATCCCGTCCCGATCTCGAGAACCTTTTCTTTTCCCTTCAACTCCAGTCCCTGCGTCATCAGGGCGACGATATAGGGCTGGGAGATCGTCTGACCGTCAGCGATCGGCAGAGGGCGATCTTCGTAAGCCAGATTTCGGGAGCCCGGATCGACGAAAAGATGCCGGGGCACGTGTCCCATGACCTCGAGAACCCTCTTGTCCCGGATATCGCGGGCCGCCAGCTGCTCGGAGACCATGATCCGGCGGCGCCGGGCGAAAACGTCTTCCTCCATCGGATCCTCGGCCGGGCCCCCGTCAGGGCGCCCCGAGCAGAAAAAGAGGCCGGCCAAAACCAAGGCCAAGATTCCGGCCGCGATCCCCTGTCCCATTGGGATATTATAATCCAAACCTCGCCTAACCTGCATTATTCACGTTTTTTAATCTTATTAATAACAAAAAAATATAGAAATCATGAGAATTTTTATGAATAAACAGGTTAAAAAATGGGAAGAGACGCCCCTCGAATTCGTCAAAAGCACAGAGGTCGCTTTTTTGTTACACTATTCCTCTGCATTCACCCCAGGAGGTCATAAAAATCCATGCGAAACCGTGTTCTGATACCCGCCGTCCTTCTTCTGGCGGTCTTCTCCCTCGCCTCTCCTCCGGCCCAGGAGGCGGACATCCTGCGGCTGTCCTTGCAGGAATGCATCCAGAAGACGCTGAAAAACAACCTCGGGTTGGCCGCTGAAATCCTTTCCCCCAAGATCGCCGAAGCCGACTTGGCCCAGGCCAATGAAAAATTTATCCCCACGATAGCTTTTTCCTACAGCCAGCAGGATAATATTTCGGCTTCATACTCGTTCCTTGACGCCGCCGGAACGGCCGTGTCCACGCTGCGGGGGGACTATTCATCGCAGCTTTCCCAGACTCTTCCGACCGGCGGCTCGCTGTCGATGAGTCTCAATGGTTACAAGTCCGACACGACCCAGCAATTCCAGACCATCAATCCCCGGTTTTCCAGCACGCTGCGGTTCAATTTCTCCCAGCCGCTGCTTAGGGATTTCGGCTGGAGAATCGGCCGCCGGGAGGCTATCCTGGCCCGAAATAACCGCGACATCTCCGAATACAACCTCAGCGAGACGATGGAAGAATACGTCTACCGGGCAAAAAGCGCCTATTGGAGCCTGGTTTATACCCGGGAAAATCTGAAGGTCAAGCAGCAGTCGCTGAAGCTGGCCCGGGAGCTCCTGGAACAAAACAAGGCGGAAGTCGAAGCGGGCGCCCTGCCGCCCATCGAAATCCTTACGGCTCAGGCGGATGTCTCAACGCGGGAGGCCGACATTCTCGAAGCCGAGGCGGCCGCCAGAAACAGCGAAGATCTTCTAAAGACACTGATCAACCTCCAGGCGGAAAATCCCCGGGCCAACATTCTCCATATCGAGCCGACGGATTCCCCGTCTGTTTCCAAGCTGGACGTCAATTTGGATGAAGCCCTTCATGAGGCCTATGAGAATCGTCCCGACCTCCAGTCCACCCGAGTCCGGCTGGACAGCAACCAATTCAACCTGACGATCGCCCGGAACCAGCTCTATCCCGACCTCCGCTTTACCGCCTCCCTCTGGAGCCCGGGCATTTCGGGAACCCAGATCGTCTACGAGAACGGCAACGCCCTGTCCGGCAAGATCATCGGCGTGATCCCGGCCGGAGGCGACCAGGCCATGAAAGACGCCCTGGCCTTTAAGTACAGGAACTGGTCCGTCGGATTGAGCTTGAGCATTCCCCTGGGAACGATTTTCTCCCGAGCCGCGGTCGCCTCGGCCAACCTCGAGCTCGAGCAGGCCCAGCTCCGGATGAAAAACCAGGAGCAGCAGATCTTCCTCGAAATCCGGACCGCCGTCCGGACGGTCGAGACCAACTACCTCCGCATCCAGGCTTACCGGGTCGCCCGGGAAAATGCGGCCAAGAAGCTCGAAGCCGAACAAGAGAAGCTTAAAGTCGGGCTAAGCACCAACTACTTCATCCTCCAATACCAGCGGGACATGGCCAACGCCATGACCATGGAGCTGAAATCCATCGTCGATTACAACGTCTCCCTGGCCGCCCTCTACCGGGCCCAGGGCAGGGGCTTGGAACTGGAACGCAGCGCGCTCCCGGAAGACAATCCCGGGAAAACCGCGTTCGAAAAATAATCCGGACATCGAGGAGTCATCACCCCCATGAGCCATAACGAATCCCAAACGAGGGCCAACATGCCGAAAACACCGATTCTTCAAACCGTCCGGCGGGCCAAGCTCCCGGTCATAATCGCCCTGGTCGCCGTCCTGATTCTCATCGGTTGGGGCGCCTATAAGATCTTTTTCGCCAAGAGCGGCGGGACGGGCGGCGGGCCGCGCGGAATCACGGTCGCCGTCGAAACCGCGCCGATCAGCCGCGGTCCGATCCGGGAACTGGGCTTGTTTTCCGGAACCCTGATTCCGAAAACGAGCTTCACCGTCGCAACCAAAGTCTCCGGGAAAGTCCGGCAGCTTCTCGTCGACATCGGAGACACGGTCCGCCAAGGCCAGTTGGTCGCCGTTCTCGAGGACGAGGAGTATCGGCAGCAGGTCCTCCAGGCCGAAGCCGACTTGCGCGTGGCCCAAGCCAACCTGGCCGAGGCCAAAAGCTCCCTGGAGATGGTCAAGCGGGAGCTCGACCGGGCCAAGTCGCTCCACGCCAAGGGGATCCAATCGGATTCCCAGCTGGACACGGCCATCAGCCGGTACGAAGCCCAGGAAGCCCAGGCTAAGGTCGCCGAAGCCCAGGAAGCCAACCGAATCGCTGCCCTGGAAACGTCCCGGCTTCGCCTTTCGTACACCCGGATCCAAGCTTCCTGGGAACGGGGCAGCTCGCTCCGCTACGTCGGCGAGCGGTTCGTGACCGAAGGATCGATGCTTTCGACCAACGGGTTGATCATGTCGATTATCGAGCTCCAGCCGATCACAGCCGTCATCTTCGTCACCGACCGGGATTCCTACCGCCTCCAACCCGGCCAGGAAACCGTCATCCTGAGCAGTGCCTTCCCCAACGATTCCTTCACCGGCCGGGTCGCCCGGATGTCGCCGATGCTGAACGAAACATCCCGGCAAGCCCGGGTCGAAATCGAGATCCAGAATCCGGACGGCCGGCTGAAACCGGGCATGTTCATCACCGCCCAAGTCGAATACGCCAAAAAGACCGATGCTGTCTTGATCCCGGTCAGCTCCATCGTCCAGCGCAACGGCCAAACCGGCATCTTCTTGGTGGATAAGGAAAACAAGAAGGCCAAGTTCGTCCCGATAAAAATCGGGATTACGGCCGGCGAATGGTCCGAAATCGTCGATCCCGTGGACCTCGCCGGCGATGTCGTCACTCTCGGCCAGCACCTCTTATCCGACGGCACGGGCCTCGTGCTGCCGCAAATCAACAGAATTCCCGCGGCCAAGAAACCGGCCGGTAAACAAGGCCCCGGAGGAAAGCGATGACAATCTCCGAATTCTCGATTCGTCGTCCCGTCTTCACGGTGATGATCACCCTGATCATCATTGTCGTCGGCGGCGTCGCCCTCAGCCGCCTGCCGGTCGACCTGATGCCCGAGATCACATATCCCACGGTCAACGTCAACTGCTCCTACGAAAATACCGGGCCTGAGGAAATCGAAGAGCTCATCACCCGGCCGATCGAGGAGGCGATGAGCGCCGTTCCCGGCGTCGAAGAGGTCTTTTCCACGTCCTCGGAAGGCAGCAGCTCGGTCCGGATCACCTTCGACTGGGGAACGGACTTGGACGCCGTCTCCGACGACATCCGCGAACGACTGGACCGGATCGTCGGGCGCCTGCCCGAGGATGTCGCCCGGCCGACCCTCCGGAAGTTCGACCCGGCCCAGATGCCCATCCTCCAGATCGGGGTTCTCAGCAACCTGGACCCGATTCAAACCCGGCGGATCATCGACGAGCAGATCGTCTACCGCCTCGAGCGCGTTCCCGGCGTCGCCTCCGTCGACGCGATGGGCGGACGCGAGCGGGAGATCCAGGTCAACCTCATGGCCGACAAGATCAAGGCCCTGGGCATCCCGGTGGATACCATCACCTCCAAAATCCGCCAGGAGAACCTCGACCTGCCGATCGGACAGATCGAAAAGGGCAACTACGAAGTCCTGCTCCGGATCCCCGGGGCCTTCACCAACCTCGATCAGATCCGGGACATCGTCGTGGCCAACAAAAACGGCTCCCCGATCCGGCTGAAAGAGATCGCGACGATCGAGGACACATTCCGGAAAATCACCCGGGTCGTTCGCATCAACGATCTGCCCGGAACCCGGATCGCGATCAACAAGCAATCGGGCAAGAACACCGTGGCCGTGGCCGACGGGATCAAGGCCGAGCTGGCCAAGATCCAGGAAGATCTCCCCCAGATCCAGCTCATCATCACCACCGACAGCGCCCAGTACATCAAGCAGGCCATTAACAATGTCGGCTCATCGGCCGTATACGGCGGGCTCCTGGCGGTCCTCGTCCTCCTTTTCTTCCTGGGCAATGTCAGAAGCACGCTGATCATCGGCGCGGCGATCCCGATCTCCATTATCGGCACCTTCGCCTTGATCTATTTCGGCGGCTTCACCCTCAATATCATGACCCTGGGCGGTTTGGCCCTGGGCGTCGGAATGATGGTCGACAACGGCATCGTCGTCCTGGAGAACATCTACCGCCTCCACGAGGGCGGAATGCCGGTCCGGGAAGCGTCCGTCCTTGGCAGCAGCGAAGTCATCTCGGCCATCATCGCCAGCACCCTGACGACCGTCGCCGTTTTCATGCCCATGGTTTTTGTCCGGGGAATGTCGGGGATCATGTTCAAACAACTGGCCTACGTCGTCAGCTTCTCCCTGATCGTCTCCCTTTACGTCGCCCTCACCCTGGTCCCGATGCTCTGCAGCCGGTACTTAAAGGTGGAGCACGTCGAGCACGGAAAGGCCGCCGGTTTCCACTCCAAGTTCGTTAAGATGACCCGCGGAGTCGTGGAAAAGCTGGAAACCGGATACCGTCGCCTCCTGGAATACTCGCTCAACCATAAAACCGTCATCCTGGGATTCGCCGGAGGTCTGCTCATCATCAGCCTCTTCCTCATCAAGGTCGTCGGGAACGAGTTCATGCCGGCAACCGACGAAGGCGAAGTCCGGGTGACCGTGGAGATGGAAATCGGCACGCGCCTGGCCTTGATGGACGATAAGATTAAGGCCGTTTCCGCCATCGTCCGGGCGAAAGTCCCGGAGATGACCAGCATCGAGGAAAGCGCCGGAGGCGGCGGATGGCGGAGCGGAGGGAATTCCGGCAACGTCACCATCAAGCTCGTCTCCAAGAACGAGAGACGGCGGTCGAGCGAGCAAGTCGCTATCGATCTCCGCCGCGAGCTGGCCGCCATTCCGGGCGTCATCATCCGAACCCGGGCCAGCGGCGGCCAGCAGGGCATGGCCATGCGCGGCGGCGGCGGGACGGAGCGGCTCCAGGTCGAAATCCGCGGTTATGACCTCACGATTGCGGGAGACCTGGCCCAACAGGTCCGGAGGGTCGTCGAGGCCGTGCCCGGGGTCACCGATATCCGGCTCAGCCGGGACATGGGGAATCCGGAAGAACTGTTCGATATCGACCGGAAAACCGCGGCCGACATGAAGCTCTCGATCACCCAGATCGGCCGGACGATCCAGACCATCCTGATGGGAACCCAAGCGACCACCTTCCGCGAGGCCGGCCGCGAATTCCGGGTCCTGGTTAAAGTCAAGGACTCCGAGTACATGACGATTGACGAGATTCTGGACCTGACGATGAACAATTCCGAAGGCGCGCCGGTCAGTCTCCGCAACATCGTTAAAGTCCGGTCCCGGAAGGGGCCGGTCCGGATCGAGCGGCGGGACCGGGAACGGGTCATCACCGTCTCGGGCGACATCGCCGACCGGGACATGGGCTCAGTCATTGCCGATGTCCGGAGGGGGTTGCGGTCCGTCCCCACGCCCCCGAGCTTCGGCATCAGCTTCACCGGAGATTACGAAGAGCAACAAAAGTCCTTCCGAGAGCTCCTCCTCAGCATCACCCTGGCCTTGATCCTGGTCTTCATGATTATGGCCATGCTCTACGAATCCCTCCGCGACCCGTTCATCGTCATGTTCTCCGTGCCCCTGGCGGTGATCGGCGTCGTGCTGATGCTCTGGATCACCGGGACGACGTTCAACATGCAGTCCTACATCGGCTGTATCATGCTCGGCGGGATCGTGGTCAACAACGCCATCCTGCTGGTCGACTACACCAACCTTCTCCGGCGGCGGGATAAAATGCCCCTCCGCCAAGCCATCGTTGAAGCCGGCCATCGCCGCCTGCGGCCCATCCTGATGACGGCCTTGACGACCATCATCGCCATGATTCCCCTGGCCATGGCTCTTGGGGAAGGCGCGGAAGCCCAGGCCCCCCTGGCCCGGGCCGTCGTCGGCGGATTAACCAGCTCGACCTTGATTACCCTCGTCGTGGTCCCCGTAGTCTACTACCTGTTCGAGCACAAGCGGGACAAAAAGGAAAAAGCGGAGGCCTGAAACAGTCGATTAAAGCTGGAAGCAGTAAGAGAATTTCACCAGGAAAACGTTTTCCGGGTGGGAATCGAAGAGGCCTTCCATATCCCGGCCGAAGTCGAAGGCTCCGTTCGGCAGGAAGCCTGTGCGTCCTTGCGACCAGACCACGTAAAGGGCCGAGCCGGGAATATACTCCCAGCGCAGGACGAGGTTGCTCCGGAACTGGCGGAAATTGAAGTCGGGCGCACCGAAGGAATAATCGACGGTCCCATCCCGGTCCTCATCCACTCCGTAGACCGCGGATGAGGCATCGAGAACCGCCTCTCCCCCGAAGAGCCGATATCGCCCGTCCGCGGCCTTTGACCGGGAGTCCATGATCCGCTTGAAGTCGCGGTAAGACCCGGCCGAGACGAAGGGCATGCCGTAATACTGAATGGTCAGATCCGGAGTCAGGCAATAGGTCAGCCGCAGGGTCAGAGACAGCGTCTCCTGATCGATCGTCCCGAAAATATGCCTCGTTTCGTCCCCGAAGGCTTTCGTCCCGACATACTGGAGGATGCTGTGATACCGGGAATACGAAGGAGAAAGAGAAACGTTGAAAGCCGGGCCGGGAATGACCGTCAATCCCGGGGTCACATTCCAGGACGTCATGTCCCCGCCGCCCCGGCGGGCGGTGTTGCCGGACAAAGAAAAGCGGACTTTTTTCCGGGAATCGGTCTCGATAAAGACCCAGGTGCTGTCCCCCGACGGCCAGTACAGGGACGGGCCGCCGCGGAGTGCGGACGAGGAGAGGGTTGAGCCCTGGGGATTGTAACCGAACCCGACAAACCAGTAATTTTTCAGGTTCAGGTTGAAGTTGACGTTGCCGCCCTTGAAGATATTCTCGCCGCCGAAATTAAATCCCGTCCAGGCGTTGAAATTGACATTGAAGCTGCGAAACGGCCCGAACGGTTCGGTGATCTGGTACCCCGCCCAGACATAGGACATGAGGACGTCGGTCTGCCGGAGATAACCCGTGTCATTGAGCTCCAGCTCCGGGGACCGCCAGGTCAGGCCGGCTACGTACGTCCAGCGGCCGCCGCCCTGCTTGCCGATCTCGAAACTGCCGCCCGTTCCCGAGAGCGACATCCGCCCCGGATCAACGCTGAGATACCCGGCGTCCGGGCGTTGGAAATAATGGACTGAAGAAAGCTGGGTATTGAGAATCGATTCGGCCGTCCCCCGGACGTGACTGGCCACGGCCTTGAAATTGAGAAAATAATTCCGGTTGCCCCAGCTGTGAGCGAAATCGATTCCCCCGGAGTAGGCGCCTCGGTGGAGGGCATCATACGCCCCTCCGTCCTGCTCCCGGTTCACCGCCGTGACCATGGCGCCCAAGACCGTCGCCCCGCCGTTCCAGTCTTTCTGGGCCCGGAGGGCAAAATAATTCGTCAGGGGCTCGACGACGACGTCGCCGTCGGCTCCGCCCGAAAACGTGGCCGCATTTTCCCGGGCCGTGACGCTTTCCAGAACCCCGATCGAAAATCCCGACTTGGTCTTCCCGGTCATCTTGAACGCTCCGAGAATGGTCGTGGCCGCGGGCATGTCCATATACCCGTCGACGGCCGGAGAGAGCTGGGGATACCGGCCGATGCGCCGGGAATAGAAGAGATTGTC
>Ga0105099_10000220_pt1 | contig 38834 bp, 36 predicted proteins | sample PPLLak3cmMay2015_2_FD_79138 | JGI IMG/M metagenome (GOLD analysis project Ga0105099, IMG submission 79138) | Freshwater sediment microbial communities from Prairie Pothole Lake near Jamestown, North Dakota, USA - PPLs Lake P8 Core (1) Depth... | ecosystem: Environmental > Aquatic > Freshwater >... | reverse complement strand
TCTTTTGTTACTCCAATACAAAGTAAATCATCAAGATTCATCACTAAGGCATCTTGAGCGATCCCTTTCCAAACAGAAAGATCTCCTGTTTCTCTCCAATAAGCATAAGCAAGGGATGATTTAGTCCCTGCTCCATCAGCATGCATAATATTACAGTATTTTGGATCTCCACCTAAAAGGTCTGGTAGAATTTTACAGAATGCCCCAGGGAAAATTCCTTGGTCTAAATTCTTGATTGCATTGTGAACATCACTCTTTGATGATGATACTCCGCGTTGTTCATAGATGTCTTTTTCTTTCATCGTGTTTAATATTTAGTTTTAAATTTCAAAATTTAAGCTGATACTAACACTAAATAATAAGTTTGGCAATGGTTAAATTTGTATATATTTTTTGAACAAAATTTAAAAAAATGCTATATTTTGTATATGCAAGAACCCAATATTGACCCAAAGTTTTTAAAACCATACGATCCGAAAGAAACGGAAGACCGTATATATAAGATATGGGAAGATAGTGGCTTTTTTAATCCAGATGTTTGTATAGAAAAAGGTGCTACTAGTAAAGATGCTGAACCTTTTTCAATGGTTCTCCCTCCTCCAAATGTTACAGGAACTCTACATATAGGACATGCTTCAATGCTTACCATTGAGGATATTATGGCTCGCTTTGCGAGAATGCAAGGCAAGCGTACTTTGTGGCTTCCAGGTACAGACCATGCAGCTATAGCTACTCAATCTAAAGTTGAAAAAATGATTGAGAAAGAAGAAGGTAAAAGAAAAAGTGATTTGGGAAGAGAAGAATTTTTAAAACGTGTAAACAAATTCGCTCAAGATAGCCACGACACTATTGTGAGTCAGATGAAAAAGATGGGTACATCTGTGGACTGGTCTCGTGAAGCTTTTACATTAGACGATAAAAGAAATTTCGCCGTTCGCACTGCATTCAAAAAAATGTACGAAGATGGACTTATTTATCGTGGGCACCGTATCGTAAACTGGGACCCAAAAGGTCAGACTGTTATCTCTGATGATGAGATAGTATATGAAGAAAGAAAAGCAAAAATGTATACTTTTAAATACAGTAAGGACTTCCCTATTTCTATTTCAACAACTCGCCCTGAAACAAAACTCGGAGATACTGCTGTTGCGGTAAATCCAGATGATACTCGTTATAAAGAATTTGTTGGTAAAACATATACAATAGAAAATTTCTGTGGGGAAAAATTGGAGATAAAAATAATCGCTGATGAAGCTGTAGAAAAAGATTTTGGAACTGGTGCTCTTGGAGTTACTCCTGCTCATTCTCAAATAGATGCAGATATGGCGATGCGTCATAAATTACCTACAAAGCAAGTCATAAATGAATTTGCAAAAATGACAGCTGGTAATGATGAAATAAAAGGTAAAAAAACTACAGAAGCACGATTGAAAATTATGGAATGGTTACAAAAAGAAGGGTTACTCGAAAAAGAAGAAGATATTGTTCAGAATATCTCTACAGCTGAACGTACAGGAGGAATTATTGAACCACTTCCAAAACTCCAATGGTTCATAAATGTAAACAAGCCAATTAAAGATAGAGATAATAAAACCCTTAAAGAACTCATGCTTGAAGCTGTACGCAGTAAAAGTATAAATATTATTCCAGATCGTTTTGAAAGAGTTTATTACAATTGGATTGAGAATCTCCGCGATTGGTGTATTTCTCGCCAGATATGGTACGGACATCGCATTCCTGTTTGGTATAAAAAAATAATTACTAATGACCAATTACTAATTAATAATGAAAATCAAGAAATATATTGTGATGTAAATCCACCAAAAGATATTGAAAACTGGGAGCAAGACCCTGATACTCTAGATACTTGGTTCTCATCAGGTCTTTGGACTTTCTCAACTCTCGGTTGGCCAGATTTTAATTCACCAGATTTAAAAACTTATCATCCTACAACTGTTCTTGAAACTGGTTACGATATTATATTCTTCTGGGTGGCTCGTATGATACTTATGAGTACTTACTTACTTGGTGAAGTCCCATTCAAAAATGTTTACTTGCACGGACTTGTTCGTGATGGACAAGGACGAAAAATGAGTAAATCACTTGGAAATATTATAGATCCACTTGATGTCGCAGAAAAATACGGAGCAGATGCTGTCCGTATGTCACTTGTCATAGGCACAGGTCCTGGTAATGATAGTAAGATGTCAGAAGATAAGATAAGAGCATATAAAAATTATGCAAATAAACTTTGGAATATTACTCGCTTCGTACTAAGTAATACTGATGATATAAAGATTGATAATAATTTTAAAGACTATTCAGAAAAAGATAAAGCTCTAATAGAAGAACGTGATCTATTCACAAAAGAAATCACAAAAGAAATGGAAGAATATAAATTCTATTTAGTTGGAGAAAAGATATATGCATATACATGGTCACGTTTTGCAGATGTAATACTTGAAGAAAGTAAAGAAATTTTTGCAAAAGGTAACGAAGAAGAAAAATTATCTAGAAAACAATTTTTATTACACACATTAAATAAAATTATAAAAATACTTCATCCATTTATGCCATTTGTCACAGAAGAAATATGGAGCATGATGCCAATAGAAAATAAGAAATTATTAATAGTAGAAAAATGGCCAACTGTTTAATATGGAATTATTACAAGATCCAAAAGCATTCATATTAGCAATATTAAGCGGTGCGATCCCAGCTATTTTTTGGCTTTGGTTCTGGCTTAAAGAAGAAGATGGGGATGAAAGAGAACCTATAAGTCTTATTATCATATCTTTTATACTCGGAGGATTATTAGTATTCATTGCCATTTGGCTTGAAAAATATTCCCTTAATTTTATTAAAAATAATAATGTACAAATAATTGTATGGGCAGTTATTGAAGAAATACTTAAATTATTAGGAGTTGCTGTTATTATTCTTGGAAATCGTAATGTTGATCAACCCATCGACTACCCAATGTATTTTATAGCCACAGCTCTAGGATTTGCTGCACTTGAGAATGTTCTTTATTTACTAAATCCATTTAGTGTAAGTGGAGCAGTAGTCGGCATGATTACTGGGAATTTGAGATTCCTCGGATCTACATTACTTCATGCAATATCAAGTGCAATGATAGGTAGTGCTCTAGGATTATCTTTCTATCTAAAACAATATAGAATGATTTATCTTCTTGTCGGGATATTCTGTGCAATTGCCTTGCATAGTATCTTTAATTTTTTTATAATGAAAGGAAGTGGCGAAAATTTCCTTTCTGTTTTTGGATTTTTGTGGGTTGTCACGATTATCAATATACTTATATTTGAGAAACTAAAACGTATAGGTAAACATGTACTTATACTTAGTTAAAATAATATGGCAAAAAAGAAATCATTTTTAGAACGTCTTACAGGGAGTATTAGACTTGAAGACAATGAGGAAAATAATGGAGAATTATACTTTAATGAATCAAAAGATTCTTCTAAGGAAAATAATCTACCTAAAGAATCGAAATGGGAAGAAGAAATAGACGCCGAACTAACAGTAGACTTATACCAAACACCAACAGATATTATTGTGCAAACAATGGTCGCTGGTGTACAACCAGAAAATCTTTCTATTACTATTACTCGTGATATGATAACCATACGAGGTAAACGTGAAGAAAATAAATCTATCGATAATGAGAATTATTTTGTTCAAGAACTTTACTGGGGGTCATTTTCAAGAACTATTTCCCTTCCAGAAGAAGTAGATCCTGAAGAAGCTGAAGCAGTAGAAAAACACGGACTATTGATTATCAAACTTCCAAAATTAGATAAAAATAGAGAGACGAAATTAAAAATCAAATCAATATAATAATTAAGAATAATCAAAAGCCCCGCTGACAAAGTCAGCGGGGCTTTTAACTTCTTTGTGCTCAGGGCCAGATTTGAACTGGCGACATCTCCCTCTTCAGGGGAGCGCTCTACCAACTGAGCTACCTGAGCAGAATATTAAAAAATTTTAAAAACAGCTACCTAAAATACTTACTCACTTAATGCTTTCAATAAATCTTGCATTTCTGTTTGTTTATCTTTAAAACTTTTTGTTATATCACTCACATTATTTATACCCGACACTCCGCCAGTATAAACATTAAGTAAATTACCTAAATATGGCTGAATATAATAGAAAGCCCCCACAGAAACCCCAATAATTATAAACCAATAAAATATACGTGTAATCTGAGCCCAACGTTGTACACTACGAATTTTAAGAAGTAATTCATTGTTCTCTTTAGATAACCTTAAATTTTCTTCTAATAAATTCTTTACTTCTTGATCCATATCAAAGATATTATCATATTTTTATTAAAAACGGAAGGTGCCCTCGGCCAGAATCGAACTGACATCTATCCCTTAGGACGGGACTGTTCTATCCATTGAACTACAAGGGCAATTATAAAAACACCATCTCTGGTGTTTTTATAATACTTTATTATTTTGAAAATTACTACTCTTTAATTCCCAAAAGTTCTACTATTTTTGGTTTATCAAAACCAACAATTAACTTATTATCAATAGCTATAACAGGAACCCCCATCTGCCCACTTTTATCCATCATTTCTTTTCTCTTTTCTAAATCATAGGAAACATCAAAATCTTCATATACAATCCCCTTTGATGTAAAAAAATCTTTTGCCATGTGGCAAAAATGACATGTTGGTGTGCTATAAATTGTTACTTTACTCATAAAATATATTTACTTTATTAATTAATAAATTACTAACCTACATAGAGTATACCATAGTCGTCAAATTAACACTATTGACAGCAATGTCAAGTTTAATGGGTTTTGATTATGTGCGGGATACGAGAATCGAACTCGTGTCTCAACCTTGGGAAGGTCGCATGCTACCACTATACCAATCCCGCATTTTATTTATTAAAAATATTTTTAACCCAATTCCAAAAACCATGACTAACCCTATCTTCCTCTTTTGAATCATTCATATCAACATTCTCATCTACTATTGTTACCATTTTTTCATTAATTTTGGCAACTTGATATTTTTCTCTTATTATTTCTTCCTTACCTTCTTCTGTTCCCAATCTTGCAATATCTTCCGATAAAGACAATTCTCTTTTTTGTAATCTATCTATTTGGTCTAAAATAAGCTCTTTTTTACGAGAAGTTTCAATATTCTTCTGAATTAAATCTATTATCTTATAACCAAACAAAACTAGAATACAAAAAAGGACAAATAAAGCTATTGGTGAATGCCAGAATTTATAATTGTTTCTCTTTTCTTTCGCCATAATTAGTGCTAGTATTATATCATGAATTTTAATTCAAAAAACAAAAAGAGAATAGAACGAGCTTTTGCCATTGTGTCAATACTTGTTATCATCAGTATGATCCTACTCTACATGCCTGGTCTCTTTTAAAAACAGGCTATTTATTCACCCCTTTAATCATCTTCAAGAAAACATCATGAGAGATGTTGATTTTTGCGTTTGATTGCATTCTTTTTTTACCTCTCTTTTGTTTCTCAAGTAATTTCTTCTTACGGCTCACATCTCCCCCTCCCACAACCTTACTCCCATGCATAAGGACATCTTTACGAAAAGCAGAAACAGATTCAGAAGAAATTATTCGCCCTAAGGCTTTACCTTGAATCTTAAAAGCAAACTGTTGCCTTGGAATAATTTCTTTTAATTTTTCAACTTGTAATTTTGCTTCATCTTCTATCTTGCGTCTCGATACAACTCTACAAAATGCCACCATTGGTTCATCCGCCACAATAATATCCAATCTGACAACATCAGCTTCTTTATATTCTCCTATTTCATAAGAGATGGAAGAATAACCAGAAGTAATACTTTTCATATCATCAAAGAAATTACGCATAAGTTCACGTAGTGGCATTTCTAAATCAATAGAAGACCTGTTATCTCCAAAATTATCAGTGCCCTTAACTATCGCTTCATGATCATAAAGAAATGGCATAAGAGAACTAATATAAACAGATGGAGTAATTATTTTTACATTTACCCAAGGTTCAAATACTTTTACAATACTTCCATCATCAGGAAAAAGATGAGGAGAATATATAACTTTTTCTGTACCATTACGAAGAATTACCTTGTAAGTAATAGAAGGCATGGTAACAATTAATTCCAAATTAAATTCACGTCTCAATCTTTCTGTAATAATTTCTAAATGAAGCATTCCTAGAAAACCACAACGAAAACCTCTTCCAAGAGATCCTGATGTTTCTTCTTCATAAGAGAAAGATGAATCTGATAGACGTAACCTTCCTAAAGCTTGTTTAAGATTTGGAAAATCATCTTGACTTTCAGGGTAAACAGAAGCCCAAACTACTGGTCTAGGATTTTGATACCCAGGTAAAGCAGGCATTGGCTTTTTTAAAAAAGTAATAGTATCTCCGACAGATGCGATTCCTGGCTTTTTAATGCCTGTAACAATATAACCAATTTCTCCATTCTTTAAGAGAGTCTGAGGTTCTTCTTCTGGAGAAAATGTCCCAACTTCAAGTGAGATAAATTTTTCTGAAGAAACAGCAAACAAAAGTGATTCCCCTTTTCTAAAACTTCCATCAAATACACGCACATACACAATAACACCTCTATGATTATCATATTTAAAATCAAAAACTAATGCTCGGCCAGTACTTAAAGATAAGGAAGTATTTTCTTCTTTAGATGGAGCAGGAACTCTTTTAATTATTTCTTCAATTAAAGATTCCACTCCTTCACCTGTTTTACCAGAGACAAGTAATATTGTTTCCGGCTCTATGTTAAGCAATAAAGCTAATTCCATTCTTATCTCTTCCACTCGGGCAAGAGGAGAATCTATCTTTGAAAGCACGGGAATTATTACGAGACCTTGATCGCGAGCCATTTGTAAAGTAGTCAAAGTTTGAGCTTGAACTCCCTGTGTTGAATCCACAAGTAAGATTGAACCTTCTACTGCTTTTAGTGCTCGAGAAACTTCATAAGAGAAATCAATATGCCCTGGAGTATCGATAAGATTTAAAATATATTTTTCATTATTGAAAGTATACTCCATACGAACTGGTTGCATTTTTATGGTTATACCTCTTTCTCTTTCCAAATCCATACTATCTAGGACTTGATCTTTCATTTTACGCTTCTCTATAGTGCCAGTCACTTCAAGCATTCTGTCAGCCAAAGTACTCTTGCCGTGATCAATATGGGCAATGATTGAAAAATTCCTAATTAATTTAATATCTTCCATAGGTCTATACTAACAAAAAAACGCTTAAAATAAAAGCGCTTTTTTGTTAGTATAAATATTATGCGTGGATGTTGTTTACAAGCATTTGTAATAGATTCTTGACTTCTATTTGAGCATCGGCTTCTGTTTTACTTGCAGTAAATTTCTGCCATTGAGTTAGAATATTTTTATTCTCTAATTCTCTAATGGAATTTTCTAATTTTAAACGTGTATCAAAATCAACTTCTGTATTTGATGTCAAAACCTTATCGATAAATAAATTTGTGAATGCTAAAACCTTATCATTAAGAACTTGGTTATGCAAGGATACTTCTACTTCTTTTTTTAAATTAAAATACTGAAAACCCCAGATTATATTACCCGCCAATAAAACTATGATAATAACTTTACTCAAAATACTACTTCGATTTTTCATAATTATTTTTAATATTCTTATCTTAGACTTTTAATTTATCTTCGAGCACATTTCTGAAAAACTTCTCTCTTATTTTATCACGATAAAAAATATATATCAATAAAACTCCTAAGATTACAACTAATATAATCTTCCAGTCTATCATTCTGAATAACCATCCACCTTTCGCCTTTAACTCAATATTCATATGTACACCTGAACCCTCTGTTACTTCAAATATTTCAGACTGATAATAATTATACCGAGCATGCTCTACCTTTAAATAATATTTACCAGGAGGCACTAAGAAAGAGTATTTACCTGTGTCATCGGTAATTTGTGGATTTATTTGTTGATATTCTCGTGCTTTCCATAGGTCATAATCTCTAGTTGCTCCATTAAACCAATAAAGTGAAGCAGTAGCACCCTCAATTCTAACTTTACCTAAAGTAGAATTTGTATAAATATAACCTTCTGGGTCAACTACAGTTATGAGTCGAATTTCTTTTTTGCCCATATTTGGATCTTCAAAGTCTAGGACTGTGATTATTTCATATTCACCTTCAACTAAAGATGAATCGATATCTGCCGTATAAAAACCATCATTATCTGGATCGGTATATTCAAATTCTAACAAAACTAACTTATTTTCAACTAAAACTGGCTTTTGCTCCGGATAAGCCAAAATAGAACTAGCAAAAAGTTTTGAAGAAATTATTTCTCTTAAAGATAAATCCGACTCTTTAGCTGTAGATTTGAGGACAACATAACCTTTTACACTTTTTGCTGGATTATCTAATTTCACAATTAGATGTAATGGCTTACCAACAATGGTTCGGATTTTTTGTTCTGTTTTACCTTTATCATCAACAGACAAAGCCATATTAAAATCAATCAATTGACCCCCAGTTCTTGCAAAAATAATCTCAGATGGTATTTGTGCTTTTGATTCTGGTGTCAAATTTGCAAGAGAAACATTATGTGGTAAACCAGATATTTCTGTTAACCCTGGCAAGACCAGGTTGGCATTCATTAATTTTTCTATATCGGTAATTTTATGTACACCAACCTTTTTCAATGTATCACCAAGATCTGGGAATTTATTTGCTAATCTTAATAAATCTGCTGGTAATGAATCTAAGACAAAATTATTAATACTTTCTCTAGGTAAAATATTCCAAGCCCCACTAAAGACTTGCGGTACACCACTTCTTACTATTTCTTCAGTTGGAATTTCTTCTTCTTGTTTTTCAGGTTTTAGGAAATCTGGAATTATTTTATTTATAATTTCTTTAGAAGTTTCTTTAATCCCATCACCGATATTATCAACAATTGTTTCTATTTTGGTTTCAGGAACTACTATTTCTGGTTTATATGGATTTCTTCCAGGTAAATAACTTCCACTGCTCGTTCCTCCAGTAGCTGGGTTGGTTTCGTCTGTATCACTTATAGATGTACAACCTGTGTCATTGGGGTAGTCAGTCTGACCATCGCTATCATCATCGAGTCCATTATTACAAGCAATTCTACTACTTGCTGGACGCCAATCTGTCTTTACTTTATAATCACCGCCAAAAATAATCCAACCAACATTTTCACTTAAAGCTGAGCCAGTAAATTCACCAGAAGAATTAATAATAACTCCGCCATTTGTAGGATTAAATTTAATCCAGCCAATATTTTCACCCCAAGCATAACCAGAAAGATTACCTTCATTATCATTTACCACATCACTAAGATAAATCCAACCAGTATTTTCTCCCAGTGCATAACCAGAAAGACCAGAGTCAGTAACATGAGCATTACAATTATCGCAACCAAAATTAATCCAACCGATATTTTCTCCCCAAGCGTATTTATAAGTGGAATCAATAGTTCCATCGGTAGTTGATGCAATAGATAAATTAGCAGGAATAAAATTCCATATTAAAACAAAACACGATAAAGCAATTATTGATTTCAAAATTATTTTCATTGATTTACATAAACTTAAAACTATTAAAACGATGTAACTACTTTTATAAACTTTTAAGTATTTTAATTAACGAACGCAACGAACACGACTACTTGCAGTAGTTTTAGCAGCTGAACTTGTATTTCCATTAGAGAATCTTACAGTAACAGCACTCGCAGTACTTCCAGCAGAACTAAATGTTGTTGTAGAAGTCCAGTGAGCAAAGTTAGTATTAGCAAGAATCGCAGGGTTATTATAAGAACCATCTATATATGCTTGCATTATCTCCTTTTGATAAGGGAGTCGCCAGTTACCATCACCAATAGCTTCACACCCAGTTTTAGCACCATTTATACCATCGAGTTTTACACATTTACAAGCAGGTTCACTAACCGGAGTATTATCACAAACTCCATCCGCATCCAGTAAATTGGGATACAGACAATTATTTGCCCAGAACCAAGTATTAACTCCAAACTGAGTTGACCAAACTAAACCAGTACTTTCATCTTTCGCTTCAGCGTATGTGGCATCATTTGTACCGCAATAACTATTACCTACATTACAAGTTGTCCAAGTTTTAGCATAAGCATCTGCAGGTCTGGCTCCAGCATTATTATAATCCTCAATCCCTCCAGTATTTTGTGGATAATCCGCAATAGAGCCACTATATAAATGATACAAAGCTGTACCAGGTGCAGTAGCTGTACCTAAAACATAATTTGCATCATTTGATCCATAAGTATAACCAGCAGATACATTACCAGCCACACCAAAAATAGTAGAACCGGATTTAATATTCCCCGCAACAAGATCTGTATCAACCGCAGATAAAGTTGTCGCATCATAATAACCAGCTGACACTGTGTCGTTTGCTGCAGAGAGTGTTTGAGTTGCAATAGTACCAGTAACTCCTAGATACGTAGTATCACTAAGCAATTTAGCTGGATTAATGGTTGGAATAGCATTGTAAATTTCAGTAAGAGTTTTACCTCCACCTGCAAGAGCATCAGCAAAGGTGAATGAGTGGTCACCCACCGTGGCGGTAGCGTTTGTATCTAAACGATTAAAAATATCAGTAAGAGTATAGAATTGAGCTACAGGTGTGCCTGACGGTGGAGTAATGGTCCCTGCTTGGACAACTCCATATATTATTAACACTGAGATTATGACTGTTAAGCTTCCTTTAATAAAATTAGTTAAAAATTTTTTGTGATTTTGTTTACTCATGATTTTTAAATTATAACACATTATATTAATAAATAACACAAGGTTTGATCTGTTACTTCGATTATAACATATACATAAAATAAGCCATATATAATGTTGACCAATATGGGGATAAGTGAAGATTATAAATCTGTCTGTTCAGGAACAACCACTCTATTACGCCAGAATTTATTCTTGAGGGCATTCCAAATATCAAATAATTCTTTATTTTTAAGAATAAACAAAACTATTACTCCAGACATTATCCCCAAAATACCAGAAATAAAACCTTGGAAGAAAATCCCCTTCCCTGTATTAATATCAAAAATATTATCAAAAATTCCTAATGATAAATAAGCAACCAAACCCATCACGATAGCACTTGTTGCACTTTGTATAAATATTGAAAAAAGATTCGTTTTTTTATTACGGAAGAAATCTTTTTTAAATAAAACCCAAATTAAAAAGAAATTTAGAAGTGAACCCATAGCATAAGCAAGTGGTAAAGCAAGCATCATCGTCCCAGGGACATCTTTAACTCTCAACATTGTTTCTAGTTGCAAAAGGATAAAAGGATAATTATTAAAAATGTAAATTAATACTTTTGCAAAAACAATAACCATAAAAGAAGAGAAGACATTAATGAAAAGTGGTTTTTTGGTATTCCCCGACGCATAATATCCACGCACAAATAAAAGAACAAGACCTTGCGACACAAGAGACACAACAAAAAGAGAAACAGAAGCAGCCGTCAAACGCGTATCAAACCACGAGAAAGAATGCGAACCAAGCACGACACGGACGACTTGCGCACGAAGAACAATGAGAAGAGAAATTATGGGTATAGACCAGAATATTATTTGTCGAGCAGCAAAAATAATTTGCTCGATAAAATTATCCATATCTTTCATCGAGAAAGATCTTACTAAAATAGGAAAAGCCGCAACAGAATAAGAAATACCGATAATCCCCACTGGGACAGATTGTAAATTAAAAGCAAAAGTAAAAAGAGAGATAGAACCCTCCTTGAGAGTAGAAGCCATTCCTATAAGAAAAATAAACGCTAGACTATTACAAGAAAGAGTGAGAGTTCTAGGAGCAGATAACTTTATTATATGAAGTATTTCACGCCATTGTATATGGAAAATAAATTTTGGAAATAAATTATGTTTTATAACAATAGGAACTTGGACAAGGAAGTGCATCAATGCTCCCACAACAACACCAACTCCTAAACCATAAACTCCTAACTTCGGATAAAGAAATATAACACCCAAAAGAATTCCAATATTGTAAAATACTGGAGACAATGAAAAAACAAGAAAATTCCTGAATAATTGAGTAACTGTGCCGATTAAATTTGATAATCCAATTAAAATCGGAGAAAGTAACATTATGCGACTAGTCGTAATAAGTATATTAATTTGATAATCACTAAAACCAGGAACCATGTGTCGCACTATATATGGCATGAAAATAGCAATGAGAGCGCTAGCTACTATCATGAATATAGTATAAGCACTAAAAACATTATTTAAGAATTTACGAGCTTTATCAACATTGCTATTATCGCTATTTATCTTATCCATTAAAAACGGCATGAGAACCGTAACAGAAGCCAAAGAAGCAATAGATAAATATAAGAAATCTGGAATGCGAAAAGCAGCATAATAAATATCTAGCATTGGTCCTGCTCCAACTATATAGGCAAGAGTTCTATCTCTTATAAGGCCAAGAATCTGAGATAAAAAAGCAAAACCACCAAGTAAAAGAGCGGCTTCATTTACCCCACGAAATTCCTTATTAAGAAATGTAATAATACGATTAGCCATTAGTAAATTCTAAAAATAATTAATTCTTTTTCAATAATGATGTTTTTACTTCATCATTATCTTTAGAAATTTGTCTATTAATAGAATCTATGGCATTTTTCACATCTTGATTATTTGGAATAATTTTATTTAAAATATTAAATTGTATTAATGCATCATCTTTTCGCCCGATTTTATCATAAGATTGACCAAGGAAATAACGAGCATCTAAATAATTATTATCTAAAATTACAGCTTTCTCAAATGCATTCACAGCTCCGTTATAATCGCTATTATCATATTTTAATAATCCAAGTCTGAAAGAAATAGTCGGGTCGTTGGGAGTAAATTTTTCTGCATATTCTACTTGCTTAATAGCTTCAGATAAGTTCCCTTCACTTACTTCTATTTGTACACGAAGAAATATGGCGTCAACATAATTCATTTTTACATTAAGTGCTTGCGTTATAAAATCTCTCGCTTTGTCATTATTCTTATTTATCATTTCAAGTGAAGCTTTCGCCAACAACACAGATGGATTGTTGGGAGCAAGCTCGAATGCTTTATCGTAAGATTGCATAGCGACTTCATAACTACCAGAAACAGACAAAGGAACAAATGAACTATAAACATTTCCGAGATTCATATAATTCAGATATTGTTCTCTATTTTGTTCTATTGCTAATATTGCTGATTGTTCAGAATTATTAACCAACTTTTGAAGTTCAGATTTTAATATGTCTTCCGATATTGTTTTATCGCTAATAAGAAATTCAATTTGACTTAAATATGTTTGAGACAAAGAACGATAATAAGCATCGTTTTTATCCAAAGAAATAGCTTTTAATAACATTCTTTCTGATGAATATAATGATTCGATAGTATTTTCATTGTTTAAACTTTTAGAAAAATAAATAATAGAAGTAAATTTCTTAATATAAATAAAAGTTACAAATATTGTTAACACCATCAAAATAACTAACCCAAATATTGCAAAAAAGCTGTGACGTGGATCAGACAAGAATGAAAAAGTTCTAATTGGAATTGCTTTCTTGTACACAAGCATACCGATAAGTATTCCGCTTGAAGCAAAAGCTAACATTAGCATTATTATATTAGGATTATAAACAATAATAGTAATCCATGAATATATTGAAATAATTAAAATAGTTAGTATGAAATAACTAGAACGAATGTCGTGTAAAACCACACGGACAGATTGAGCACTTCGAACAATATAAATAATCAAAAATAACAATACAGCAATAAAACCTATTATTCCTGTAGTTATTAGAAAAGTAGAAAGAAGACTAAAACCACCAGCAAACTCTGTATTCCAAAAAACTGTTTGTATTATATCGTGAGGTTGCCAAAGAGCCCAATCAAGAGCAAAAGTATTTGGACCAGTCCCAAATAAAGGATTGGTTTTCATAACACTCCATGCAACTTTTGATGTAGTTACGATGGATGGACGAATATCGGTATTATTTATATTTATATAATTGGGAATAAAATTATTTATCCAATTACTCCCAATTAAACAGAAAAAAGATATGAAAACAATTAGTAAAGATAGAAATGGGAATTTCTTTCTATTCCCTTCTTCGTGAATGATTTTGTGGCCAGAACGCTGAATATAAAGAATATAAACAAAAGTAATTAAAGAAAAAGAACCAACCAAAATCCAAACTAATTTAATATTTATTATTATAAGGAACAACACTCCTAATGATAAGAGTAAATATTGTAATACGGTAAACAACTTTTTTGTTTTTAATAATTCTATTGTTAAAACTGATAATAGAATTATTACTCCGAACAACAAAGCGAAATTATTCCAACTTCCCACCAAATTCCCAGATGATAGACTTTTGAAAAAACCAGGTAAAAGATTATTAAAATCAATAAATATACTTAATGATTCAAATAAAATTAAAATTAATCCACCGATAAATATGGAGCCAATAAAATACCAAATGCGTTTTTCTGATTGGAAATGAATTGAGGATAAAAAGAAAACAATAAAGAGTATTAGCATTGACCCAAAAGTGCCTATTTCAAAACCACTACCAAAAAGTGATACATATAAAGATCGAGAAAAAAAAGATGAAACAAGAAAAACTAAAGGAATAATTCCTGCAAGTAATATCAACTTATCTCTGGGGATTAAAAACTTGCCATCGCCAAGTCTAGATATTAACCAAAAAAATAAAGCTAGTGTTGAGCCAAGAGAAAGTAAAAATCCTTTACTTGCTTCAAGAGTAACAGGAGTGTAAGGAATGAAGAAAAAAAGACAGACAAATAAAGTGAATAATAAAGATACAAATGATAATTTATTAAAAAATTCTACTTTTTTTGATTCCATTTCGTATATAATTAATGAATAATATTACATTCATTATACACAATAAATGTAAATAAAACTATAAGACTATACTTATGATTCTACCGGGAACATAAATAACTTTTTTGATTTCTTTGTCTGCTATCCAAGGAACTATATCATTGTCTTTTAAAGCGAGTTCTTTGATACTTTCTTCTGTCATATTTTTTGAAATCATAATCTCTGCCCGAACTTTACCATTAACTTGGATAGCGATTTTGATCATCTCATCTAATATTTTATTTTTATCCCATTTAGGCCAAGCTGAAGTATGAATTGATTTTTTCTCTCCAAGATTTGTCCAAATTTCTTCTGTTATATGTGGGGCAAAAGGAGCAAGAATTTGTAAAAACATTTTAAAATCATTTTTACTTACTTCACTCTTTTCCATTTCATTCACAATAATCATCATTGAAGAAATAGCAGTGTTGAAACTCATAGACTCAATATCTTCTGTGATCTTTTTTATTGTTTTATGTAGGAGAGTTTGAAGCGAAACAGAATTTTCTAAATTTTTATCCGTGTCGGAGCCCTTTAGGGTTAAGCGGGAAAAATTTAGAGAATTCTGTGAAGTAATTTTATTCCCTATTTTCCAAACTCGTTCCAAGAATCTTCGAGAACCAATAATACTATTTGTATTCCAAACAACAGTCTGATCAAATGGCCCAATAAACATTTCATAAATTCGCAAAGTATCAGCACCATAAGTCGCAACAATATCTTTAGGGTCTACTGTGTTCCCTTTTGATTTTGACATTTTCATTCCTCCTTCAGCTGATATCATGCCATGTGCTGTACGCTTCTGATACGGCTCTTTTGTTGGGACAAGTTTTAAATCATATAAAAACTTATGCCAAAAACGAGAATAAAGTAAATGGAGAGTTGTGTGCTCCATTCCACCGTTATACCAATCAACAGGTGTCCAATATTTTAAATTTTTCTTACTTGCAAATTCTTTTTTATTTTTAGGATCTACATATCGTAAATAATACCAAGAACTCCCAGCCCAGTTTGGCATTGTATCTGTCTCTCTTACAGCGAAGCCTTTACATTTTGGACATTTAACATTTACCCATTTTGAAATAATTGCAAGTGGTGATTCACCGTTATATGTCGGAGTATAAGATTTAACTTTCGGTAAAACTACTGGTAAATCTTTTTCAGGAACTGGAACATAGCCACATTTTTCACAATGAATCATAGGAATCGGCTCTCCCCAATATCGCTGTCTTGAAAAAACCCAATCACGAAGTTTATACTTTGTAACTATCTTTCCACCGACAAATTTTGTGATTTCAAGACGTGCTTGATCGGAATTTAAACCATCAAATTTACCAGAGGAATAAAGTATTCCATCCTCTATGTGGATATAATCAGGATTATTAATTAAATTAGAAGTAAATTCCCCCTCAGCTACCGTAAAAAAACTTTTTATCTCTTCTTTAGAAAGCCAAACAACATTATGTAACTTCGATTCTTCTTCACTTATTAAATCTTTTTCTTCATCAATAAGTTCTAAAAATAAATAATGAAATCTAGCATGTCTATTAACTTTTTTAACTCTATGGTAGAAAAAAGTTTGCAATGCAAATTGTGGATCTTTTATTAATTTAAGATTTTTATATCCAGTCTCTTCATATACCTCTCTTTTTGCGGTTTCAACAATATTCTCTCCATCATCTATTCCACCAGTAACCAATCCATGCATTTTATGATCCTTCCAGCTTATACATAAATATTTACCATCTTTTGGATTACGAACTATCGCACAAATACATTCTCGATAAATAGATGGTTCATTTTCACGATAAGCTGCATCACCTTCTTTTACAACAAATTTAGGTTCAACCACACGTTTTACTGGCAGATTATATTTCTGTGCAAAAGACCAATCCCGTTCATCATGTGCTGGTACTGCCATTACTGCACCAGTGCCATATTGCACAAGTACATAATCTGCAATCCATATTGAAATCTCATCATTGTTTGCAGGATTTATCGTTTTTATACCCTTTAATTCTATCCCTGTCTTTTCTTTATCTTCTGCAGTTCTTTCTATATCTGGTTTATTTTTAATCTGTTTAATATATTCTTCTACTTCTTTCTTGTTTGAAATTTGTGATTTTAATTTTTCTACCAATTCATGCTCTGGAGCAAGCACCACATAAGTCGCACCAAATATAGTATCCGCACGAGTTGTGAATATTTTTATTTTCTCTTTTGAATCTTTTATTTTAAATTCTATTTCACTTCCTTCACTTTTCCCTATCCAATTTCTTTGCCCGATTTTTATTTTCTCCAAATAATCCACATCATCTAAATCTTTATCGAGTCTATCTGCATATTTTGTTATCGCAAGCATCCATTGTTCTTTTTCTTTCTTTATTACAGTTCCACCACAACGTTCACACACACCACCGACTACTTCTTCATTTGCAAGACCAATCTTGCAAGATTGGCACCAGTTTATCTCTGTCTTTTTCTTGTAAGCTAAACCCTTTTTGTACATTTGTAAGAATATCCATTGCGTCCATTTATAATAAGTAGGGTCAGAGGTATTTATCTCACAAGACCAATCAAAACCAAAACCAACTTCTTTTAATTGTTTTCGGAAAATATCTGTATTTGTTTTTGTGACTTTTTCTGGTTGAATTCCTGTCTTTATGGCGTAGTTCTCTGTGGGCAAACCAAAAGCATCCCAACCGATTGGATAAAGCACATTATATCCTTCCATACGGCGTTTGCGAGAAATAATATCCATCGCAGTATTGGAGCGTATATGCCCGACATGAAGCCCTGCCCCCGATGGATATGGAAATTCAATAAGACCATAAAACTTTTTTCTTTTATCGCCATTTTTTGCTTGGTAAATTTTACTTTTATCCCAAACATTTTGCCATTTCTTTTCTATTTTCTTATGATCGTAATCTTTCATATTTTTATTTTATTTAGTTTTTTGTTTTTGAAAATGGTGGGTACATATCCACATCTATCGTACGAGTAAAACAAGTACGCCCAATCTTATGATCCCAAGAATCATTTGCCCCGCCTCCATAATAAGGGTAAGGAGCAACAGAAATATCTTTCGCGTCATAGGCCATCATTGGCATAACACCTCCACTATTATATCTCTGCCAACCTTTTGGCATTTCTTCTCCAAATGTTGCACATAATTCAAAGGATAATTTATCTTTTGGAGCATATTCATATTTATTCCCTTTTTCAAATTCTGGATCAAAAGGAATAGAGTAACCAGAAAGTGGACTCGCGATGTCACTAATATTGGTAGGTAACTTTTCTTTTTGTTGCCAGTAATTAATAATTTGATATTGAATATTTTGTAAATCTTCAATACGTCTTTGATCAAAGCGAAGAGCACGTTGTTTTTTAGGACTTCCCATAACCATAAAACTTAAAACAATTAAACCAACAACTAAGAGGATAGAAATAATCCCCGTGATTAATCCGATTTTTTTTCGCCAATTGATAAATTCAGATATTTTTAATTCAAAATAATAATAAATTCCAACAAGCAAAGTTACAACCGCTGTCCCTAAAATTTTATAAATAAATCGGATTGTAATTTCTCCTGAAACAAAATATCTAACTAATGTTACCAAATCAGCAACAATAACAACTCCAGCCAAAAATAAAATAAGGTAGATCATCCATTTGCGGATAATTGTATCTACATGACTAAGACCGTTATTAGATATTTTTCTCCAAAAATAAGATAGTATTAAAAATGCCGGGAAAACAATAATCAAAGTCGCCAGAGGTCCACGAAGACTCTCAAAATTATTGGAATAATATCCATATTGATAAATTGAATTAAGAGCATCTGGGAACTTATTATTTAAAGTTTCAAAAAATACAACTAATAAAGAAGACACACTAGTAATAAGAGTTACAATAACCCCAAGAGATACAAAGAAAAACTTTGGTGTCAACGACGTTTTTTGTAATGATGTTTCCATAATGCCTTTATTGTAGCAAAAAAACAGATGTTTAGGAACTTTATTTTATTTTAACTTGACCTTGACGTAAAACGATTAATTTGTCATTTTCAAATTTGACTAAAGTAGAAGATTTGCCAACTTTTGGACCACTATTTATATATAAATCAATTTTATTTCCAAAATATCCTTTTGCTTGAGTAATAGTCTCTGCATGATTAAACTCTTGAGGATTCGCACTTGGCGCCACAACAGGCCCAACTTTTTTTATTAAATTAAAAAGATTCTTATTCTTTTTCCCTATCATACGAAATGCAATACTTTTTGTACCTCGATGTAAATATTTAAATTTATTAGAAGGACACGGTAAAACTACTGTAACTTTTGGTTTGAATACAGACCCCCTCGGCCGTTGCACCTCCTTACAGGAGCTGTACACCTTTCGCATCTGAAATACAGAATGCTCAAGGTCTTGCGACTGGGTCCCAATCCCAGTCTCACCCCTTAGCAGGGGGAGATTCACCCCAAAAATTTCTAAATCTTTATATGAAGTTATAAGCACAATAAATGGCTTACTTCTATCTCTGCCTTTTATTTCATAAATTCTTTCTACAGTTTTCTTAGACAAAGCTCGCCCTATAATCCCATACAAAGTATCCGTAGGTAGTACAACTACCCCATCTTTATTTAAAATCTTTTCTGCTTTTTTCCAATTGTTTTGCATATCGTATTTATAAAAAGGGTGAATATATTGTTTTATGACGACGGGTGGGGGCGTGCCGTTCCGAGGTAATCCGAGGAATGGGGTTAAGGAGGAATGAAACAATATATTCACCCTTTTTATATAAATTATTATATCTTAAACTCTATCACATCCCCGTCTTTCACGATATAATCCTTCCCTTCTGTTCGCACTTTTCCTTTTGCGCGAGCTTCAGCATAACTTCCGGCATCAAGTAAATCCTTCCAAAAAACAACTTCCGCTCTTATAAATTTATCTTTAAAATCTGTATGGATCGCCATTCCAGCTACTGGTGCCGTACTTCCCTTTTTAATTGTCCAAGCCCGAGTCTCATCTTCCCCTGTAGTAAAATAAGTTTCCAATCCAAGTAATTCATAACTTTTCTTTATTAAATCATCAAAACCTTTCTCAAACACAGGGTCAACTTTCACTGAATAAATATTTGGAAGTCCGACTTCCAAATTTTCATTAGCTTCAGATACATTAAGAACATAAAGCATAGGTTTCAACGTAAGTAAATTTAAAGATTTTATTTTAAATTTCTCTTCTTCATTTAATCCTGCCTCTGTAGCCATCTTCCCTTCTTCAAAAACTTTCATTAATTTATTTAAAATAATTTCTTCGGCAATTGCATCTTTATCTTGCTTTTTTAATTCTTTTGAAATATTTGTAATTCTCTTTGATACAGTTTCAAAATCAGCGAGTACTAACTCAAGATTTATTACTCCAATATCATCCATTGGACTAACTTTATTTTCCACATGAATTACAGAATTATCTTCAAATGTACGCACCACGTGAGCTATCGCATCCACTTCGCGAATATTCGTTAAGAATTTATTCCCAAGTCCTTCCCCTTTTGAAGCACCTTTTACTAACCCTGCGATATCCACAAATTCTATGACTGCTGGAATTGTCTTTGCTGATTTTGAAAACTCTGAAAGTTTCCATAAGCGATCATCTGGCACAGGCACAATACCCACAGATGGATCTATGGTGCAGAAAGGATAATTCTCCGCTGGAACACTCTTCTTCGTAAGAGCGTTAAAAAGCGTCGATTTCCCAACGTTTGGCAGACCTACAATTCCGATTGATAGTGACATCTTTAAAATATAACAGAAATAAGGATATTTTGAAAGAAGAAATGATTATTATTGAAAATATATTTATATTTTAGAATTTATATATTTATTAAAATCTTCGTGAATAAACAATTTATCAAAGTCATTAGAGCCTACCTTTATATATCCATTTTTCTTTAAAATATCCAAAAGTTCTTTTTTAGGTTTTTCGATACTCATTGCTAAAAATTTATACTGTCCAAATGGAAAATCTCTGAAAATACGGTGTTCTGCTCCTTCTACATCCAAACTTAAATAGTCTATTACTTTTGGAGCATTATATTTATCAAGAACACTAGCTAATGTAAATGTTTCCATCTGATCAAACTCACTACTAGATATAAAACCTTTATTGTCAGTATCTTGATCAATTATTCCACCAATTAACCCCCTCCTTTTTGTAAATTTTATTTGCTTTTTTTCATAATCATCAATACATGCATTAACACAAATACAATTTCTATTAGATTTTAATTTTTTAAATATAGAATCTTCTGCTTCAATACAAATCCCTTTCCATTTATACTTTTTTTCTAACATATAAGTGTTTGAGATATCTATCCCATCCGCAGCACCAAGATCCACAAAGAAACCATTCTCTTTGTAGTCAAAAATATCTTCAATAATCCATTTGTCTTGCCTGCATTGACTATAATACTTTTTCTCACCAGTTTTTTCATCAATATTCCATCGATCTGTTTCTCCGTTAATTGCTTTAGATAATTTTAACTCGTGTTCAATTTTTTCTAAGTTATACCCTATCGCAAAATAAAGTTGAAATATAAACAAAAATATTATAGCAAGACAAATAATTAAAATCGGAATAAACCAATTTATTTTTAATAAAGTAAAATTAAGCAAAATAAAAACACAACAGATTACCCCAAAAACAGGAAATGCTATTTTAAAAAATTGTTTTTTGTTCATTAAATATTCAAGATTATTAATAATAAAAGATTCATTCAAAAAACATTCACCAAAACATATATTATTTTTAATTTTTATCTTATTAATAAATAAACGGGTATCGATGTATATTTATCGTCTTCTTCTAGAAGAAGACCCAGCGCAACCATCCTATGTAGCCCATTTATATGCTTTAGTCTGCCGTCAACTAGTTCAATTATAACTTCACTTGTAAATCCATCATTTTTTATTTTATCTTTTAAAAACAAAATATGATTTAAACACTCCTTACTATAACATGGATTTGGATTTTTATAATAATTCAAAGCTATCTTTACTGATGTATCCTCTGGAAATAAAACAATACCCGTCACAAAGTCTTCCATATGCCCATGGAATGGTAATAATATATCTAAAAATAGATCTTTTGGTAAAAATCCCCTTACACAACTACTATATTTATCTTCAAATCTATTTATATAATCAACTGCAAAATTAGTAGTTAGAGTAGACCACTCTGTATCATGTTTATGGTCAGCTAAATACCTAAGAACTTCTTTCGTGGAAGATTTTTTTTCATTAATTAACATAATTTATTGAATTGAAAATAAACTAAGAAGATATAAACATATCTGCGCTATTATCAATTTTTTCAAAATCATCCCAAAATTTATCCTTTAAAAAGACTGGGAAAAATTTAGTATTCAAAAGCTCTTCTTTTGTAAACCACTTAGCCTCCTCAACCTTACCATTAGAATCTGCATCTATATGATCTTTATTTAAATCCACTTCATTTTTCAAACTAGATAACCAATATGTTTCAAGCATAATAGACTCCTCTGATTCGTGGTATTCTCTCAAATATAAAAATTTATCAATACCGACATCCAATCCTGTTTCTTCTTTAACTTCACGAATTCCACCTTCTATAAGATTTTCTTTTTCATATTCCCAACCGCCACCAGGAATATACCAAAAATCGGCATCTTTATTTCTAACCAACAAAATTTTTTTATTAGAATAAACTATTACTCGTGCAAGAATTCTTATTTTCATATTTATTTATTATTTAATATTAATTGAAAATCTAAACATTTTGATTATAGCACTTTTGAAACAATTATTCCTGCCCATTAGTTCCCCAAAAATATCTAAGTGTGTTTCCTAGATTTTCCAGAAAATCTCTTTCTTTCGTAACTTTTTTATAGGCATTCTTTTTTATATTTTTTAGAAAATTACCACTCAAAGAAAATATGTAATTAATCTTTTGGGCTAAATCTGAAGGAGATCCAACCTTAAACAAATAACCATTATATCCATCATCCACTTGTTCTAAAAAACCATCGATATCAGAACATAAAACAACCGGGCCATTATCTTTAGCCCAGAGAGATGTCTCAAGTGGAATATTAGAAAATGGTTCCCCCCTCGACGGACATACTACTATTTTTGTTTTATGCCACTGACATAAAGCTTTTGGTAAAATTCTTGAAAAAGCAGGAATTATAGTATAAGAATACTTGGCTTTTTCAAATAAACGAAGGTATTTTTCATTTTCAGATAATTCACTTTGTAATGGGACTGAGATAAAAACCAAATGAAAATCTTTTTCAGCAAAAGGCAATGATTCAAATAGTACATCAAAACCCTTAATCCAGGTTCCTCTACCAAAGCAAAATATGATATCTTTATTTAATGGTATATTAAATTTTATAAGAATATCTTGTATCTCTTTTTCACTTAATTTCTCAAAATCATTGCTTTGTAAAAACAAACTAGATTCGTATGGTACAAACTTATCCTCAAGAGCTCCATAATATTCAACCAGATGATTTTTCATAAAATCACAAACTTTAGCTAAATACACGTTTTTACTTAGCCTTGAACTTGAGATCCCAACATATTCCCATGCCAAACGATCATTATTAATTAAATCCTTGTCATGTATATAGGAACTACTATAAAGAGATAGCAACCATTTAATATTTTCAGCAAAACCATACTTTTTTTCAAAATATATAGGGGTATGTAAAAATGGAATATCAACACATATAACTAAAATTTCATCATATTTTACCATCTCTCTTTTAATTATATCAGAAGCTTCTTCTGATAAATTATTCCAATTTTTAATTGTCCAAAAATTTTCAACAGTATCAGAATCTTTACAAAAAAATATATCCCCTCCAAGTTTCTTGATTTTCTCTCTGGAAAATTCACAATCTTTTTTTGAATAACCTGGATATGCTTCATTATAATTAGGGGTAATAATATTCAAAGAAATATCACCGTATTTCATCTTAAATTTATCATAGAAAAAATCAAAACCCTCCAATAAAATTTTAGTTTGAGTTCCAATTCCGTTTGTGTTGTTTAAAACACCGTTAAAGGTTAAATAAAAAATGCCTTTCATAATAATATTATATATAAAATAAAGAAAACTAGCACACTAGTTTTCTAATGTACTAGTTTTTTGCTAGACAAAAAATTCAGTTCTCTTTGATAATCACTAAATGTATCCGGACAATGTATGAGTGTGTACATTTTATGACAATCATTACAATACTTAGACCGAAAAAACTTTTTAATTTGAGTAGCTTTTTGTATTGCACTTTCTCCGCTGATAACAAGAACACTGTGAGGTGTTTTACACCAATATTGAATCATCATCTCTATATTCCATAATGTTTCCCATTGATAAAAATTTTTTACATCATCAACGGATTCAAACATAACATGGAAATCATATTCAACCACTAGGTGATATGTTCTTAAAACTTCACAAAATTCTTGATAAATGTCCCTTTCGTAAAAATCGGGCTTCAAAATCATTAAACTTCTTTCCATATTATGAAGATTTTAAAGGTTTAAACTTCTTATTCTTTACAGTGATAATACATCCATAACCAATGTTTGTCAAGTTTTTTTATTATTTTTAAACTAATCTTATTTACTAAAAAACATTTCTTTACTATAATTAAAACCGGTCATAATTTTTAATGATTAAAATTTTGCTATGCTAAAAATTTATTTAATTCGTCACGGGCAAGACCATGATAATGCTCAAAAAATTCTTAATGGAAGAAGAGACACTCTATTAACAGCGAAAGGTGTCCAACAAGCCAAAGAAATAGGCAAAAAAAATTAAAAATTCTAAAATTAATTTTGAACATGTATATTCTTCTCCATTAAAAAGAGCGTATGAAACAGCAGAAATTATTACAAACATACTTAATAATCAAAAACCTAAAATATTAAAAACCTTGATTGAAAGAGATTTTGGAATTATGACAGGCAAACCGCAAAGAATGATTGTGGGACTCTGCTCACCAAATATTCTTAAAACCAATAAAATTTGTTATTTTTTAAAACCCCAAGGAGCTGAAACATTTCCGGCTCTAATAAAAAGATCAAAAACAATATTATCTTTACTAAAAAGCAAACATAAAAATGGTAATATTTTACTGGTCACACATGGTGATATTGGAAAAATGATTTATGCTACTTATTATCACATTAATTGGAAAAAAATATTAAAAATGTTTAATTTTAATAATACAGAATTATTAGAACTATCAAAAACATCTAGCCCAAGAAATACTCACATATTCAAAAACAAATTATACAAATCATAATTTTGTATAGAATAATTATCTTTTATTTTTAGATCGTTTAAAACCATAATCTACCCCACTCTTTAAAGATAGTGGTATTTTAATAGTAAATTCAAATGGAATAGATTTATCAAAAGGATATCGTGGTGTGCTTAATCCACTCCAATTGATAATGACATTCCTAAAATATAACAGAAATAAGGATATTTTGAAAGATTATAAATATAATAATATTATTTCCTCTTAATTTCCAACCAATCTGGAACAGGAATAAAAGTTATCTCTTCCCAACCGTCAATCTCATCTTCTGTAACATCAAATACATCTTGATATGCTGTCTCTACACTTCCATGAAGGGCTTTACTCCAATCAAAACCAAGTAAATCGGAAACTTTATGTATTTCTTCTTCTGACTCAGATTCTATCTCTACAAAAGTAGGTATCCATGGCCAAGTATCTATTGTTATCTCTGACTCTCCTAACATCCATTTTTCTCTCTTTGTTTCTTGGTATGATTTACTATCAAAACCACACGCTTGGAGAAAATCGCACATAGTTTCAAAGTTACTTACATCTAAAGTTATTTCTTTTGTACCATTGAGAGTTCTATCTATTAATTTTTTATAGCTCAAAGTTATTAAACCATCTCCTTCATCCCTCACTCGCACCCATGCTCCTTCTTTTCTTAATCTATCGTCTGGATAATCAAAAACTTTTCTTTTCATTAAACGCTCTTCATATTTTAAAACAGCTCCAACTCCTTTTAGTTTGGTTCTAAGTTCATCAGCGTCTATGTTTAAAAATTTAGCTTCAATTTCAGTTTTCATATACTAGAGTATACCAAAAATAGACGTAAACCTTAAACTTTATTTTTAAAAAATAATATTAAACAAATATCCGATAATAATATTTACTGTAACTATTCCAAAGAAATACAGTAATAATCTGGTTTTCATTACTTTTTTTAAGATAAGAGCCTCTGGTAATGAAAGCCCGACTGTCGCCATCATAAAAGCCATAGCTGTACCTAAAGGAATGCCTTTCTCTATGAGTGATTGAATTATTGGGATTACACCCGCAGCGTTAGCATACATAGGCACAGCAAGTAATGTGGCGAGTGGTACTGCAAAAAGGTTTTCTTTTGTAATATATTCTTCAAAAAATCCAGTTGGTATATACCCATGAATAAGAGCTCCGATGGCTATCCCGAATAAGACATATATAATTATCTTTTTTGTAATATTCCAACTATCTTGCCAAAATATTTTAATTAATTCTATGAATGTTTTTTTGTCTTCTATAATTTCTAATTTAGAACTTTTAATTCCCCAAATATAATCAGCTACATATTTTTCCATTTTTAATTTACCTAAAATAAAACCACTAATCATTCCAAGTAACATTGCTGAAATTATATAAATAAGAGTAATTTTTAAACCAAAAAGACCTAAGAATAAAACAATAGCAACTTCGTTCAAAAGTGGAGACGTAATCAGAAATGAAAATGTAACTCCAAGAGGAATTCTCGCTTCAAGAAAACCAATAAACAAAGGTATTGAGGAGCAAGAACAAAATGGGGTGATTGCTCCAAATAAAGCCCCGAGAAAATAATCAAGCCCATACCATTTTCTAGAAGCTAGAAAATTACGAATTTTATCGATAGGTAAATAATACCTAACTATTGCCATCAAATAATTAATGATTAAAAGTAAAATAATAATTTTTAAAGAATCATATATAAAGAAATTCACAGATGATCCTAAAAGAGAGTCCATTTTTATAGAAAAAAGATTATAAGTTAGCCAATCGGCTAATAATTGTATTGGGTAAAATAGGTTAAACATTTTTATAAATTATTTCCTTATTCTGTGAATATAACAAAACTAGTGATAAAAGTCATTATTGCAAAATATATTATAAAGAGTTATTATCTAGCTAAATATTAACAATTAAATCAGCTAAAATGGACGGAAAAATGATTATTATCAGATCGGGGGGGTATAATGGAAGTTCTACTTTTTCTATCTTAAGAGAATCAGATAGAAAACCAGTAGTTAAAGATAAAAATCAAGAAGAACTTCCTGGAATCATAATTGAAAAATTTCCCAAGATAGCTCAAAAAATTGCCGATTTCTATGAGATGGATTTTTCTGGAGATTTTCCAGAAGAGATGAATCTTTCTCTAATTGGGTCTGATATAAGAGCCAAATTGATAAAACAGATCGCAATCAAATTGCGTCCAACAGTAAAAGTATAAACCACAGGGATAACGAAAGTTATCCCTTTAAATTTTTAAACACAACACCAAACATCGCATAAATAAGTTTTATTTGCTAGTATGGAAATATGAAAATAAATTCTGTAAAATTTATAAAGGGTATTGTTGGAGATGATAAAATATTAGCAGATGGCATTCCTCAGATCGCTTTCATTGGGCGCTCTAATGTCGGTAAATCTAGCCTCATAAACACTCTCACAAATAGTAAAATATCTCGTACAAGTGCTCTTCCTGGAAGAACCCAAGAAATAAATATTTTTCTTATAAATGATTCTTTTTATTTAGTGGATTTACCTGGCTATGGTTTTGCTCGTGCATCAGGAAGTGGGCGTGAAAAGATTGGCGAACTTATAGATTCGTATTTATTTAATTCACTTTATGACCAGAAAAAAGTGGTGTTGATTATTGATGCTAATGTTGGGTTTACAGAAAGAGATATTTTAATGTTAAATGAGCTTGAAAATCACAACAAAGATTTTATTATTATCGCAAACAAAATAGATAAAATGACCCAAGGTGAATATCATAAAAAATTTACAGAAATGAAAAAGATAATCGGTGAACATGAAATACTTCCCTTCTCTACTAAAAACAAAAAAGGCCTAGATGCCCTTTCTGATAAAATATTTAATTAAAATTATTTCTGCATTAGATTCATAAGTGGAGCAAGGGCTTCGCGGTGTTTTACTATTTCTGCTTTGTACTTACCCATCACAAGCACAGCAGCGTATTGCTCGCCAAGTCCACTCTTTTTCTTTTCTTCTATTTCTTTAGTAATTTTCTCAAAAAGTTCTTTGACTTCTTTATTACCCTCAAGAGCTTTTAAACTTTGTGCTATTTCTGGATTCTCATCCAATTGTTTTGCTATTTTTTCTGCTTGCTCACCAGACACTCCCTTCATTTGAAGAGCTTTTTTTGTAATAAATGATTTAAATCCCATAATGAGCATATTTTATCATAAAATATGCTAAAATGCGAAACATGAATAAAATCATCGTAATACTCGGTCAAACCTCTACAGGAAAGAGTGATTTTGCAGTAGAAATAGCAAAAAAAATTCACGGCGAAATTATTTCTGCTGATTCAAGACAAGTATACAAAGGCATGAACTTGGGCACAGGAAAAATTACAAAAAAAGAGATGCAAAAAGTACCTCATCATCTACTTGATATCACTTCTCCATCAAAAATTTTTACAGTTAACGATTTCCAAAAACTCTCAAACAAAAAAATAGAAGAAATATCAAAAAAAGGTAAAATTCCGATTATTTGTGGAGGAACAGGTTTTTATATAGATACAATAATAAATGGAACTATTTTCCCAGAAGTTAAACCCAATAAAAAACTTCGTGAAATGCTTGAGAAAAAATCTACAGAAAAACTTTTTCAAATGTTGCAAAAATTGGATAATGTCAGAGCGAAAAATATTGATCCTAAAAATAAAGTTCGCTTAGTAAGAGCGATTGAAATAGCTAAAACTCTCGGCAAAGTTCCAAAAATTACAGATAATTCTTCTAATTTTGAAACTATTAAAATTGGACTTACTATTCCACCTGAAATTCTAAAAGAGATAATCAAAAAGCGTCTGCTTATACGCATTAAGAAAGGTATGATAAAAGAGGTAGAGAAATTACATAAAAATGGATTGTCTTGGAAACGTATGGATTCTCTTGGACTTGAGTATAGATATGTATCACTGTACCTGCAAGGTAAAATGAAAAAAGAAGAAATGATTGAGAAATTAAATACAGAGATATGGCATTTCGCCAAACGTCAAAAGACTTGGTTTAAACGTGACCAAAGTGTTATTTGGATAAATCCACTTAAGAATAATGATAAATCAAAGGCTCAAAAAGAGATAAAAAAGTTTTTGAAATAATGCTGTTTTGTAGTATACTCACTTTTACAGGGCGATTAGTTTAGTGGTAGAACAACGGTTTCCAAAACCGTTGGTGGGGGTTCGATTCCTCCATCGCCCGCAGAAAGATATAGCTAAAAAATAAAATCCCCAAAGGGGATTTTATTTTTTCATTTCTTTGTGTTTAGTATTAATTTTACACCATTTGCAATACTTTTTAAGCTCAATCTTCTTAGTGACGAGTTTCTTGTTCTTGCTTGACCAGTAATTAATGCGCTTGCATTTAGTACAGCCTAATTTGAAAAGTCTATCTTGTGACATATAAGTATATAATACTATAAAATGCTTTAAAATGCAACTATTTTATAACCCTTGGCAAAAGTGCGCTTATCCTAGTGGTTGCCTCATAGTTTATAGTATTTGATTCTTTTGCTATATCTTCTGCTTTAATTTCACTTTTACCTTGCTTTCCCAAAATAACAACTTCATCTTCTTGCGCTACATCTTTTATATTTGATACATCTACCACCACCATATTCATAGCCACTCTCCCGAGTATTTTTGCTTTTTTACCTTTTATTAAAACTTCCCCATTATTAGAAAGTGATCTAGATATACCATCAAAATAACCCTGAGGAATTACAGCTATCTTAGTTGTCTTTTTTGTAATATGAGTAAGCCCATAACCAATCGGATAATTGGCAGGAAGAATTTTAACTTGAGCTACATGGGTTACCCACTTCATTACAGGCTTCAATACTATCTTCTTTTTATTTAAGTACTCTAAATGCTCACTTGGCCACATACCATAAAGACCGATTCCTAGACGCACTAAATTATGAAGATTTTCTTTCTTCTCATAGACAAGGATTCCTGATGTGGCTGATATGTGAGTATGTATATCTGGGAATCCACTCTTCTTAAAAATTTCTACACATTTATGATAAGTATCTATCTGTCTATTTGCATGAGTAGAATTCATAGTATCTTCAATATTTGCAAAATGAGAGTATACACCATCTAAAATAATATTTTTAAAAATTTTTATTTCTTTAATTATATTCTCAACTTGGTTCGGCATTATACCTTCCCTACCAAGATATGAATCTATAGCCAAGTGAACTTTTACTTTTGTTTTTAATCCTATCGCTATATGATTTATTTTCAATAAATGAATTAGGTCAAAAGCAGAAATTATTGCTTTATTTTTTATTGCTCTTTTTATACCATCTTCATTTAAATACCCTAATATCAAAATTGGTTTTTGAGTAACTTTTCTTACCCTTCCACATTCTTCAATACTATCTACTTGAAAATAATCCACATACGGACTTGTAATACTAGCTACAACTTGATCCCCATGACCATAAGCATTGGCTTTTATAACAGCCACAATTTTAGTCTTAGACTTAAGTAAACTACGAAACTGCTTGATATTGTGTATCAGATTTTCTTTTGAAATTTCTATGTATGAAAGTGGTAAGTTTTTCTGCATAATTTTCATTCTAGCATTTTTGCAAAATTTTGGTATACTAGTCACATACTTGCCGAAGTGGCGGAATTGGTAGACGCGCACGACTCAAAATCGTGTCTCGCAAGGGGTGAGAGTTCGATTCTCTCCTTCGGCACAAATTATATAATCTCTGGCTCTTGTTCTAGTGTAATTCCAAACTTATCTTTCACCACCTTTATTATTTCATTACGGGCAGAAATGATATCTTCATAACTAGCCTCATTTGTATTCACCAAGACCAAAGCATTTTTGTCATATATAGAAATTTTACCAAATGACTTCCCTTTCAATCCAGCATTTTCTATGAGCCACCCTGCAGGAATTTTTGTAGTCTTATCGTCAACAGGGAAAAATTTCGCATCTTGAAAATCTTCTTTTATTTTAATTGCAATTTCTTTATGAACAATTGGGTTTTTGAAAAATGAACCAACATTTGGGATATCTTTCGGATTTGGAAGTTTCTCGCTACGAATACTTATAATCGCTTCACGAATATAAGAAAGGGTAATATCATTTATATTATTTTCAATAAAATACTTCTTAACTCCAGGATAATCTGGGAGTTTGGGTAACCCTTTAGAAAGTCTATATGTCACAGAAGTTACTATATACTTCCCCTTTGCTTCATTTTTAAAAATACTATCTCTATAACCAAATTTACAATCTTCGTTTGCAAGAACTTTTATTGTGTTCTCCCCGCCTGCTCCCGAATCATCGTGAGGGCGGGCAGGTTTTATATCAAAAACTTCTACTTCTAAAATAGTATCTTTTACTTCACATCCATATGCTCCGACATTTTGTATTGGAGTTGCGCCAACTGTCCCCGGAATAAGAGACAAAGCTTCTAAACCAGAAAGATTCATCTCTACTGTTTTTGCTACTACTTTGTCCCAAATTTCTCCTGCACCTATTTTTATATCTGTATATTCATCGGTATTGTTCACAATTTCAAAACCCTTGATTTCAATTTTAAGAGCAATTACATTTAAAACCCCGTCAGAGAAAACAATATTTGACCCTCCTCCCAAAATAAATATTGGAATATTTTTATATCTTACATCGCTTTGAGCGATAGCGTAAAGCGATGTAAGATCTTCTACTGAGAAAATAATAGAAAAATACCTGAACTGTCCTCCTTCATGGAAAGTACTATAATCTTTAATATCCACATTTTCCCTAATTTCTGGCATGTTGCAATTATATCATATATGAGATAAAATAGTAAAGTATGAAAAAACAAACAGAGCAACAAAAAATAGGCTATTTTATAAAGGAAATGCGAGAGCGTCGTGGTATGACACAGGAAGCGTTTGCAAAAGAATTAGGTACTTCTCAGAGCTCTGTCCCTCGTATGGAGAAAGGTGAGCAGAACTTTACGACTGAACTTTTATCAAAAATTAGTAAAGTCCTCGACCACCAAATAGTCGCAATAAATGACTCTATTGATTTCCAAGTAAATGGTGGAAAAAAATTAAATGGAAGCATAAAAACTAATTTTTCAAAGAATGGATCAGTCGGTTTACTTTGTGCTTCCCTTCTCAATAAAGGAACAACTACTTTACACGGAATTGCTCGTATTGAAGAGGTAAATAGAGTAATAGAAATACTTGAAAGTATTGGCGTTCAAGTAAAATGGATAGATAAAAATACGGTAGTAATAAACCCTCCAAAAGAATTAAAATTGGAAAATATAAATGTGGATTCAGCAATAAGCACTCGTTCTGTATTAATGCTTATTGGCCCGCTTATTCATAAACTTTCTTCGTTTTCTATCCCCCACGCATCTGGATGCAATCTTGGCAAGCGTACTATCTCTGCTCATGTCTACGCACTTGAAGAACTTGGAGTAAAAATAAAAACAACAAACAAGAGTTATAATATTACAGCAAATAAATTAAAACCCGCAGAAATAGTAATGTACGAGACAGGAGAAACGGCTTGCGAAAATATTTTATTTGCTTCAGCATTAGTTCCTGGTAAAACTACGATAAGTTTTATGAGTACCAATTATATGGTTCAAGAAGTTTGTTTTTTTCTTGAAAAGCTTGGTGTAAAGATTGATGGGTTAGGCACATCTACAGTTGTTGTGAATGGCTTAAAGGAAATAAATGTAGATGTTGAATACAGTAATAGTGAAGACCCTATTGAATCAATGATGTTCATATCAGCTGCTATAGTGACAGATGGAGAGCTTACTATTACACGTTGCCCTATAGAATTCCTTGCACTTGAATTAGAAAAGTTAAAAAGAATGGGATTGAAATATAAAATATTAAAAAAATATTATTCGTATAATGAAAGAACAAAACTTGCAGACATACAAGTATTTCCAAGTAAATTAAAAGCTTTACCCGATAAAATACATGCAAATAAATACCCTGGTATTAATATAGACAATCTTCCCTTCTTCGTACCTATAGCAATAAAAGCAAAAGGTCAGACAATGATACACGATTTCTTTTATGAGAATAGAGCTATTTACTTTACAGAATTAAACCGACTAGGAGCAAATATCACACTTGCAGACCCGCATCGAGTATATGTCCAAGGAGGAACTCCTCTTAAACCAGCTCAAGTCGTCTGCCCGCCAGCACTCAGACCTGCCATGATAATACTAATAGGAATGTTGGGAGCTCCTGGTGTATCAATTCTTCGCAATGTATATATGATAAATCGTGGATACGAAGAAATAGCCGAGCGCCTAAACTCCATCGGCGCTGATATTAAAATATTGAAATAAAAATATGGCATCAAAACGCGAAAAACTCGATGAATTAAATACTTACTGGCGAGAAAATTGTACTTGTGAACTCAAAAAAACTGCCACACAAGCAGTTTTTGGAGCTGGAAATGCCGAGAGTGAAATAGTATTTATAGGGGAAGCTCCGGGTAAAAGTGAAGACAGAGATGGTATCCCCTTCGTCGGAGCTGCGGGTAAATTCCTAAATGAAATGCTAGGAGGAATAGGAATGAAACGAGAAGATATTTATATTACAAATATTGTAAAATACCGCCCACCAGATAATCGTGACCCGGAACCAAAAGAAAAAGAAGATTGCAATGAATGGCTTATAAACGAACTAAAAATAATTAATCCGAAACTTATTGTATTTCTTGGTAGGCATTCAATGATGAGATTTTTTCCAAAGGAATTGATCTCCGAAATCCACGGCAAACTTTTAATCAAAAATATTCCCGAGCTTGGCAAGCAATCATTCATACCACTATACCACCCTGCCGCTGCACTTTATAATGGAGGTATGAGAGAAACATTAATAAAAGATTTTAATAAAATTCCAAAAGCATTAGAAAAGATAAATAATTCTGTGAGTTAGGAGTTGAAATAGTCTTCGAGAAATGCCTTGGGAGCGCGACGGCGCGAGCACGAGGAATTTTCTAGCAAGAAAATATCCGTGCATTTCGAGAAGAGCTATTTCAACGAATAACGAATTCAAATTACTCCACAATAGTCATATCCTCAGCGCGGATTTCTTTCTCTACATAATCATCATAACTGTCTCTTCTTTTTATAAATATAAAACTAGCCAATCCAAGCCCAATAATAATGAGCAAACCCACCCAAGCGTAGGTAGATTTCTTGATATTAACATTTGCTCCTCCTGCATCTGCACTTAAATCATTTAGATTTATAATTTGAGAATTATTTAAAGAGGAATCATTTTGTAAATTTTGATTTACGGAAGATACACTGTTTTGCGCGATAGCGTAAGTTGATGTATTTTTCTGTGTGGTTTTCTTTATTTTTGTGATTGGATAAGTTGCAATTAAATCTTTGTTTGCGTTAGTAATGGTGATTGTTTTTATATCTTCTCCTACAAAACCAGTTATTTTAGGAGATAATTTTACTTTTTTATTCGGCAATAATGTCATTCCTTCTGGTATTTTAAAATAATGTATTCCTCCAGTGACAACCCAATTCGAAAGAATAATTTCGTAATTTGATTTATTTTCTAATTCAATAAATGGATCAATGTCGTTCCCCACCGAACTTATATAAATATCTGCTGGAATAACTTTTATCGTCATCCTGTGTGTGGCATCAGCCACCTTACTAAAAACACTATCAAAATATGAAAGAGTGACAACATATTCCCCAGAATATTCATACACATAATCAAAAGAAACAGCTTTGCCAACTTCAGATATTTCACCATTTCCAAAATTCCAGACAAATCTACCCACAGCATAAGTCTGACCTTTATTTGTAGTTGTTAGAGAATCCATTGAAAAAGGAATTCCGGCTGTAACCATTTTAGGAGAAATAATTTTAGTTGTTATTTTTAAAATTTCTGGATCTTCTTCAAGAACAGGAATAATTTCCTCTTCTGAAGAATTTTCATTTTCAGTATCAGTATTTGAAGAAGTTTCATCATTAGATGTTGTAGATACCTTAAAACTATTCACAATTTCATCGTTTTGATTATATAGTAAAATTATATTATCTTTTGCAAAAGTATATGATTTTGCCCAAGTAGCATCTGAAGAAAGAGTGCCTGTGTAATTACTTTCATTGGTTAGCAAGAAATAACCGTTGGCTTCAATTATTTTATTTTCTAATCTAGTAGAAGAAACAAGAGAATATTCTAATCCACTTGATGATTTTCGTTTTATTGACCAATCTGTTAAGTTTTGAGATAAATTTGAATTATTATAGAGTTCAATAAATCTTTCTCCTATTGGATCTAAATTTATCCTACTTATAACAACCTCTGCACTCGCAATACCCGCCCAAGAGAAAAATATTACTAGGAAAACTATATAATATTTTATTATTTTTGTGATCATGATTAAGTTATTCTAATACTTTGCGTAATACATCTTCTGGGACTTCCCTCTTTGCTTTGCGTTTCTGCCAAGAGTCATTACTATCTTCAAGTTTATCTATTTTGGGTTCTCCCGCCTGCAACGTCTGATGCGTAGCATCAGCGGGCAGGTCTTTTTTAACTTCTTCTAATTTTGGTTCGATTTTAGGCTCTATCTTTGATTCTTCTTTTATTTCTGGTGTTTTTACATCTTCTTTATGTGAAGATATGTGGGCTCTTGCAAGTACATCTTTCAATGTAGCTCGTTTTTCTTCTGAAGCTTCTTTCACAGGAAGAATATCTGTCTTTTGTGTTATAGGGTTATCGTGTTTTTTTAATTCGGATAAAGATATTGGTTTTTGTACTGGTGCAACTTTCTCTTCAATCTTTATTCCATTTTTATTTGCTATTTCATTTGGTTCTTTATTATTCCCTTTTGATATTTTCTCGAGCAAACCACGAAGCAAAGGCGAGGGACCTCTATATTTTTTATTTTCAGGAAAATGTGAATCATTTTTATTTACTTGATTTCCATGCGAGTGTAAATTGGCTGAATGGTTTGGTAATTTATTTTTATTATTCAAATCATAATTGTTCTTCTTGAAATCATTAACAGCTTTTGAATCTGTCGTTTTATATTCTATACCAAGAGCTGCGAGTGGAGCTGTGGAAACTTTCTCTTCTTGATTTGCAGAACGAGAAGCCACGAAACCTTGCTCTGGTTTTAATTCACCATTCTTTATTTTATACATACATTCTTTACAATACACAGGTCTTCCTTCTTTGGGTTCAAAAGGAACCATTGTAGACTTTTTACAATTAGAACAATCAGCTTTATATTTAGCTTCTCCGTCACCCACTTGAAGCATTCCACTCCATTTTGCAATCTCATTCTCAACTTCTGTCTTTGATCGAGTATACAACCTTCTTGATGATTCTATGATTTTTTCTTTTACTCCTTTTGCTAAATCTATCTTTATCGGAGGAAGAGTTGTGGCAGAAAAAGGACGACTAGTAACCCCGTCAATCATGAGCTTCAAATAAATATTATAGTTTGGTAAATTTACTAAATCTTGAGCTGTGAATTCTGGTTCAAATTCTTTTTCTAAAAAGTCTGCATCGTCTGCCCCAACACGGAAAATAATCATCGTACCTACGTTACCAAAAACAGCATCACGAACTTTTGAACCATCTTTATTTTCAAGCTGAGCCGTGTACTGGTGAGCCACAGTCAAGTTGAGTCTGTACTTACGAGCCTCGGAAAGAATATTTGAGAATGAATCTGTCGCAAAATTCTGGAACTCGTCGACATACAGATAAAAATCTTTTCTTTCATTTTCAGGAATACGCACACGCTCCATAGCAGCAAGCTGGATCTTTGTAATAATCATACCTCCAAGAAGAGCGGAGTTGTCTTCACCAATACGCCCCTTTGAAACATTCACTAGGAAAATTTTCCCTTCGTTCATTATTTTAAAAATATCAATTGTGGATTTTGGCTGACCGACGACATTACGGATGATAGAAGTCGAGAGGAATTGACCAACTTTATTTTGAATCGGAGCAATAGCTTCATTTCGGAACTGTTCACGCCATTGTTCGTATTCATGAATCCAAAAAGCTTTCACGACTGGGTCTTTCAAATTACCTATAATCATCTGACGATAATCTTTGTCGACAAGAAGACGAGGAATACCAAGAAGTGTAGTCCCGGGAGTATCAAGCAAAGCAAGAATTGCATTGTTCAAAATATATTCCATACGAGAACTCCAAGCATTCGCCCAAATCTTTGTGAAAATTCCCATGAGCCCTGAAGCTACTAAGTGTTTGTATTTCGGATCATCGAGCTGGATAACATTGAACCCGATATGGAACTCTGTGTCAGCTGGGTTAAAATAAATTACATCTTTAACTCTATGATCTGGGATAAGGTGGAGGATTTCTTCTACAAGTTCGCCGTGTGGATCAACTACACAGACACCTTCTCCGTTTTGGATATTTTGAACGATGAGATTTGAAAGGAGGACAGATTTACCAGTACCTGACTTACCGAGGACATACATGTGCTGGCGACGGTCTTTACGTTTGATGCCAAAAACACTATTACTATTGCGAAAGTTAGTCTTACCAAAATAAGTAATATCTCTGTTGTATGGGATTTCGTTGTCCATATATTATTCTTATTGTAACATTAATTCTTGCAAATTAAAAAGGGTAAAATAGTTCTGTTGACAATTATATCCACGAGGAATACAGTTTAAGAAAAGCTCTTTATGAAAACATTAATGGAAATTAATTGGAACATTTTAATGCTATCATTATTGCCATTTGTACCTTTAATTATAGGCATTGTAAAAAATTCTAAAAATAATGGCCAAAACTTTTTAACATGGGCATTGTATTGTTTACTGGATGGCATAACCATGTTTTCTTCAAAAGAAGAAGGTGGCCACTCATATTCACTACTTTTAGGTTTTTTAATAGGATCATTCTTCATGTCCGCGATTCTTCTCTACCAAGGTAAAGTAGGTTGGGGACCAGTAGAAACGATAACAATTATACTTATAATTATCTGTATATTTATTTGGAAAACAAGTGGTACTTATTGGGCATTAATTGCAGGAATCATATCGGAGGGTATAGTAGGTGGATATCTATTATACAAAACGATAAAAAATCCAATTGTGGAATACAATTTAATTTCTTATATTGGATTTCTAATTGTAAGTATAATTACAATATTTACAGCACAAGACTGGGGCCTTGAAGAAATAGGTTATCCTATTTGCGAAACAGTCTTTAGTTTCTTAACGATTCTCCCTTTGATTAAAAAATGGCGAGCAGCTAGGAAAAGATACTTATTAATAAAAAAATTAAAAACAAACAAAAGAGCTTGGAATTTTTAACAAAATTCCAAGCCTATTTTTTATTCAAAATCGAAGAATGGAAGAATTCTTCCTTATATGGACTGCCGGTCATAATTTCCATTTTAGGTAAATCGCCATTTCTT